>Ga0210059_1013687_pt1 | contig 12105 bp, 6 predicted proteins | sample Ectturendosymbi2_FD_188042 | JGI IMG/M metagenome (GOLD analysis project Ga0210059, IMG submission 188042) | Ecteinascidia turbinata endosymbiont from Florida, USA - Sample 2 (SPAdes) (version 2) | ecosystem: Host-associated > Tunicates > Ascidians > Unclassified | place: Key West, Florida...
ATTAGGATATGCGCAACTGCGGAGTAACAAAAAACGTTGTGTTCGGGTATAGCTGAAAGTAAAAGGTTTATCACCCCAAAATAGCGAACACCTTGACCAAAACATTGGCCTAATCTGGCACAAACGTAGCATGTTATTAAAAGATAATACTGCGGAATATAATGTTTCTCAAGTAAAAAAGGAAACTATCACGAAACAATCAACGATGGCGCTATAGGCATGACAAACCGACTTGTAGGCTTTCTGAAACAAGCCAAGAATCGCGTGAGTGACTGATCTCTTTGAGGCAAAGCCATCGCGTGCTAATTTCCTCACCGCTGTCGCCTTCTCAAAAAGAGTGTGAGATTACTCACAGCAGAGAAGAATAGAACGCAGCTGTGCTTGCAAACAGAATTAGCTGAAAAAAATCACAGTCGCTTCATTCACAGAAGTTACCGCGACGAGCAAATCTACGTCACGAAGAAACAAAATCGTTACTCCCAATGTCACAAAACAGTTTTGTATGCAGGCCCGAAATCAGCCCAAAATGTTTTGACAAACTTAAGCCCGAGCCCGGCCCGATCCAAAAAGCCCGGTCTGACTTACAACTCTGCACCATGTCCAAAGTTTCATTCTAGGAGCTCTACTGTACTTGCATAACGACACGAAAATATATTTGAAATTAAATCAAAATGCACAACGTTGAATTGGCAAAAAAATACCAAGGTTCACCTTTAACACTAAAAGAATGTCCAACACAACTAGATGTGATGTACTTGTAAAGCAATATTTCGCACTTGGATGAAAATGTTGCGGCATTGTGGGTTTTGTTAAATTCAAGTAAATCAGATGACTTACGAACCAATGCATCTAGGACAAACACAAAGTGTAAGAGTCACGAAAAAACATCATTTGGATGTGTTGGTCACCATTGTGGCGATATTACAAGAAGTGAGGATAAATGTATATTTAATCCTTATTTCCGAGTCAAGTCTCTATGGTTTGAGCTATAGGTCAACATACAGCCAGTTAAACACTGCAGGTAACTTCCACAAACGTTTTGATTGAAATCCTGTTCACTAATAGTTCGAGACAGTCTTTTGCAAAACTGCTCATCCCAAAGCTAAGTCTCCGCGATAGTGCTGCATTTTTTCTTCTCCAAAAGCTTCGCAGAGATTTGACCGAAAATCTAACATTCTAACATACACACTAGCATCATTAAATTATACGGTGTCTGTTTTTGAATATGTGACAACCAACGTTAAAGCATAGCCCGTTAAATTTCTGAACGGAACATATTATGGCTGTAGTGTTGTCTCTCACGTGTGCAGCTGTAATAATCTCACTGTTACAAGAAAATAATCTTTCTAACATTATACCACACAGGGTATAATGTCGGACAGAAGCAGTTAGTCATTTTTCACAGTCACTAGAAACTTGAAAAATGCTAAAAATGCTTTTATCGAAGCTAAAGTTTATAAACTAACAGAATCAGTGACACCACACCAAACTATGTTTCAACATGAACTTGGCTATGTATAATCTACAATCTAACATGAAAAGCTCTTCACCCAAAACGTGACAAGCATCACTTTTATTTTTGAAACCTCTCCAAATGCAAAACCTGAAGAGAAAAAAAGGGGGACATGACATATTGTATCCCCCCACCTGAAAAAGTGAGGGGACACGTCCCCCGTATTCCTCACCAAATTGCGCCCATGGGGCCTAGGTCTAGTTAGATGCCTTGCCAAAGTGGGAATATCCACCGCTGCATTACTTGCCAAGGCAGGCCCCCGTACATGCAGATTGCAGTAGTGCGCTGGCAAGAGAAAAATATTTGAAATCAAGCAGGTAAACAGGCCGCAAAACTTCATTTGACCACTCAGGACGCGTCGCTTTATGGCAGGGTTCATGCACGTTACAGTGTGGGAGTGATTTCACCCCTTCCCCACAACTATCCTCCAAATATCTGAAATTTTGCCGCAGTGGATCGTGGTGTTGCTACTACTGCGCACACTTCCCGGGCGCGCGTGAGACCAGTGCAACGTGTTTTTGCACCGAGATCAACAAACAAATCAAATTGAAGCAAGGGAGCATTGAACACACACAAAAAAGCAAACAGAAAAACAAATATAATTACCTGCAGACGAAAAAATCAACAGCAAACCAAACACGAAAGAAAATAACTCGCATTAACATGTGGGTGCCTGCCAGCAGAGACAATAATGGGAGATTACATTACGAAAACAGCAAGTATTGGACATATCGCAATAGCGCTTCAAGTGAACTTGTTAACGACACGCTTTAACAGTTTTCACCTCAGACGTCATAATAAAAACCAACATGCAGGCACCGGGCGCTCAAAAGACCTCGTAAACGGTTTTGCTGATACCAGTTCGCTTAGTGCGGGTACATACCCCACTGTCATTTAAAACTATTGTCCTCGCTACAAATCTGCTGCGTGAATTTTCAATCATTTTGCCTCTAGAAAGTTACTTCGTTGTGCTGAGCAAACCATATTTTTGATCAAAACGCGTACACTATGCTCTAAGAGCCTTTCACGATTGCTCGACGATCAAAACAAGCTTACAGTACTTTAACGTTCTGTCTATTTGTTTGGCACGAAGAGTTGTTTTTTTCATTTTCCAATGACGAATGAAGCTCTGGACAACTCGCTACCTCCCAGTTAAAGCTTCGCTCACAGGCCGTAGCGGCAAGGTTTCGAAATCGCTACCCAAAAGTTACTTTCCAGGACTGCGACACGTTAAGAATTACCCCATGTTTGTAACGGCAAAAAAAATCACAACAGTAATGGGTGGCTCAGAATAATTCACCATCCCAGAATTGTGTCAAAACAGCGGAACCTCACCCGGAACTTTATTCCGAACTGTTGGGCTTTCAGAAAAACAGAGATGAAGATAATTCACGACAACGATAAAACACAATAAAAGCGCAAATTTATTGCGGTGCAATACAAGGGCAGTGTTCCCTCTGAGATGAGCAACTGCTCAGTACCGCCAGACCAAATGTGCAGGGAAATCTCATTCCCGTGCACGTGGAACAGTCGAAAATATTGGACCAACAAGGACAAGGAGAACCTATTAGGCTTAGGTTATTTGAATTAAATGTGTATTTTGTTTGTATTTTGATAGAATTTTACACTTTTTCTAATAATTCAAAAAGTGTTTTTATTTATTTGGAACTCTTGGTAACTCATCCTTAAAATACTCATGCTCACTCAAACAAACATTTTCTCATTGAAAAATTTTCTTTGAGGGAACACTTATTAAAGGCTTGCTGTCCGCCCATTGATACAAATGGTTGCAAACATTTTGCTCATAAATCTTCTACTTTGCAGGTCACGAGCGAGAATCATGCGTCGATCCACCAACATATGTGAATGACAACGGGTGTTTGTTTCGTACATGTTGACATATATCGCAATGGACAAATCGAAGGTGGAATAAACTCTACTCTGTGAAGCATTGAAGCGGAACGTTCCCGGTTTTGCTCCACTTGCATTGCGATTCGAACAAGGATTGCTTAATTGGCCAATCGAGGAAGTGATCGGAACCACTTAGTGACGTAATACCGTCTGCGCGCCAGCCCAGGCGCCTAAATAAGCGCTTCCCTTGTCGCATCGCGGCTAGGCTATTTAACTTTCGACTTTTCCTTAGGTACTTTCCACAGGAGCTATCCCCTTAGCCTTTGTCATTTTTCTACATGTACTGGTGCTACGCCCTAACTACAACATGCAGTTGTTCTCGCTTTTTAAGCAAATACTTTGGCCAAAAAGATTTGAGTAAAACAGCTTATTTGTGTCTTGCTAAACACCGTTCAAAAGCCATTCACTTGAGTATGGGACAAGTTTCAGCGCAAGGGCTACCTCTAGCACAGTGGACGTCGAAAAACGTCTTGTCACAAACCAAAAATGTTGTACATGACGTAGCACAACCTGACCTGTCCAGGGACCGATTTTCAGTGGAGGGCAGGAAGTCTAGGCAACATTTTGCCAAAACATGTTTCTTACCTGTACGTTCGGGACGAGAGGCTTTGTCGGCGTGAACCGGAAGCTGAAAATAGATAAACAGAATTTAAAATTACGCGCGAAGCTCGAACGCGGCTTGCACTTTGGCGATGCGATGAACTTTTTCAGAGAAAAACATGTGCTTTTGATGCAACTCCGCACAATTAACACTGCTAATCAAAACTCATGCATTTCGCTGTCAGCAATTGCTTTACGTTCAACATGACCAAATGATATTTTATTTTCGGTTTTTGACCGAATCGGAAAAGATATTTCGATGCGTCACTCATAGTTCTGGAGGAAGAAGAACGTCGTGGTGGTGGGTAAGGATTCAGTGGTGTGCTGCAAGGTTTTACCTGTTTTTCAAAGATTTAATGGTTTGCTTGGCTTTTGTTTGCAAGTGGTTCCAGGCCAAGTAGAATTTGTCTCTCTCAGCATTCACTTCGTCTTTTGAGGTTTTCAAAATGCGCCAAACTCGATCAATAAAACAGTATTACAGGAAGATACGCTCCATTGAATCGAGCATTTTACGGAACCGATATCACGTGACTATCTCGCTGAACTCAATTTTGCATTTGATGCAAGAGTTGGTTGACGGCACGCATTTAGTGCTTAAAAACGAGATCTGACAGAAGAAATGGTACTAGACCGACTTAACAAAGAGGTACAGAAAACCTTAGAAGTGTTTTCTTTTATATTTTGATACCGTAGTGATTGTATCCAAGTTACCAAATAACATAATTTCACATTTTTATTTTTTCGATTTTGAAACGTGTCGTATTGTATTTTTCTTCAGTTCAGTTTGCCAAACAAAGGACGGTGAAATATATTTTATGAAAATTTGCTCCATGCTTGAAACAAACTGTAAACGTATTCGTAACTTAGAATAAAACAGTCGTTTTAATTTTATGTTGAGCGTGCAGAATAGATTGTCTTGCAGCTCAAGAAAAAACAAAAGCAGATCGTAAAGTGTCTTCAGTTTTTCGCAAAAAGAAGCGAAGCAGGTCAGTGTGAAATTGACCCGTTTTCAAATCGTGAATGAATGGAATCACTGTATCGCACCTCACGTGTTTCGCCCCACAACGACGCGTGAACAGGTAAAGACGGCGGCTAATGAAGAGTCGTGGGGCCGATTATGGGCTCAAATTGTAGTAAAGGGTCAACAAAAGATTTGACGACAACTTCTCGTACGCATTTATTTTTTATTAAGAAAATAGTTTTAACTGGATAGAAAGGTTGCAATTGTAGCTGCAAGGAGTTTTGTGAGGTACGCCAAGGCCTGAATCTGAAGCACTTTCACCCAATTTCAAAATCTTGAATCTTTCTCTCAAGACTGTACGAAGTTTCAGCAAGTTTTTGCGCAATTTTTGCATCTGATTTCGTCAGAAATATTTAACTCTTTGTGCCTCTTTTTACGAAGTACCGTCCAATATTTTACCATTTGTCATCAGTGGGAGACAACTCCCCCCAACTACCCATCCTTACTTGCTAATACAGCTTACGAATAGTGGGTTGGGTGGAGTTTTCAAATTGGGTGTTCAAGCAACTACTCTGAAACTGTTGAAAGAAAACATTGTGTCAGTAGCTGTTTTATATATCTAAACAACGCTTGTTAATTGCCTTTGTCTGCTTCTGTATGTTGTTTTGCCGCTGTTCAAATATGAGTTGTATTTGTCTATAATGTCGTTCTGAAGCAAGTGCAATTTGTTTACACCAAATTAACTTCCATAGTTTATGTTTTTTTTTTCATTTTGAAATACACGGGTTTTAAAATCGAAATAGACTTATGACAAATATTTTTGCGATGTTACATTTGCAAGAAAAAAATTTCAAAAGCCTTGTGATAAACAGTTAAACTTTTAAAACACTGAAGTAAGATAAAATGCTGTCAAGCAGTTCGCAGAAACGAGAAGAAAATAAATACAAGCGAAGCGAGAGTAAAACTGATGAATCACCTTAAAATTTCTCAACGAATCCATGAGTTGCTGAAATCAAGTTGCTTTTCGTCCTGGAAAATTGGTGTTTCTTTAAAGAGAAGTACTTGGCTAATTGCCATCAATAACAAACTTCAATAACGGAATTAAGAGAGATCGATATGGTTACTGAACAAGATGTAGTGAAGAAGAAAGATTGTTTCATCAAGTGGTGGAATTAAAATGTTTTAAGAGCAGGTTCTCTCACTCCAGGACTCACTAACAACAGGTTCTCTCATTATCACAGTCTCCTGAGGCAAACCATGCTGGTTGACCCGATATATACAAGTAAAAAAAGTTGATCTTTGTGTTGGCAACTGCGGCAGTGGCATAGCCAGCCCGGACTTGGAGGGGGGCAAATATTTGATTGTAGGCGAATAACACTGTTTTGTTTGGAAAAACGCCTCTCAAAGCACAAAACGACTACATGTTGTAAAAATCTGGAGAGGAGGCATAGCCCCTTTCGCCCCCTGGCTACGTCTATGAACTGCGGTGCAGTCTAGTAAGAGAAATTATTTATTTTTGGTAATTTTCCCAAGTTTTAGTTTTGTTTTTCAGTATTAAAAATGTTAATAACAGGTTCATCCACCGATTCCTGCTAACAAGCTAAGATCAAATAAACGCCGAAATCTGTTTGCTGCTGCTACTGTTGGCGCCAGATGCACATTTAGTTTCAACATAGATAGAGATAAAACTTAAAAGTCATGAGAAGTTACAACAGAAGCAATACGTAATACGTACAGCACAGCTTCTGCGACAGAGGATGACCGCATTGAGAAATCCCAAATCGAGCCCATGCAAAGGTTGTAGGGTCACTATTGCAGTGGAATATAGTGCTAAAGAGGTGTAGGAACGCCGTTTCCACACCAAATAAAGAGGAAGGCTGCAACAAGTTTCTCGAATAAAGTGAGCATTCGCTTACAAGAATTCCATATTGGATTTTCCTGGTTCACTGTAGACATTTGACTAGCAGTGCTAAACTGCGTGTCGCTAGGACATCGAGATCGTAGCTATGTTTTCATGTAATCATTTAGATCCCACATCTTCAAGTAACGTTACTAGTGTAAAAAGCAGTCCCGTCGCCAGTTGGGCTTGGCCCCCCACACAAAGCACCAAGCCCACTCAAATAAAAATACGAAAAAATCTAAGTGGAATTTTTATCAAATTTGCAATGTCAAGACCCCTACACAAATGTAAAGCCCTTATTAGACTTTCTGGCGATGGTTCCGGTAAAAATGTGTGGTGGGAACGCCGTTCCCACGCGTTCCCACCCCACTACACCCCTGCACTATTGGCTAGTCACCAAGAGACCATACTCCGCATCCCCTATAGCGTCTCCAGGAATAACGTAGCCACTATAAGCTGGGCTCAGGTTTGCCTTGAAGGGGACTTTCAGAATGGAAAAGTATTTACCACCTGTATCCTGGTTCTTCCCCATACCTAGACTGATTGCCTTGCATGGCGCTAGCGCTCAGTCGGCCCTTAAAATAGACTATGCAATCCATAGTTGAAACCCAGTCACCGCTCTTGGCCAGAATGTAATTGACAATAATGAGAGCTAAAAGAGTATTCTAATTTTGCATATATGCAATACTACGAAATTCAGTCCCCATCACCGGCTGCAGTTTGATGTCATGCTCATGACTTCAGCAATCATTTGCTTGTTCATATTAGTTCATGGCCTGATGGATTTTACATTAAAACCCTCATAAAAATATCCAATACAGCCAGTTTAACCATAGAAAATTGGAACAAGTGTGAAGATTCATACAAAAGTGGATAACTTGCCACCCTGCTGCACACAAGACCATTTTATATTGGCCCACTCCGGAATTTTCACAAGTTGCAAAATGATTTGCCTAAACTGGACAGGGGGACCTGAGCAGGGAAATAAGATGCCGCTCGGAGTACCTGTGAACATCCGAGTCAGTGTCTGACCAACAGACTCAGCGAAACCTTGCTACTAGCAGTTTGACTGAACATAAAAGTCAGCTTGCATATTACCACTCAATTTATTGTTAAAAAGAGAATTAGAGTTGAGTTTAAGCCATATCATGAACTCAAGCCAGACTTTATTGTTTTCAAACACCGGAAATATATTATAAATTGCGCTGCAGGTGTGACTTTGCTCGTTTTCCACATACCAATGATTCATCAGCATTGATTTCAATCACCCAAGATATTATCATGTTTCCAACTTGCCTTTTGTAGTAATAGTCGATTGTCGATATACAATCACTGCCTCCTTTCATGTATGTCGCATGTTTTGTCGTACAAAGTTTTGCACTTGATTCATAAAGTTTTTCTGACGATGAGAACAGATACTTTTCGAATGTCCAAAATGATTATACTTACATCGTATTTTTTTCGTTGTTGTCTCTAATAAAAATTACCTCGAGGCAGCAATTCGCCAGAACCATGCACGAACTTCTCCTCTCGAAGTGCTTCCTCTTGAAAAATTCGCTGTGGTTTGTAAGGTATAGAGTAACGCTCTCATCTGTTTTGCAGGCCTGCCCACAAAGATTTTGATCAGATAATCTTTTTCTCATCATTCTTACATTTTCAACACAAATGAGTTTTCCAACAAAACCTTACAGTATACGAACATGTTGGATTTATTCCAAGGCAAAATGCAAGTATATCCTTTTAAGACACTGCCTGTGGCAAACGGACATTTTCAGGGAACAATTGCTGCCCTTGACATTTTAAATTGCCATAGAACTCATTTGTAATGTAAGTGATGGAATTGCCCACTCTTTGGTGGAGGTGGACCTTTGTCAACTGACAACACTCTACTGAGCAGAGATTTGGTGAAAAAAAACTGTTATAACCCACACAAGGTGGTGATTTAAGGAACTGAACGTAATTGTCTTCTGTTACCAGCCGCAAGGAGGCTAACTGAGTATTCACTGCAAAACTTGTGATCGATTTGCATACGAAACTTGTTCTAGTTGTTGTCATTCGACATCGCGGAATGCTGCAAAACGCCAGAGCCTGAATTTTGAAAAATGCCCGAGCCTGTAATCATTTCCAAAGGTTTTCAAATGCACAGGTCGGTGCAGGAGTTTTCTTTCTAAAAAATTAAGTGAAATATCTCGCTGTGGCCAAAGTAACATGATGCCTCCCACCATGCGGTCCGCTGCCTACAGTAGGCCAACATTTCGTAAATTGACATCAGCAATAACCGGCGCAAATCCATGAACCACTGACGGCAAGAAAACGCTGCCAAATTTACGGTCCAACAAGACGAAGCTCGTGTGCCGGAAGCAGTGGCGTATACAGAAATTTTTCATGGGGGGGTTTCATTCAGTGGCATATGGTGGTCATTTGTATTTTGTGTGAGCCGTTTGTGACGGCATAATTTTACCTCTTATTCATATTTCCAAACCAATGTTTTGCCGAAGTTTGTTGACATAATATGCATACTTTTCTAAATCCACTCCCCTCATTTCATGTGCCACTGCACTGAATATAAACTATCAGCGGTCCAAGTTAACGATATCGGAGGAAAATAAACTCAACGCGTCGACATAAAAGTTCATAATTGCAAAGGTATCAGTCTGCGCGTTAAATCAGGGGAGTAAAATGCACTCATCAACGCGTCAGAGCAATTTACAACTGCAAAACGAGGCTGCCCTAACGTCTGTTGTCGAATACGAACAGTCGAGCATAGAAAGTGTGCTGCGGCTGGACTGGCTGACGCACACCCCGGTGTGCAAGATCGAATCTTGCTGAACTACACAAAAATTGAGAAAGCGCATAAAGTACGCAAGAAAACTTTCGATTGTTTGTTGTTCATACAAGTCCAGCAAACTTTTAGTGTTCCTTTTTACATGCTGAGACATTATGAAATGCCTGAATGCTTCTATGTTAAAAACTGCTGTTTTTGAGCTCGTGCAACAGTTCTGTCATGCTACATAAATCGGTAATGTAGCCAATGCGTTCAGCGCTTCCGTTGATCAGCCATCGCAGACAAAATAAAGATAATTGTTTTGAATAAAGTGAACTATCGCGGAACACAATCTTAAACATACGTAGTGTACGAAAGGTCTGCAAGAAGTGGTAAGATGGTTTCTGAATGCAGACTATAACGCAAATTCCAACCGAAGCCTAATTATTAGTTTTTGGCCTATTTATAATTGCCTAGTGGGTAGAGTGCTCGCTTCGTGTCCGGTAGGTCGTTGTTCGCCTGTTTCGAATCTCGGCCGGGTCGTGCCAAGACCTTAAAAATTGGAACTTGCTTCAGTCTGTCCAAACGCTCGGCATAATGACTGTAGCAGGGAAATTCTCCAATGCGAATGCAATCTTCGTCGGAGTCCGGTCGTGTTGCCTACTGCCTTCCCATCGGAATAACCTCGTCGAAGACCAAGTGGGTGCGGTCGAGAAATGGGCGATCTTTTCCACACCCTAAACAAATCTCTGCCCCGGCGATCGTCGAAGGCACTCGTTGCTACTGTTTGTGCAGTGCACGCAATTGCGTTATGCAAGAACTTACCGCAGGTGTTCTCGTGTCTTCGCCGTTCTGATCATCGCGAACGCGACGGTATGGGCCATGTATAATGTTCCTAAAAATTTGCATGCAAATTCATTCCGTGGTATTTGCATTAAGTCGACAAATTAACAAGCAAGCAAAAAGTATGCGAAAACAGCTAATCTCCTTTGCGCAGCTAATAAAGTTTTTGTAAAATATCAAGCTTCAGGGGGTTCAACCCCAAACAGCCCCCCTTCCGTACGCCCTTGGCCGGAACTGTGTATAAGCAACATTTTCGAATCTTCTTCCCAAAATCACTGCTGAAAGGAAAGCGTTGCACGCACTTTGGTTTATGTGGTCTACCACACTTCAACGTTGCTATTGCGTGAAAGACGTTTGTCTGCAATCGTTCTGGTTGTGCGTACAAGTAGGTACTTAGCCCAGTTATGCTTGTGAGAGAATTCAATGGCGCAATAGTCTGTCATTAAAAAACCCTGTTGCTACTTCGTAAAAGGTGCGCTAACTCAAAACAAGCGTTGCAGCTACTACATGTTTGAAATCACTTTGTTTTTCCTTCTTTTGATCGATTCTGTGCAGAAGATTGCCAGATATTATCGCAAAGGAGTTTGTCCAATTCGAGCCAAACACACCTTATGGGCAAGAATTCACTAAAATATCACAGAAATATTCAGTTGACCCTATTGTGACTTTGTAAAAGGTGGGTTAACTCAAAGCAATCATTTCCGCCACTACATGTTTGAAATCATTTTGTTTTTCTTTTTTTGATCTATTCTGTGCAAAAGATTGCCAGATATTATCGTAAAGGAATTTGTCCACTTTGGACAGAACACACCTTATGGGGCAGAATTCACAAAAATTTCGTAACAATAACAAACATTCATGTCTCAACCTAATTTACTTTTTTGCATGCACTTCCACCAGCTTCGAACACATCACGCTATGGGTCTTTTACAGACCACCAATAAAGGTTACTGGCGGAATTTCGGGTGTTTTCGAGCCGTTTGGAACTGTACTACCCGCGTTTTGAGAGAGGGAGATGTGTTTGGTTTTGAAATAATAAACATTTTCCGACATGTAACAACTTTCTTTTTTAGGGTGAGATGAGTCTGAGAATAGTTTCTGACTTGTTCAAACACGTGCCTGTGCACCTAAAAAGTTTGCGTAAGATTTGTTGGTTGTGGGAACAAATTTGCCAGAGCGGGGCAAATTATACAACATGTTTTTTCAAATATATCTGAGCGGGGTTAATTTTAAAAACATTTTTAAACGGATATATACTGATATATAAAGATGAAACGTTTCTGCCTGAAGTTCAAAAGATAAGCATGGGTCACCAAGATACATTAGTATCTCCTACTATACTCCTTATAGTATCTCCATAACACCAGCTCTTAAATAAATAAAAATAAGTCAATTGAAGTTGCACTATTTGAGTTACAGGTGTTAAAATATTGTCATGGTTGAATCAGGGCCGGATTAAGGGAGGGGGGGCAACGGGTCAATTGCCCCGGGCCCTCCACTCCAAGGGGGTCTCCCGTGATGACATTTATTTGTTTTAAATAAAATATTCGTTTGAAAAGTTGTCGTGATTCAAAAGAGGTACAAGAATACAAACCCTATATTCTGATGTGACT
>Ga0210059_1013688_pt1 | contig 12105 bp, 10 predicted proteins | sample Ectturendosymbi2_FD_188042 | JGI IMG/M metagenome (GOLD analysis project Ga0210059, IMG submission 188042) | Ecteinascidia turbinata endosymbiont from Florida, USA - Sample 2 (SPAdes) (version 2) | ecosystem: Host-associated > Tunicates > Ascidians > Unclassified | place: Key West, Florida...
AAGTAAAACAGTAAAAGTATTGCAACTGAGGCGGGGCCCCTAGACATGGCTGGGGCCCCCCCGGCCGGGGGGTGCGGGGGGCGGTTCCCACGGCCCTGTCTACACAGTTCGCATCGTGACATGGCAGTCCAAGTGTATTTTTCTGACCGCCAGTGTTGCCAGATGGTTGTAACCCAAATCTGCTGAATAGTGTCGCAAAAAAACTGCTAGATCTGCTAAAGGTCTTGTCACAAATCTTCAGCAGAAATCTGCTAAAAGTAGTGAAATTCTGTTAAAAAACTGTCATTTTTAATATGAGTGAAAGAAACCTATAAAGTTATATAATATAGCCTACTAATTTTTCGTCTTCCACTCGCTCTCAATAAGCATGGGCTGAAATTACCGGTTTTGGCCAACACACCTTTCGGCCCACAATTCTCCAACAGTCAACATTTTGACTTTTTGAGCAACGTAACTGCAGCTTGCCTCGTTTTTTGTATGACACACAGTTCTTGACGATCTGTTTCAAATGGTTGCATGTTTTTATACAGTAGAATAATGCTCAGCGATAAACAATCTGAGCATAGCTTCAGCCCTACAACTTTCTAGGTCTGGTCTTCGTAACTTTGTGTTACATTAGGGAGCATGTAAAAAAATTTTTAGTCTTATCTGAGTGCTTTTGCTACCAGTTGTGCCTTTTAAGCTCACAGTACTTCGCTATGATTGCATTGTTACAAACGCCGCAAATGGCTTTTGTTGAATCAGTAGGATAGGCAGCAGGCATTGAGCCAACTTGTGCAGTAAGTTCTGAATCTTGCAACCACATATGTCGAAACTTTTGGCAGCTTCGGTTTATCAGGAAGTTTTTTACCAGATAGTAGGCTACTATTTGTTAGCGTAACTGAATCACTTGGAAATATCGTGTCGTGGAATAGAAACATATTCTACCAATCTTGCCTTTCAACCTAACGCGCCCATTGACCACATAAGTAAATAATTTAGGCTTCACCAAGTTATCTAATTAATTACTTGTTATGATACAATCATCTGCTTGAAGCAGCTTCTTTGCATCATAATAAAAATTCCAAATAATTACAGGCAGCTATTTGTGCTTTGTCCTGGTGTTACTCAGTGGCGGTTCTAAGGGGGGGCTTTTTGGCTGGCCTCCTGCTTGGCCCCCCAGTTTTTTGCTTAATTTCACAATCAAGTTCGTTTGATTGTCATACACAGCAAATAACTTTCAGCCGGCAAAATTTTAAACGTTTTGAAGACTTTCTGACGACGGTTCTGACGATATTCCCAAGCCTATATGCTGGGTTTGATAGGGTTAATCATAGCAAATCAATCTTCATTACAACAGAAAATGACCATGCAGGAGAGACATTGATGTTGGCCCCCTTTTTTTCCTTGGCCCCGCAGTGCCCCCAGTTTTTTCATTCTAGAATCGACACTGGTGGTACCCTGTTAAAAACGTCATGAAGAAGATAAGTATATTTTTGGTGAAGAAGGTGTAAAGTTTTCATCTTGAAAAACTCTTAGGTTTTTGGTCAGGAATTTGTTACCTGCTAAACCTGCCAAACGGTTGGTAAAATCCTGCTAGAAAATTAGCTAACTGCTAGAATGAAAATTTTACAGCTAACAGTGAGAAAATACTGCAAGATTTAACAGCAAATCAGCTAAAATGGCAACACTGCTGACCGCAATATTGTGCCTTTTGTTACGTCTGTACAAAAAGCATCAAACAAGAATTTCTGGACACAGATAGCGTTCAATTGAAAACCTTAGCTTACTGCTTATGGTAAATTTAGCAAAATGCTGACTTCTTGACTTCTTAGGCTGAACAAATTTTCATATATAATGTAATAAATAAGATTTATTACAGAAGACTGCGGGGCCCCCAAAAGCGCGGGGCCCGTAGCAATTGCTACATTTGCTACTATTGTTAATCCGGCACTGGTGCAATTACTAAATGTGTAGAAAACTATGTATCTTACTTTAGTCTCCTAGTTTAGAATCTAGTTGGAGTTTTTGAACGCCAGCATAGGAATAGGCAGTATTTTATAAACCAACAATAACGCTCCAGTATTTTAACCATTTCAAAACATGAGGATCCATGCATTCAACAACTTGGTTGCAATTACACCAGTCTTCGTTTCAGTACGGCAAAAAGAAGTTTCGTCTGCACGACCTTGTAACGTTTGTGGTAACATTTCATACGCAAGCAATAAAAAACAAGCATTAAAACATTTTTCAGATAAAAAAGGCTCGAAACTCATGATCACTGTCGAGCCATTATTGCCTGTATAAATCTAAAAATAATCTCTTGCAGTTTAACATTCCATTTTCGGGATATAATTTTTATTTGATTTCATTCGCGCTAAGTGGGGGCGCTCAGTATGAACATATATGCAACCAGGCCGTAACCAGTTTGGGACACTAGGGGGGACGACGAGTTTTCTTAGAGGGGCCCAAAATTTTAAACCGTGTCCAATAGTTTAAACTACGTCCAACACATTTTTCTGGAAGGCGCGAAAATTTTTTTAAGGGGTTTTCTCCCTGTACCCTCCCTAGTTACGGGCCTGAACGTAACCTTTCTATTTTCGATACGCCTGCAATAAATATTCAAGTTACCCCGTTGCAGCATATGCTGGATTGGATAAAAGTTTGTAGATTTTGTGTCAAGTTTAAACTACAGTGGCGTGTTATTACCTCTTAAAACGCACACGGAAATACTTATTTATTTTATTTATTTATTTATTAACAAACAGCCAATGAAGGCAGGCCAAGGCCTAAAGAGATCATTGGCAACGCAAAGACTAACACAGAAGAAAAATGACACACATGACATACACACAAATAAAACAGCACAAACAGAAAACGTGTCAAACGGTGAGGTCATATTAAAAGGGTGGATTTCTGAACAAAAACAGACACGTCTGCCTAAACAAGCGCAATGACGGACTTTTAGACATTTTAGGGTGTCCAAAGAGAAGTATTTCGACCAATTCAGCTCGATTCAATGCAGCAAACTCAGAGTGGGAAAACACATTTTCCTCAGCGAGAATCTTAGACACATTTGTGATTAATAATCGGCGTGACGCACAGGTGGAAGGACACTCAAGAAACATGTGAACTTCAGTCTTAATAGCACCACATTGACAGGTCTGATTGTAGTGGCCATCTATGTTATATTTACTATGTCCTAAACGAAGCATACACAAGATAGCAGTTGCATTAGCATTGCAATCGTGCAAATGCTAAGCATTAATTTTTTTGGGAAGGAATAAATCAGATACTTTGGAGCAGAATTGGCGTGAACTTAAATTATGATGGTGAGTGGGTAGAGAATTCCAGAGTTTTGAGCCTTTATGAAAAAAAGAATTATGTAAGGAATGTGTTTTACAGGAAGGTAGTTGAACGTTCGCTTGGAAACGTGAAGAGTAGTCGGAGAGATTTTTAAAAAATTTTGGAGTAAGGGTGGATAGGAACGATGGACATGGTCCAAGAAGGATGGCACGGAAGGCTTTAAGAATGTGAAACTGACGACGGATAAACAATGGGGTAAGACCTAAGTCTTTCAGAATAATCTCGTGGGATGTGGTCCTGAGGCAACCAAGGATAATTTTAGCTGCAGCAGTTTGAACGCTTTCAAGGAGTTTAGAGTCAGTAGTCCCACAGTTATAAAAATAATATCACCATAATCAACGATGGGCAAAACATATGCACAATAGAGTACAAGACGTGAATACCTGGGAAGGAAGCTTTTAATCATTTTCAACGCGTTAATTATTGACGCTGCTCTGTGATGCAGGGCTGAGATGTGTAAATGCCAAGTCAGAGACCGATGAAAAATAAGTCCTAGATGCTAGTGAGAAGTATTTTCATTTAGTGCTTAGTTGCAGAATTGTAGTGGAGGATGAAGAGGATTACTTGTAATGGTAAGAACTTCGGTTTTTGCAGCGTTAAAAGTAACACTCCACAAATCAGACCACATCTCCAACTGACGTAGGTCATTGGATAACACAGTATGTAAAGCGCTTGGATTTTTAGAAGAACATAAAAGTATGGTGTCATCATCAAATAAAGAAATTGAAGATTTAATGTTTGTACCAATTGTACCATTAACACATACTAGAAAAAGTAAGGGACCAAGTACGGATCCTTGATGCACGCCACAGTTTGTATACAAATGGTCAGAATGAAAATCTCCTAAACGGACAAATTGCGACCTATCTGATAGGTAGGACTGCAGCAAATTATAAACAGAACCAGTCACGCCAAGCTGACGCAATTTGAAAAGGGCGGAATGAATGACTTTGTCAAAAGCTTTAGGAAGACGGATATATTTATTAATCAGATCACAAACATTACACACTTGGATGAACTAAGCAGAACCAGTGTTTGCAAATGCTCCGTTCTCACCTTCACGTGCAGACTTGGCAGCTGTTAACGATTCTCGAGGGGCATAATCACTACGTTTACATGGACCCAGTGGCGAATCCACGAGGGCAGTTTGGGGCAACTGCCCCCCCAAACGGCTGTGGCGCCTCTCTAATACAAATGCGCCCCTTCATGCTGCCTATCGAAGTAGAAACACAGGCAAAAATATTCTAAACTAAACAATGCTTTACACTTCGTTGAACTTCAGGATTTACGTGACGGACTTTGACCCAACTTCTTACCGATTGGAATCAACATTGCCATTGTTTCGTAATAATACTCCTGTTCCCTTATTTTTTTTCCGCGTGAGAACTGCCCGGTGTCAAGCGAAATTTCTGACCTATTATTTTGAATCAGTTATTTTGCTTCTCAGAGTAAAGGAATAAACTTTGACGATTACTTTTTTGATGTGTGTTGTGTAAATTAAACTTTTTGGTTAGATGTCAGATAACCACAACAAGCTACAGTACTGGAATAAGCAAAACCAGTGAAAAATATTGGACTTAATCTTATACTTCAATTATTTTCCTTTTTCAACTGTAGCAATGTAGCATGAACCCTTATCCGACACGCTTAACTAAACACCAAATCCTAAGCCCTCATCATCAGTTTTCTCAGCGTATTTGATATGTTGAATGTTGCTCTGTGCATGCGCATATAGCGTGAAGTCAGAAATTTCGCAAGTCAGAAGTTTCGCTTGACAACGGCATGGCCGGCAATCACAAACTCGATCTCTTTCGGTAGAACAGTTTTGGACTTGCCGGTGGGCTGTGCAAAATTGGTCTGTCTTTGTTACAAGTTTATTTTTTAATGCTTGGTGGCAGATTTGAAAGAAAAAGCAGTGGTGAAGATAGGAATGCAATAAATATGCTAAACTTGCAACTGACGCAAGATTTTAGAAGCCTGAAAAGCGAAAAACCAGTTTTAGGTCTGCAACCAGTGCTGCCCGTGAGTCCACAGTACGTCTGCATCTTAGTTTTGCAACACCGAGGTAAGTGGATGAGTTTCTTGCCGGAACTAATGCCCCTGATTAAACCATATTGCAGCGTGTGAAAAGCTACAGCAACATCAGAAAACTAGAAATCAGTTTTGCACTGAGGTGTCACGTGGAAATATACCAGTGCGCGGAACATGATAAACAGGGAATAAAGTCTATTACATCGAAAATTTCGAATTTCAGGTTATAAAAATAAAATCAGGCTGTCGTTGTGTTGTACATACACAATAATGATAAGCTTACTGGGCCGCATGTGGGCTTCGGATTAGACATAGCTGGTATTAGAGACATTCTCCAGTAGTGGCGAGACCACAGATTGGAGTTTCCAGGTATCAGTGATCTTGAAGGAAATGCGTTCTGCGTGATGGCAACTAGCGCTGCTAATAGCGAGTGTTTAGTATCGATGAACAGCTTGTGAATAGCGGAAGAGCAGATTTAAGAGTTCCTCAGTGAACGACATTCTCTTTTTTAACAATGCTCTACAAGCGCTAAAGTTTGACTAGGTTTCACATTTTTACCTAATAGTGGTTTTTAGGACCTTTCGTTGGCTTTGAAATGAACCACTGAATAAATTGCCACTAACCATGAAACGCTTCGAGTGTTTAGTGGGTTTCAGACACACAGTGAAAAGTGCAGGTTTGGGACGGAAAATGCGGGTGCGGCCGCGTTTGAAATTTGAGGGTGCGGACAAAAAATTTCAACCCGCGCATGACTCTAGTAGGTGGTGTTGTGAAATGATATGTAACAAAAACGTACAAGCAATTTTGCAAGCTTGGTTGGAATTTCACATCTTCGTGATCACTAGCTTCATGCTACAGCATCGGAAACAGCCCTGAATGTTAAGGGTTACCGTACTTAAACTGGAATAATAGAAAGCACATTGGCCTATGCCCAGCCCGATTCTCATCTACAGGACTTTATAGCCACCTGTTGCAGTTGACTGCATCGACTTGAACTACTGAGGCAAACTCAAGAGAAAGATGGCAATTGGGGACAGGAAAGCAACCAGCAGCAATAGAGCTCCCTCGACGAGTTCACTCTACTACTACTACTAGGTTGCACTATCATTATATAGGGATAAGTGAACTACTATAATTCGCTTGTGGTGAGTATCACAGTGACTTATAATTTATGGGCACCATCTAGCGGTGATCATTTATTTACATGTGGCGCCATCTACCTACCGTCACACACCCTTAAACATCGGTGAAGGAAAAAACATTTGTTCACAAAATTTTCCAAGTCTGTTTACCAAATTGAATCGGGGTCAACTATCCTCTTACTAACGCGTCTGCTCGATAGCAATCCGAACGTACTGTCGAAAGAAGTACCACAAACATATTTCAATAGAAACAACAGACATTGGCATAGGCAGCACTTGGTGTATAAACAACAGTGCTAGGGTTGAAGATCTGAGTACTGTCATTTCGTACCGTCCGCCTAACAGGGGTGTAGTGGGGTGGGAACGGCGTTCCTACACCTTTTTGCACTAGTAACCTTACTTGAAGATGTGATATCCAAAAGATTACATTAAAACATGACTGCGATCCCACAGATGGGCTAGCAACACACAGATTTGCACTCCTAGTCAAAAGTTTACATGGTGAAATAAGAGGATACTGTGTGGAAATTCTTGTAGGCGAATGATTTATTTATTCGAACTATTTGATTCAGTTTTTTTTTATTTGGTGTGGGAATGGCGTTCCCACAACTCGTTTTGAAAAGGTGTGGGAAAACCACTTTTGCGGAAATGGCGTTCCCACATCTCCTTTTTCAGCACTACACCCCTGCTGCCCAAGCACCAAAACATGATATGATCTAAAAGTCCCTCTTACATTTTCATAGTTTGTATTTTTAAGAACAATTCTTTATTCCCTTAGAGCTGTAATTAAGTATGACTTGGTGGCAATGATGTTTTAAAAGTCTGTAATTACAGTATAATTTTATAGGAAACTGCAGAAACACATGGGGAAACGGCATGGATTTCACACGAGCACCCCTCAGAGCTGTCGCCAGAAAGTCTTCACTAGAGGGCCTTGACATTCTAAAAATTGACAAAACTCTACTGATTTATGTTTCACAATTCAGTTTGGGTGGATAAGCCTACCACAGCCCCCGTGGCACCCCTCCCTACATGACTGCAACTCGTGCCGATATCAAAGTGGATTTTGCCAAATATGGTTTCGTTCACTACGCAAACAAACGCATTGACAACCAAATGAACCACCACATACCTGTTCCTTTTTTCTCCATGTCGAGGAGGCGACGCATTAGATTTTGTTGCTTGTCTGTAAACAGTTGTTGACAAACTTATCAGGAAGACACACGAGTTAACCGCAAGACTGTAGCAGGCAAACACTACAGTATGTTATCAACCTAACAGGATTTATGAGTTCGACTTTCATGATATTAACTGCTTTACGCGGCGTAAACAAACATAAATGTAAATACTTTTTTCTGAAAAAGTTTATGGTTGACAAGAAAGATGTCGCTTTTGATATCATCTTATTCATTCAGCGCTTTGATTGTCGTATTATCAATTTTACTGCTTCTGCTAGGCAGCAATGACACGATTTCACGCAGAAAGTAAATAGACAATAGCCACCGATAAAACTGCATTTAATTCTAACCATAGTTGGCGAAATGTCATTTTGTAATTGTTCAACTTTAATCACCAGCCACACTATGTCCAATTGTCCAAAAGTTGAGTTGAAGATCACAGAACGCAAAATGTCTTGTCAAATTTTGAAAAAAGCGCAATCTTTTCATAGCTTTATATAAAAAGCATCTTTTTGCTTTACCTCAAATAAAATTGCGTTAGAAAAATTTCAGACTAATCCTAACCTAAATAGAACGAATCCACGATTTTAGTACAGACCTAGTTTTGTGTAACGCGCGAGTTTAGCAATAGATGGCTGGAAATTTTGCAAAATCCTTTTGCAGAATGTTTTAACTTTTTCGTTGCCAAAGAAGGCACGATTGGGTATAGCTTACTTACTGAAGTCTGCGCAATATCCCTCCCTACATTACGCACCTCGGCGTTGTTCTATCGCAGTCTAAACAAGTTTGACAATACCAAGATGCTGCGTGGTGGAATACCCACCTGTGCAACCAAAGCCTCACAAGACTGAGTAAGAAAGTCAATGCAGGTAACTGTAGAAAGCAGAGCACGACACTCATTGCAAGTGCTTCATGGGCATATGTGTTTGTAGAATGCACCATAGACAGTCATGAAATGCTCTCTAGTGAGCGACTGTGGCGCTTCGTCAAAAGCACGGCTTCTCAAACTATGGCTCGTGAAATGTAATTTTGGGGCCGCGAAACAAATTGGCTTGACAAATCTGATATAAATGTTTTTGTAAACTAATGGGACGTTTTTTACATGTATCATTTGACATCTAGATTATCCATCAAGGGGTCGCCTAGAAAAACTTTTTGAGATGGGTCCGTAGAACAATAAAAGTTTGAGAAGCCCTGGTCTAAAGCACTGGGCGATTGAGAAACAAAAACTACACACACCTTATTAAAAATGGAGCTGTTCTGTGTCCAACTGCTCCATGATTGGAGAAAATCACAACTGCTTAGTTTTCTACTGCAGGGTAACCATGCGTCATATCCACACAAGTCTACTTAGTACACTCAGCACGAACTGCATAACGCATATCAAAGTGCCAGAAACCATAGCTTTGCTGCTACAGAAAGGTTCCTTTCTCTCAATCAAATCTAAGTCAGCAATACCCATGGATTTTATGACTTTAAATAAGTAGCCCATCTCCACATCAGCGGATCTCAAACTTTTTAGTGATGTATCCTTAGGGCAGTAGGCCAATTTTGTCCTCAACTACCCCTCAACAGCAACAATGAGCACAATCAGTAAAAATGTACTGTACCTGTACTTTTACTCAAAGATTTCAAATGAAGACACTTAACAAATGGTCAAAAATAATTCGTGTACCCCTTGGAGAACCTTTGCGTACACCCATTTAAGAACCCGTGCTCTACACGAAACAACTTCACGCAGTGTGATATGATTCCTGTAAGGTTGGCTTTATTTTGAGCTTTGCACCCTTGAGCACCTCAATGCTGCAGACAATAACTTCACATTACAAGCTGCGCTGAACGTTTAATGCCGACTGTCGTTCCACCAACACGGCCGCATCACGATAAGCTCTCAACTGCAACTCGCTCGTGAAATGGAAACCTTTCATTGGCGCGATCGGAACAAGCAAACGCAAATTAGAAGTACGGGTTCGAATTCCACCAGATGCACGACCGGCCCGGTATCCTGCGCGGCACGCACGGGCTCTGGCCACCGCTGCTGGGTCGACGGACCACGTCGCGAAGACCCCTTAGCGCGGCACCACCGTAGCCCCATTGCCGGGATTCCCCCGCTCGTCTTACGTTGCGAGAAAAGTACGATGACCTGCTCTGTTCGCAACAATCGAACGGATTTCCGCGCATCTGCGCGTCGTCCTCCCACCGACTGTATCGCTCCCTCCCCGCTGCCATCTGAACACCGGAACTACCAACGTTGCACTTTCCGCGCCACTGCCTCTCGGCGTCGTCTTGCAGCTTGTCTGCTGATCTAGGTCTGCTGCTGAACAAGGCTTCCGCGCTGTCGGAATGAAACATCTCTGTCACGTCCCTTGCTCTGCCACTGCCGCTCTCGACTTGCGCCCCTGACAGACAGTGTCTTTGTTCACCGACTGAAAGAAACCGTCTCAAACCACTGGTTACGCTGCTCTTTTTTGCCTGAGACGCTGAAAGTCCGGTTGTTCTGCAAATAGATAAACACTAATAACGACAGTTCGCACTGATAACATGACAGACACCTGTTGGACTCGACGAAGTTAAACACGCGTGTTTTCGGCATCACTGATTGATCGCTGGCACGATGGAAGCGCGCAGTTAAGCTCGCAATGTAGTGTCCAACAAGTGAGAAGATCAACCCTGCATGTGTTTCTTCAACTGGTGGCAATCTTTTTTAAGGTCATGCTTAAGAAGTTTTGTGCGCAACCACAACCTGTCTGGTTTCAACTCATTCGAGTTCGGTTCCAGCCGACCGTGACCGTGAACGGGTGAGTGAGCAACGAACGAGGAGGCGTCGAATGAATCTCTGCTGCTATCTGGCGGCGAGATCGTTTCTCTTTTCAGTGGGAGATTCTGCGGAAAAAACTGACCGTTTGCTCGTGATCACCGATGACGCAATGCTCGCACGCCTAGATTCCTCCTACAGCAGGAAGCGGGTTGGTTGTAACGATGAAAAAATGTATGCAAACCTTGGATTGTTTGAGTATGCACTGTATGTTCTTTCTGTCAGCGCTAGTGACAGCTTGAACAAATCAACAGCCACATGGTTTTATTCTAATGCGCCATCAGATCTTGCAGTTAAATATGAAATATTCATTTAAAATAAAAATCGCCCAATTCACGTAAAGAAGCAGCTTGTGCTCATTCAAGTAAGAATCCTGTCCAGCGCAGCGACCCTGCACTTCATAAGTCAGTAGCTCTCTACCTTGTGTTGGATTTTTCTTGACCGAGACTGTTGTGTTGGTTTTTGCGCATGGCTGGGTTTGCACTCATCGAGTACGTGCTTTTTGTCGCTTGCCAGAGTCGCGTCATCATCAACGTGCGGATGCTTCGAATGCTTCTGCAACAAAAACGAAGCGGTTCTAAACGCGAGATTGCAAAGAAATGATCCGCACGAAAACCAGGATGAATAACGAGAAACTGAAGACATGTAATTATATGGTCTGTTCAATCACTAAATACCAAGAGTCGAGACTTCCACATAACGCCAGCAAATCAAACCTAAGACCTGGTCAAATGAGACGCTTGCTGGAAAGGCATTTGCAAACGTCATTCACGTCACTGACACTAATTCGACCTCAAAATAAACATGAGTTTGACAAGAATTTGAGCGCATCAGAAACTTTGGACGAGACGCTCGCGGCTTCAAAATGTTGTCAGGTATAGAACTGCAGCATAGTCGTCGCACTACAAAGTTTAAAACACACAGCAGGAAAATGCAAAGCGCACAACGTTCGCACCGAGGTCTTGTTCTTTTTCTCATGTTCGCGCTTTTTGATCGCCATCTTGTAGAGCTTGTGCAACTTTTCCGCATTGAACTCAGTGAACTTCGACACGAAGATCCACAAGTTTCTGCACAAAACAACTTTCACCGTTAAACTTTCTCATCAAAGCACAACCGACACCTTGCAATGAACTCCGATCCACGTTCCCACACCGGCGTTTGTGGCAAGCACATGATGGGGCGAAAACTTACGCGCGCGGGAACACATGCTTTGCTCACCTCCTCAGTTTTTTTATTTCTTCCGGATTGTGGAACTCGCGAAGACATTCAATGACGCGATCTCCGATCTGCAGCAGACAGCGGCGAGTGTGTTCGGCCTTTACTTGCTCTTCGCACCCTTCTGGGGCGGGAGGGGGTCGGCCGAGTTGCTTGAGGGCCCGCTTGACGGGGCGTAGTTGTTCTTTGCACTCGCGGAAAGTTTCCGGATCCAGTTCTCCGGCAAACTCTTCGTCATCTGAATAAAATCACGGATGATTTACTGATTTCGTCCCGATTATCACGTAACAAATTAAAGGTGCGACGAAGAGCGATTGTAACTCTGGACACGTACGCCAGCAAAGTTTCAAAGCGCAACAGTTGCAGGACGCAGGCACCC
>Ga0210059_1013689_pt1 | contig 12105 bp, 9 predicted proteins | sample Ectturendosymbi2_FD_188042 | JGI IMG/M metagenome (GOLD analysis project Ga0210059, IMG submission 188042) | Ecteinascidia turbinata endosymbiont from Florida, USA - Sample 2 (SPAdes) (version 2) | ecosystem: Host-associated > Tunicates > Ascidians > Unclassified | place: Key West, Florida...
AACATTGCTCTCAACTTGTCGAAACCGCTCGATGAGTCAAATTAACTTTCGGCGCTTTATGTACATATATTTTTTTTTTTTTGAAAGAGAGAAATTAATTCTGAAGTTGTTGTCGATATCAATTTTTAATTTAAAATTTTTACCAGCTCTCTACTCACGATAAAGCGCAATGCAAACGCTGTTTCACCAATGTTTATCATTACACTGTAGCACCAGCAACTTATGTTGCTTCCATTTTGCGGAGAAGAATATTAGAATTAAAAAACAGGAAACACGACACAAATGAAATCTTTTTAAATGACTCATGGGTGAAAACAATTATCAATAAAAGTGTAGCAAGTTTTAACGATGTATCGTGTGCCTTTTCAGCTTTGCTCTTGACAATAACAGCTTTTTTTCGTGAATATGATAAATCCAATGCTCGATTTGTACTTCATGATTTATGCGTTGGTCGTCCGTTTGCCACTTTCGTTACCGTCTAAAAAGGAAAACCAATCGGACACACATTTTTTCCGTGTAATGCGTCAAAATCGCATGTGTAATTAAAGGCTCTTTTCAAGCCTTGAAACACAAAAATACAAGCCAATTAACTGTGCTACAGAATACAGGTATGCGTTTTCGATAACAATATTGGACTGGAAATTCTGACAAAGAACAGTTGTCTTCAGTAGGTATCAGACGTTTGGAAATATTCTTGCACTTCTTTGACTGCTTGAGAAACCTCTTTATGATCGAATGTACCGTCTTGCCTTGCTTTAATGGTACTGTAAAAAAAACAACCTTTGTTGGTTTATGAAGGTAAATTCTCTCTTTGAATTTATGAATAGTTTTCTTTATACGTGCATTATTGTTACCATCCCACCTTTGCAAAGACCGCAGCATAAGGAACGACTTCCCAGCTACTTCTTGTATGCACACGTACTCTGAAGTACTCGATGCTCTTTGAAACTGACTGCTTCAGATCCTAATATATGTGTAACGATTTTTCAACAATCAAAACATGTGAATTCTCTCTCTTTGTAAAATGTAGCTGCAATTTGCAATTGAATTCGTTTGCAATATTTTACATCCGACACCAAATTGCTGATGCACTCAAACACAACTACAGCAAATTGAAAATGAAATCCTTGTCAGATTGTCTCGAATCCTATGTTGTTTACAAGAACTATTCTCTTAGAAATTTTTATAAATCTAGTGGTGAATAGTTGGTTACACAAGCTTCTATCAGATGTTTTGCAAATTGCATTGTTATATGCTAATACAGTAGATTTCGCCTATAACGACTTCGGCTATAATGACAATTAGCCTTTGAGGCCGCTTTTTCGTTGGTCCCGTGCTGCAAGATTCTTATCTTTTACGTGCATTCGAGTCCGGCTATAACGTCACTTCGCCTATAGCAACGCTTTTTGTCGGTACCCGCAGAATATTTTGTTCGTTTATAACAACAGTTGCAAGTTTTCGTCACAGTTTGAAATGCAACCTTGGCTATAAGAGGCCACCAACAAATGTATTTGTAGTGCGAATAAAAGCGCATTCAAGTTAAGCTGCCAACCGTTGAGCTGCGAGAGGTTTGACGTAGGAATGGCACGAAGGATTGCACCATCAGCAGTAATGGAGGCAAATCGTTACATGAGTTTTACTGCACAGTATTAGGGGTAAAAATACAGAAAAAAATATAATATATCACCCTTTTTTGGCAATCCTAATTAAGGAATATTTTTAACCTTTACCAGGTTTTGGGACTGAAATAACAAGCCATTTTAATGTAGAAACTATAGTTTAGTTAAACTATAACTACTGTTCGCCTATAACGACGTTTTCTTTTCGGTCACATTGAGTGATGTTAGATGAACACCAAAGACATTGGCTCACCCAGTGGTTCCCAACATTTTTGAACTCGCGACCCCATTCCAGTACCGGATTGAGATAGCACGGGGCCTGTAGCCTATTAAAGTGCGGGGTCCTACAATGAAAACACACTTGAACAAGTGCAAGCTTTGCGCTTTTCATAGCTCGTGGTGGCATTACAGATTTCGTCATCGCTCAGGCTAAACTCTGCAATCTCGTTTTCTGCTCTTTCGCTATGCGAATCGACTGATTAAAACCTTTTCTGACGGACCACGCAATCACATGTGGTGTAAATGGCTTGAATAGCTTTCATATCTTAGCATGAAAGAAATGGATAGGGAACCTATTTCCTATCGCGGTCAGCATGAATTGTGCAATGTCGTTGGCGGACCGCAAAATCAATTAATTTTATCGAAAAATTCTACCTTTATCTAACTATGAGGAAGAGTGGCTTCACTTGACTTGCTATCCAAGTACCTGCTTATCATGGAGCTTTGTTTTGAGGCGATATTGTGCTATAACAGGGTAAGGGAATATGTAATGCAAGCCATATCAGATGTTCACACGGGCCGCAGGTTTCCCACCCTGATGTAACACAACAATAGTAACTATGGGAACAAAAGTGCGTTTCCACACGTTACCATTTATGACGAAACAAAGGTGCAGTTCGGCTGCCGCTACCTCCATACTGCACCAGAAGTTCGGGATCATTTATACCAGTGTTGCCACTTCTGACATATCAACATGACATCAGATGTGATGTTCTCAGATAAAGTTCTGATGTTTTGCCGACAAATCTAATGTTGACTGGGTTGTTGTTTTTGTTTTCAACGTTTCCTCTCATTTTAGCACGAAAATAAATTAGATTCATGTTTTTTAAGTTCCTCTCATCAATTTCGCACCCTAATGTGTGTTTGGTTATCGTTTCAAACTAAAGAAGCTCTTTTCGCTGCGTTGAGGCTAACATTTTACGTAAATTATAAACGACTTCTCCATTTAATGGCGATATTTCGCTCTTGTTATGGAATATTTTATCCATAACATGAATACTATAGAAACCAAGACAAACGAAGACCAAGAAACGAGAATGTCGTCAATGGACACATAGGAAGACTGAACAGTATTTGTTAAGTTAATAGTGTATAATTAAGTTTGTGCTAAGATAAGGTTGAAATGCAGTATGATTATGTTTCTTTAAGTACATTTTATGTGTATCATCGGCTTTCAGGTGTAATATTGTTGTGTATCATTATTGTGTCGTAGATGTATATTATGAATTGCTATTGTTGTGTCATGCATGTGTGCTGTATACCGTCGAGAAAATAGCAAGCTCTAGAATGAATAAATTTCACGGGTGGCTAAAACTAAAACTGCTGAAACGAATCTTCTGTCGAAGTTGTAAACAGTCGTTACCCTAATCACTCATGCGTTAACTACGGCTGGAACAAAGAAAAAAATCACATGATTAAAATGTACCAATGAAAAGATTACAGCTCAAGGTAGGTGAAAAAAAGAAGTCACGTGTTAAAGCTACGTAAGCAAATCGCACGAAAAAGGTGCAGGTTAAAGTCACGTGCCAAGTTGCGCTAGAAAAACGTACGAAAAAGGTGCAGGCTGAGATCACATGTCAAATCGCGTGAGGGGCAAAAGTCACGTACCAAATTGTGAGAAGCATGAAAACAACTCTCAACTTTCTCTGTCCGGAAGTTCGAATGCAGGGATGCAAGTTACGAATGCCAAAAGCCACCTGCAAGGCAGGCACGATGCATGCACGGACGAAGCGACCAGTTAAGTTAAAACAAACACTTAATTACGCGGCGAAGCAAGGCGGTTGCTTAGCAACGTGGTTGCGCAAAGTTTCGCCGATAAAATAAAAGAACCAAGCTTCGAACAAACGCATGAAAATCTTGATAGCTCCAAATTAGTTGCACTCGAGCCGTAGCACAATGTCTTGTCCGACAAACAAGAAAACTGGTTCTGACCGGATCGAAGTGATCAAGAATATTTTAATAAAAGAAACAAAGCAGGTCATACTATAAATTACGGTGCACGCGACTTGACAGGGTTGGTTGGTTTTGGATGTTTAACGAGAAAGCGACATGCTGCCAGTTTAGGCAAGATAAATTATGGAATCTTATGCGAACAAAGTTCTGCCAAAATTTATTGTAAATGATGAGATAGTTTAAAATGGGGAGCAAAATGTAAAACCTAAAATGAGATTGCTATTTTCTTGGATGACATTGTAAGTAAACTTGTATTATCACTGATGCTGTTATAACTGGTGCGAATATCAATGAGAAATAACAGAAAGATGCGTTGTGTGAGTAATGGTAAACTAATTGTCATTGCATTTCATTGTAGTCTTATAGTAGACATGTATATTGTTATGTACCGTTGAGAATAAGAGTACAATTGCGCTTAAAATGTGTAATTCTAATCGGTGGATTCCAGTGGTTGTCTACAGGACAGTTGCTGTTAATCTGCTGAGTTAGTGTTGTTGTCTCCAGAGAACAGAATTTAAACTATTGACGGCACGTTTTTTTCTGTCAAGCTAGCGAGACAGTTTAAACATCAAGAATCCACAAACGGACATTTGGAAGTATAGAGTCATGAACAGTAGTGACTACTTTTCCGAATTTTGCACGTTCGGTTCTGTCAACGGGCAGGCAGAACCCGATACGTCACTCTGTTTCGGATTCAACGAGGGTAATCGCGCTTTGTTTGGTTTGTTAAAAGAAGCATTCAGCTTATTTGAAACTGCAGCGTAACGATTTGATCTTATCTGATATTGAAAAAGGCAACAATCTGATGTTAACGAGACTGACCCCAGGGCAACCTTCATTGATACTGAACGATAGTCAACAACCACCAGCTTTAGCACACATATAGTAACGTTTTCGTGACTATTGCACAATAGGCGTGATGCACGAGCCGAGAGTCATACCCATGCCAAAAGAACGATTATTAGGAAAAAGGTACCAGCGAAATCAGATATATCTGCATTGGATAAATCCGAAAAGACTTAACAGGCTATTCAGTAGCGACTACTAAAACTGGTAGACAGTCAAACTTGCAGAGAAATCAGTTGCTGTTGCCCCTGACACTTAACGCAACACAGGAATATAATATAGAGTTGTACTTTTGTATAGCTTATGAATCACAAATATTTTTAAAACGGGTATTTTATTTGAAACAAATAAATTTCATCACGGGGTGACCCCTTTCAGCGGGGGCTCAGGGCAATTGTCCACGTTTCCCCTCACCCATCCGGCCCTGCGTACCACCGTCTCCTTTAACGACATGCACTACGTAGCAGAAATCTTCAAGAATACATGAAAATAGTTGAAGCACGTAACTGAATGTGGGAATTTAATCAAGACACGTCACCGTCTTTTTTGATAAGATGATATCAGAATACGCTGTTCTACTTTATCACACCGAATTCGGTGGCTCGCTAGAGACATTGGTTTCTCTCGAGTTTTCGAATTGCTGGCTAAAATGCAGATTTTCATCCAGAACGTAAATCCCGGTTGAGTAAACATTTTCGCGAAATAAATGCATAGGTGCATCGGATAACTTGACAGATGCGTTTTCAGGCTTAGATCAGGAAAATGTGTAAATTCTGGGAACGAACATTACTGTTATTGATGTATGCGATAAAATTCAAGGCTTTCAGACAAAATTCGATCCGTGGAATAGAAGAGTTCCTAAGGAATTTTACACGCATTTTCCAATATTTGATAACTGGAAAGTCGGTAAAAACCACAGCAAGATTTACGACTTTGGCGTTGAGAAATTTTAGCACCTAGCCGCTTTGGAAAGCAACTTTGGCAGTTATTTTGGTGGTGCAATTAAAAAAAACTGCTATTTAAATAATCCATCCCTCAAAATTTTGCATGAAAGTATTGGTGACGATGATCTGTTCAAACATGAATTGAGTGACCGTACATGTTAAACATTGCTTTATTGAAAAGTTTGTATATTGCAATTGTGAATTTTCTAACTGTGGGTGTGGATTGCGTGAACCGGTTCATCTGCTGTCAAAGCGCGCATTTCAATTTATATTATACCTTTTCCAATCTGCTTATGTATGTGACGCAGGATTCTCTTCGTTGATGACCACAATGCAAAACGTCGATCTATATTGGTTGCCAAGGATGACGTGAGCGTAGCTCCTTCAAACACTGTGCCCAGAATCTCAAACATTGTCGCTAGAAAACAAGTACAAAAGTCTCACTTAGTGACTGACTGGTTGAAATTGTTTGTCAATTATTGAGAAAAGAAACAGTTTGAACGTGGCAGTCCAATCCTTCTTTTCAAACATTTTCCCTTTGATTAAGTAATGTACCTGTTCATTTGAAACTGTTTCTAAAATTTAAACAACCTTAGAAAACCACTTTTTATATGTATTAATGCTTCCTTGTACGAGCGTTATACCAAAATTCTATCTCAGAAGTTGATAATTTTCATACAAGCATCACCGTGAAATTGATTGCAGTAAACAAAAATGTCATATAACTGAGAAGCGTTTCAGAGTCAACACGATCAACTAAAATTTCGCACTTTGTGTGATAGGTTGATACAACACCGGATAAAAATCTTGATCGATTGATACAACATTGGATAAAAGCTTACCTGACCACAATAAATTCAAAAGTTGGTTGCACAATATACCAGAAAATGAATTAAGGTGCTTGCTCGTATTTTACCAAAAAGAAGCAAATTTAGTGCAAGGCAGTATTTTATGGTTTCATATAAAGTCCTTTTTGGGTTGCAGTAATAACCTGCACTTCAATACCGGCGACCTGTTTTCCTGCGTCTAGCCTAAATCCATGTTGTAGCAGCCCGTTCTAACTTCAAACATTTCTACTAATGTCATGTTTATGTTGTAATCAGCTTCATGCCTGAGCAAGTACCTTAAATGTTTCTGCTGAACTAGGGAATCATCAAAAACTGCACAAACGTTTATTCCCATACCAACGATGATGTAACTCGATGTGTACGAAGCAAATTGCAACACTGTTGTTATGCCAAAAGTCTACTCCCACAGTCGGGGATTTCCACACTGTGGCTGCAAATAACGATCCTACCCTCATACTCGCGCAATCGCGGTAGTATCGATTCATTGCTCGCATTCTTTTACTTTGCTCAATGCTGCTCTCTCCATCTTTGGTAGATGGTTTAGGACGACAAATCGACCAGCCTCAATTCAATATGGTTCGTGCAGTCACGATGAAATTGAAAAATTTGAGTCACCGATGAACATCATGAAAGAAAACTCCGAAATTAACTCTGAACAAAAAAAAACAAAAAAGTGGATATCTCTTGTTTTTTCATTAATATTTGCCTTCTTTTCTACTCGCAAATCGCAATTCAGGCCGAAGGAACTTCAGGAGAACTGTGAATGAACTAAACGATGCTAAAGACATTTTTGCGTATGTTCGCAATGGCAAGTGCCACCAGATGATAGGGTCACACCACGATCATTGTTGCTCAGCACAAACAGGTTGAACAAGTTACATAGTGATATTTAGGCGCAGAGAAATACTCGCAGAGCAGTGATGCCACTCCTAGTGTTTTTCCACTAGATCTAGTGTTTTTTTCATTTCATCTATTGTTCTAGAGATTTTTTATGGCTATCTTGTGTTTTTTATCAGTGGCTGAATGCAGTTAACTGCACAATTTTGTGTTATTGCAATTTTAATTGAGACCTTTTTATTAGGTGCAATTGTGATTTGCTAAAAATTCTGTCTAATTAGAGTACATCCTGAATTACACAAGACGATAAAATATGTTTTGAGTTAAACCGTTGCGAATTCAATTCGTCATCTGTTAAAAGTTTCTGTGACGTACAAACAAACAAAAGCGTTGCTGTTAACTCCCATTTTCTTTGTCTCTGGTTTGCAATGAGTTGCACAATATCTACGGTTGGCATTGTAACGCATTTTCTGCGCATTTTCACTGTGTGTAGATTTGATTTTGTAATCAAGTGTTTTTGTTAGTTAATCTAGCGTTTTATTTTGTGAAATCTAGTGCTTTTCCGTAACAATAGACTGGCAACACTGGCGCAGAGATAGCAGTCTCTGCGCAGAGATAGCTACTGTAAATGCGCGCAGAGATAGTTAAGTATGGGCAGAGATAACTATCTCTGCGCAGAGATAGAAAAATATGTCCAGAGATAGCTATCTCTGCGCAGAGATAGCTAAATCGTTACAATGAATGTCTTGAAAAGATTTCAAGAACCTTTGTTCGCGACCCCAAAATTACATTTCGCGGCACTAAATATGGTCTCTTTTATGCTACAAACACAACTTACCCGTGTCTGCAGTGTGTAGCAGTCACGCTAATGCGACCGCTACATGTGAGCAAAGTCGGCCAAAGCAAGGAGAAGGGAAGGACCAAGCAAGCGACACTTATAACCGACTTCCATGCACATGGAAGTAAGAGCTGTCTTTGGCCGTTTCGCCTAGCAAGGAATTAAAATATATGACGTCACAATCCATCCTTCCCGAGGTTCAAGGATCAATCCCATACTGAAAGTGTGCGAACACAACCGGGCCGCACATCCTTGAAGTGCCACCCGATACCTGAAATGGTTATCGCAGATAAGTGTTTGCACATTTTTAAAAGAAAATGGGTGAATATGGCGGTGATGCAAATCTTATACGCCTTGAGGCTGAAAGTCGAAGCAATCTAGTTTTACTCTCTTATTAATAACGCCAAATTCATTGTTTAGCAACAATATAGCTGCCATTCCAGATTGCATTTGTGATGACATCTATTGTGACCATTTCAATCGCAAGTATGTGGAGCCTTAACGTCTTCATCAATGATTTCCCATTGTCTTCCTCGCAAAAAGAAGATCGGTTGTGCCACTATTGAGTAATCAGTTGAGCATCCAGTTTTTCACTTTTGTAAGACAGTTTTGCCAAAGGTGGGTTTGGTCCAAAATGGAGGCTGGGAAATGCACTAAAAACAAATTTTCAAACCTCTCTCTTCAAAGCAAACTTTTCATTGCCGGGTTGCTGATTCTGGGCACACGCCTGCACACCCCTGGCATAAATGTATGTAGGTAGTTTACTACAGCCTACGCTGTTTCAAATGTCCAACTGGCACAGTAATTTTTGATATGTTCGACTAAGTTCAGAACAACGAGATACCACAGTTTGCAAACTTAACATTGTAGAGCAGGAAATGCAGTTAGCTTATAGCCTACACTGTGTTAAATCTCCAATCCGTCGTACAATTTTTGTGGTAAGATAGTTAAACTTCAAACCGGCGAGTACCCACAGCTTACAAGCATTGTATTTCAGCGGAGAAATGCTATAAGTGAAATGTACATGTTCTGTACGCATTGCACCGTAGGGTTTATTGTGATAATGCTGCTAAAGTGATAAGTGTGTTGCCGACGTTGTTTTCGGGCAATAAGGCCTAAGCGAGCAGTCATTCGACGCTCTTTTTCCATGACTGCGTTTTCTATTTGCAATATAGTCCTCGTCTCCAAACAAGTCCATTCTCTTTTTGCACCTGAAGGCGTTGAGAGGCAGTGAGCTGGGCTTGGTGAGAACAGTGGGAATGGTCGCACTTAACTATGGACGAGACCCTCTTTGAAACCTCGAGCAAAAAATGGCACTAACACTGAGGCCACGATCACAAGTTTCTTGTAGTCCGTCGTCTACACAAACCAATATTATAATGAAAACAGTATAATTCAGACCTGAAACCACTTTGCTACACACGACGCCGGAGAATTCATGCCTTTCAGTAGCCTAGCTTTTGTCTGGATTACTGAAACAGAACAGCAAGTTTTTCTTCAGACAGGATACCATGCTTTCCTCCGACACGCTTCAGCGCTATATATGCATGCAGATTTAGCTAAATATGCGCAGACATAGCTATGTCTGCGCAGAGATAGTTTAATATGTGCAGAGATAGCGCTGAAGCGTGCAGAGATAGTTGAGTGCGCGCAGAGGTAGCTATCTTTGCGCAGAGATTGCTAAATGCGTGCAGAGATAGCCAAATGCACGCAGAGGTAACAGTGTGTGCTAAATCAGTCCGATATAATTTTTTTTACGAACGGCGCCCCATATACATTTCCCATAAGGAGACCAGCAAAAGTTACTTCCTTGGTTCATTTATAGCAGAAGCGTCTTTCAGAGTTTCCTAAGTTGATGTTGCATTTTTAACTTGCACACAAGCAATGTGGCATATCAATTGCAAAATACCTCATAATTCAAAACACGAAGCTGTTTTTGTCATCGTTGTGTTGTTGCAGACTGGCACACCATGGGCTACCGTATTTGAAAAAACATAAATTTCGGGGGGCGCTAGCTTTTAACCAGATTTGAAGTTTACCCATCACTCATTTTTGCAACTACATACTTCCTTCGGATTTTGGAAATGCTGTTTTTTTCCTAATTTTGCATGCCTGTCCGTCTTCTTTAAACATGGTTGAGATCAGTCAAGACCTTAAAAAATGTAGTCTTATTAGCAGTCCACGTGACCTGCTGCATCGGTGAACGTTTCTACTCTCGGCATGTTCTGTGCGTTTCTTAAATTGTTCACAACCTGGAGAGTAACTTGATAGCATCGATAATACTTATGGGTTTGTGAAAACTGCGCACAGCAGTTTTGGACGCAGCAGCAGGCTGCTCATTTGCTGCTTTGTCTGCGTATTTGTAAAGAAAATATTGCCTTGCAGTAATTGGACCGCATATTAAATAAGCTACTGTGGTTAAATCCTTCGAACAATTTGCTTCAATCTGCTTGGGAGATATTAAAATGCCAAGTAACCCCTGACCAGGTACAAGGTCATCATGCTTTTCAACAACTGAAGAGGCCTCTCTGTTGGTCATGTATCAAAATATTGTTCACTGCACCATATTAGAAAAGCAATGTTTATGCGAACATCATGTATACACGCCTTTTACTCAAATTTTATCTTGGAATTTATAAGAATTAGTCATAAGAATTCCATACAGTGGTTGAAAACTTCTAATACAAAATCTTCGAAAAATTGATTAGGCTTAAATTATTCAAAAATTTTCAGGTCATTTCTCCGAAAAACCATTACTCAAAAGCAACCTGCAACGACGCAACTGAAACAAATTCTTTTATTTTCCAAGCACCTTTCACGCTACAAATTCTCCTGGTTTACTGGACAAACTTCCTGACCAAATGTTTACAACAAACTAGATTTCATGTGCAATATTTTTCCCAATCGTTTTTCGTAAAACGTATAACTGTTTCTCTCAATTAAAGCTCAACTGCTTTTCAAAAAAGTGTTGCGAAAATGCGTTTAGCAACTTCAGAAAAATCATAAGTTGCTTTTTATGCTTCTGAAATAGCTTAAAAACACTTGACACACAAGATGCACTGCTTGGCATTGCCTCTGATACGACAGATATGCATAGATTGCAATGTAATGTCCCAGCAGCAGACAACCGGGGAAATTCCCAATGTGTGAAGTATGCTTTCCGCTTCTTGCACAGGTGTGAAGCTACAAGTCGTCTGAAAAATGATCTGTGGTTGGATCTTTTGATATGACGCGATTTAAGTCACAGCTGTTCTGTTATTGCTATTGCATTAACATTAATTGCTGAAGTTGCTAAACGCATTTTGGAAATCTTATGACTAATTCTTGCATTAATTACTGTTATTGCATACGCCCTGGTCATCATTGGGCTGGCGGCCAGCGGCTGAGGTTGCTAAGTTCACTGACCGGTTGTTAGTGACTGCTGCGTCCTCCCGCTGTGCGCGATTGTTCACGAACCCTTGTGAATGTTCAGTTAGCAATGTTCCCGCAGGCTGCGTTTCCTGCAGTTGGCGTTGCGTTTTTCGGAAGATCGGACAGTTTTGATCTTGGTTCATGCGAGATAAGAAATCAGCTAGCGGATTTTTGCGACCAGGGTTATGCACTAACCTAACCCCTCGATAAGACAATTCACCCATCATTCGCATGCGTCTCTGTTCGCTAGCAATATTGCTTTGAAGCGGTTCGGGGCGATTGTACTGCTGCACAAGCGCGTATTGATCATTGTACACGGTTACTTGTCGACCGCTTATTTCCGCAGAAAAATACTTTACTGCCATGAAGTACGAGTACAATTCTTTGTCAAAGATTGGGTAGCGAGTCTGTGTCGGATTCAAGCTTTTCGACATGAATCCTACCGACAATAGCACACCCTTTATTTCTTGCGTAAGCGCGGCTCCTATGGCGGTTAAGCTCGAGTCTGCATAAATGAAGAGAGGCGCCTC
>Ga0210059_1013690_pt1 | contig 12104 bp, 5 predicted proteins | sample Ectturendosymbi2_FD_188042 | JGI IMG/M metagenome (GOLD analysis project Ga0210059, IMG submission 188042) | Ecteinascidia turbinata endosymbiont from Florida, USA - Sample 2 (SPAdes) (version 2) | ecosystem: Host-associated > Tunicates > Ascidians > Unclassified | place: Key West, Florida...
GTTTTGGTGCCTTCAGTATGCCTACCTCCACAATTTTTTTGAAGATAAATTATGTTTGATTTGGAGAACATGAAGATTTTTCGAAATACAACAAGCTTGTTTTTTTGTGTAGAGACGAGCTGGAGAATAATTGCTGAGCTGCTGAAAAACGCGCCTGTGCTCCTATGATGTTTGCCTAAGCCTCGGTTGTCGTGGGAACAATATTTGCCCAATTGAGGCTATGATACCAACGGTATTAAATTTGCTTATATCCCTAAACAGGGTTAACATATTTTTTAAAATATTAATTGGGGAAATTTCTGTGGGTCTGCCATTTCGTCAGAGCGTTTAGCGTAGCTGGTACTGTAGAGATATGCGTTCTCGAAATGATTGTCAACCGGTGGGCCACAGAGCTTGGCATAAATCAGAATCAAAGCATTATGATACTTGTATAATGATGTCATTAGGATAAAAAAATATAGACAAATAGCAAAAAATTCGACCTGAATGTTACGTTTGTGACATAATTCCTACAATGCTAACCGAAGCTGTATTTACGAGAATTGCTATGTTAAAGCATTGCAATTGTTGTACCACAGCAGCTAATGCTAAATTAAAGTTATAGAAATGTTCAATTTATGAAAGCTTAAGCTTTGATGCACCACGGTGGGCATTCGGGGACAGTGTCCCCAAATAGTTTTTGTGCCCCGCCAAATTGTGTTGTGCCCAGAAAAATGTTTCAAACACATCATAAACACAAAAATCTTGCTCCCTAAAATGAATTTTGCCCCAACAAACCTTGAAATATAGCTTCAGGCCTGAAGTCAAGCCCGGCAAAATCGCACGTCGGAAAATAATGAGAAGTTGTCACATGCGCATTAACTTATGCTTTTTTCACGTAACGTTCAACCTGTTTTGCGCTAAACAGCAGATCGAATGACATCGGGTTTGCAAAACAAAGTCAAATGTTAAGACAAAAAAGCATAAGAATTTGAAAATTGTGGTTTATATACCTTTTAAAGTGCTATTCGATCAGGTTTGTGCCAAAGACGAAGCACAGACGAGCTTAGGAAACCAACTTAAGTGTTGCAGACACATCCGGGTGAATTCCCTTAAACGAAAGTACGGTTTCTCCAGCATACGCAAGTGTTATATGCGTGTGTGTTTGATTGTCTGTCTGTGTTCGTTTTTGTGCTTCTGTTGTGTATACCTCTTCAAGTAGGTTAGTTTTGCTTTGCTGTACCAATGTAGGTAGCTTTGACTTACGGCCGATAAACAAGTGGTGCAGTTAGACCAGGTGATCGCAAGATCTTTCGCTGTGCCACTGCTAAGAAAATTGCAATTTTCAACCGTTTCACATGTTTCGAATGTGTCTTGTCTGGCCGTGAAATTGTTTTATTGTTATGAAAGAATGCAATACAGTGCTACGTCTACCCTCGCGAGATTATGCTCCACTAACAGCCAAACAGTCACCACGATCATGCAGTCCAACCAGCCTTGCCGCTATTTTTTGCTGTTGGGTGCGCAAACACCATACGGGGTGGACAGTTTCATAACTGCAATCCACACCTATTAGCTAGACGAATTTTCTCGAGAGCAAAAATCTCTCACTTTTTCATAGTGTCTGCTCAAGTTTTTTTGCTGAGTCGATTCCACGAAAACTAAACGAAAGTCATAACAAGTTTCTAACTTTCAAAATAAAGCGTTGATCAACTTTTAACAATGTTAACCGGATTTTTCACAAATTTTTTCTTTTTCCAATGGATCGATTGCAATTATTTTAAAGTAGCCTAATGAACCTAGCATAAATTTTGCATGGCACCAGACCCACACTGACGAAGACCTGAATCTAGTAAGCTGATGTGACACTTGTTTGTATTTTACTATTGCAAACAGGAACACGAACTACATTCGTTTCAACAGGCTAATGCGAACCTGTTGCCCCAAACTTTCAGTCTCGTCTGATCGACCCAGGGTTTCGATCGACCCCAGGGCAAACTCTGGGAACTACTGTAACACTAGAAGCGGCACAAGTATCAAACTGACATATTTTTTGCCAGGCATGTTGCGCAGTTTTGGTAGGTAGGAGACAAAAAGTGAGTGGGCAACTATCATCGAAAGACCAAAAAATAAAAAAACACGAAATGAACCACCAATTTCCAGCACCCCGACAGCGCGGGTTATTACCGAGAGTTTTTGAATGATCGACCAGAATTTGTAATACCATATTTATTCGATTGTAACCCGTGGCTTATAAAGTTTTTTCTTCATCATTTGATGAGGCTTATGATCAACGGCGGCTTATATTTTTTATTTCTTTATCTTATCGGAAGGTATCTATGGCGCTCAGCCTTTCCTTTGCTACGTTTTTTCGACAAAAAACTTTCTTTTCACATTCTATTCTTTTCAGCACCACGTGCACATCCGTCACAGGAGTATGATGAGCAGAAAGCAGCTGTAGTGGTCGCAGTGTTACCATTTTAGCTGATTTACTGCTAGATCTAGCTGGATTTTCTCGCTCTTAACTGTAAATTCTTAAATCTAGCAGTTAGCTTTATATCTAGCAGGATTTTAAAAACCGTTCGGCAGGTTTAGCAGGTAACTACTTCCTGACCAAAAATATGTTTCAACAGTTTTTCGAGATGAGAACGTTTACACCTTCTACATCAAAAAATACTTTATCTTCTTCATGACACTTTAAATTGGGCAACATAGGGACTAGTCACAAACATAGGGAGTAGTCACAAACATAGGGACTAGTCACAAACATAAGGACTAGTCACAAACATAGGGACTAGTCACAACCACCTGCTTTCAATTTTTTGGAATTTTTATTATGACGCAACCAAACTGCTTCAAGCAGATAATTGTGACAAGTAACTGCGTGGCTTGGTGAAGCTTAAATGATTTGCATCTTTGCTTAGCGAGCGCGTTAGATTAAATGACTACATTCCATTGGTAGAATATGTTTTAATTGCACGACATATACAGTATGATATTTCCAAGTGGTTCGGTTATGCCAGTAAGTAGTAACGCCTGATAAAAAACTCCCTGGTGCAGTGATTTTCAACCGGTGTTCCGCGGAAAACTAGTGTTCCGTGAAAGATCGTCAGGTGTTCCGCAGGAAATTTGATAAGTTTGACCAGTGTTCCATCGAACACCGGTCGAAAATCACTAGTTTAACGCAATGAGCGTAAATATGTTTTCTTTCGTGAAAGTAATTAGTTTTAGGAGCAAACGAATAGGACTTTCTTGTTAATTTTAATAAATTAAAAGAGCCAAAACAGAACTAAACATCATAATTGTGATTATAAAATTTTGTTTGGTGTTCCCAAAATTTTTTTATTGCATAAAGTGGTCCGTGATGCAAAAAAGGTTGAAAAACACTGCCCTGGTGAACCAAAGCTACACTGCCAAAATTTTGACAGACAGGTGCGGTTGCCAGATTCAGTATTTAAAATTTGGCTTGGCGCCTATCCTGCTGATTCATGAAAATCCTGTTGCGAAGTGTGCAATAATACTGTACAAATCATAGCGAAACATGTGAACTTTAAAGGCAAGCTGGTAGCAAAAAGCACCCAGACAGGGTCAAAGAACCTTTTGTGTGATCCCGAATGTGAATAGCACAAAGTTTTGAGTGACAAAGACCAGACTTAAAACGTTTGTAGAGGTTGAAGCTATGCTCAGTCTGTTTGTCGCTGAGCATTGCTCTACTGTGCATAAACACATGCGGCCATTTGAAAGAGATTGTTAAAAGCCGTGTGTCATGCAAAAAGGATCTTAGTTGCACTTGCGTTGCTCAAAATGTCAACGGAAAAAATTGTGGGCCGACAAGTGTGGTGGCTGGCCAACACGAACATTTTCTGCCGTGTCCAGTGAAGACGCATGACCAAAAATTGATATGTAACTTTGTAAGTTGATTTTAATCATCTCAAAAATAGCAGATTTTTTGGCAGAGTTTCACTCAACTGTGACAAGATTTTTAGCAGGATCTAGCAGTTTTTGTGACACCATTTAGCTGTTTTATGCGACAACCATCTGGCAACACTGTAGTAAAGCCTCATATCCAGTATTACGAATAAACGCGAAACGTGCTAGTACGCGAAAGTTTTTCAATGGTTTAGGTAACCTATATTTAAGTGCGGCTTACAATCAACGGCGCCTTGCATTTATAACCGTTTTGTGCGGTTTACAATCGAGTAAATACGGTAAGTAGCCCTACAGTACATATTAGAGTAGAAAACCCCACCTTTTTGCCATCATTTTAGTCATTTTGTATTTCTTTGAACAAAAAACGCAAACACTGCAAAGATCATTCCGAAAAATTGAAGGATATACGAGTACTTCCAAGTTCCAAAATCTAAAGATCTGGGCGAAAAGTCTTACCCGGCAACGCTGATCAATTGAAATTTGGCTTGCGCATCATCTACGATTCTCAGGTAACAATAATAACGATGAACGCAGTTCCAATGTACTTACCGTAACAAACTCCAATAGGAATGACCGTAATTGCTACGAGTAAAGCAGTTGTGACTGAGTTCCACTTTTGACTCGTCTTCATGACTGCAATGTTGGGAAACCGATGTAACAAAAAGTGAACCACAGCTATGCCAGTTCTAAAATCCTACGACACAGAAATCAGCCTTCCTTTCGTTACTGACAAACGCAGCTAAAAACTAGCAGTAACCTACGGTTTGAAAACAGTAGGAAGTAATATGCCTGAATGACCAACCGCAATACCATGACACGCCAGCCTTCGCTGTTTCACCACACCTAGGCGTGAGGCCCGTTTGAAACTGCTTGAGCAGCACCGTGCTGAAAACAAGTTGCTCGCTTCGGACAAATCCACAGCGCCCGACCCTGCAGTCATCCCGTGCTTGGCGAACAATGATTCACGCACGCACGAAGCCTTTTTTGCACGTGAACGAACTATTTCAGCTGGCCTGCGTAGTTCACGTTTAACAACCCTTGAATAAAAGTGCATAAACGCGATGTTGTGCTCGAGGTCGAAGTGACGTTCTGCAAGACAATGGTGTTCAGCTAACTTACAAACGTTGAAGTAATGTTTTCAGCCAGTTGCATATTGACAGTTTTTGTACTTGATATATGGCAAAGTCTCTATAATTTATGCTTGATCTATTCTAGAGACACGCCTCAATCAAAGCATAGATTTGCCTTGCACTTTTATTTTGTGTTTTCACAGACGGAAATTTTATCCGATTAATATTCGAACATTGCTGGATTGCTTTGGCTTATATTTGGGTATTTCTGGTTTCGGGACGCTGGGATATACTGCGGATAATCCAACAATCCTGTTCGTGTTCAAATACGGCTTTGCCTTTGTATACGTGGGAAGGTGCTGACAACATACTGTGTTTCCCGATAATAGAACTTATAATAATTTTCACTCCGAAATTTACACTAGGGCTTATTTTCGGGGGATGTCTTATTTTGATATATTAAAAAATGAAGTTACAAAAAAAAAATTAAGAGATTTTCAAATAAACAAAAATTATGAAAAAATATCTACATTTACTTATAATTAACATGTTTTTTATTCAGAAACCCGTTAACAACAATTTATTCAAAAACAATCATATCATCATCCTCTGGAATGTCTTGCAGGTCATCGGTTTCCAAAATTCTAGCGGAGTTTTCGAATGATTTGATTGGCTGAGATTAGGGAAGTTTTGTCGTCATCAGTCAACTAGGGCTTATTTTAAAGGTGGGGCTTATATTAAAATTGTTGTATTTTTCGTTAAATACAGCACAAACACGAACGGTACCGAGGAGCAAGTAGCAATCAAATAGTAGAGAGTTCGAACTCAATCATAGAATGGGGTAAGAGAGGCAGCGCACTAACTAATGTACTGTGTACGATTGCCCTCAGTGCCACTTTATCAGATCTGTTGCCATTACAGTTAGGATTCGAACATTTCAGTACACTAGTCTAAGCTAAATTTAGTTTGCTAAGATCGAAGTAAGTCATTCAATGTGTGGCCCTGGCTCAGATATTGATATAGTTTTTGGCTCAGTAAGCCATTTGGGTTGGACATAGCTGGACTATGTCAACAAACTACCAAAATACCTATTGCAACAGTTTCCCCACTATTTTATCTTATTTTAATCATTCGGCTCTTGACGGTATACCTGAAAATTCGTCAGAACCGCAGTGCTTGGCTCCCAACCAGTAACACTCTCCGTGGCCTTGGATAGTTAGTGCATTAATGCGTTACACAGGACAATGCTAGTTTGATTTTTACATCATCAGTTTTATATCTTGTGTTTTATAACCTTTTTTTACGAAACATGGAGTCGCAAGGGCATCAAATGAATTGGTTCCAAAGTGGCAAACATAGTTTTTATTTTTGGGATCAAATCAGAATTTTAGTATATTCTAATCTACAGAAATCGCCCCCCTGGAAACTGAAATCGCCCCTTAACGCATAAAATCGCCCACTGGGGGGCGATTTCGCCCACGTTGAATATCACTGAACTAAATAATCAAAAATATGGAACTTTGGCACATGGATTTTATCAAGGCAGTTTGACCCTATTTGGCGATTTGCATTTTGACAATGAGAGATGGTCAGACCAGAAAACAGTTTCAGGGGATGGAAAATACAATTTATTTTCAGTCGCTGTTCACGAAATTGGTCATTGCATCGCACTCTTTCACAATACTGAAGATAAAGACAGTGTAATGCAGCCTATTTATAAACCAGGATTTAGTGTCGAAAACAAAAACAAGATACTTTCTGAATCTGATATTAAAACAGTTCAAGAAATGAATAGTGGGGCAAAAAATGTAAAAGTAACGGCAATTTTTAACTCTAAGAAAGCAAAAGTCATTATAAAAAAGCTTGAAAAAAACTCAAAACCAAAAAAAGTAAAGATTGCTCACACCTTGAAACCAAAACATTTCAGCGAGACAGGGGATATTTCTGAAGAATCATTTGAAAATCTCTTGAAAAAATTAGTAGACATCAATCATGCTGAATTTGTGGCAAAAAAAATTAGTTTTGAAAGCGTAAGCGAGGCCTGAGCGACAGGCGGCTGTGTAAATGACAAAAGGATTAAAAAAAGGGAGATAGACAACCCTTACGAAGCTGAAGAAATAGTGAACCATCAAGAGTCAACTGAAAGCAACTGTAAAGCAAACCCTGCTTTACAGTTGAACTAATCAATTTATGGTATGGAGTAGTCTGATTTGGAACAGTCGAATTTGACTGCCTTGAACAGTTGAAGGTGTTGTGGGATTGATTGAGAACAATGAATGTCATTCGGAGTCATAAACATGAAATCTTCACCGAAACCGTTAACAAAATTGCCCTCTCTGCAAACGATGATAAGAGATTCATCAGGCCCGACAAAATAAATGCTCTTGCTCACGGCTTTCAGGCAAAACATGAGCGGCAACGGTGGAGGTCCTGCGCAAACACGGGAGCAGACTAGCAAGGGCAAGAGGGGACTGGCAAGGGCAAGAGGGAACAGAGGCCACGATAGGGACAAGAGAAACTGACAAGGGCAAGAGGGGACAGAGGCCTCATGCCTCGGTTGACATGGGCAAGAGGGGACAGAGGCCTCATGCCTCGGCTGACAAGGGCAAGAGGAGGCCTGACACAAGAGCCACAAAAATAGGGATTTTGAGAAAATGCACCAGGACACAGAAAAACACTACTTATATCGCATAGCCCTTTTAACGTTGGGAACGCTTCACTGTTTGTGTGTCTGCATGGCTGCCCAGTTGCATGCGCTTCGTGCGCAACAAAGCAAACATTTACTCTGTGTAGAATTTTCTTAATGGGAACACTGGTCGCAACACCCTCGGTTTCGGTTAACCATCCGAAGTAAGTCTAATGTAGACACTTCTTTCCCAGTAAAACTCACGAGAAACTTTTTTAGCTGATTTAACCAATATACAGAGGTTCAACAAGCAATCTCTGTTTGCGGGGAATCTAGTAAAAACAACCAAACGTAGGATCCAATACTGAGAACATTGCTTTTCATCGGAGTTTTGCAGTGTCTGACGGTCTTGCGTTGTTGCGAGCTTTTTTTCAATGGAAAATTGAACATCAATTCAATACCGTTTTTTTCTTTTTCATTCTTTTTTTGGAATAGCTTTCGTACAGACGGCCTGGATCTCTCTCAATCCCAGATGCAAAAATCTTGTTGTTACTGTACTGATAAGAGCCTGGAGTGGACATTTGCATTTCTGTTCGTTTCAAGGTAAATTGTGAAGTTATGCCTCTGCGCAGTTTCGCAAATTTTTAGTTAAATCTCTTAGAATATATAAAAGGCTTAATATTGAGTCATCATAGGAAAGACTGGCACGGGGCCCCCAAAATCGCGGGGCCCTAGGCCATGGCCTATTTGGCCTATGCGTAAATCCGTCACTTGCTTTATTGATACCAGGTCTCCAGCTTAAGTTTGTTCTGAAACACTCAGATGTTCTTAGTTGCTTCTGGGCTGATGTTGTTAGTGACAAAAAAGAAGTGGCGTCAGGTTTCAGAGAATATGAACGGATGAACAGTTTTGAGCCATAGATTCGAAAAATGCAAAATAATGCTGAGAAAGCCCAGTGCAAGTTTTGTCGTTTTGAAATCAGAACACATCGATCAGATTTAAATAGCCATGATGCTTCTAATAAACACCAGCGCAATGCGGTTCCCCATTATACCAGACGGCAGAATGGTGACTAGTTCAAAAGGTCTGATAGCAGTAATCAGATGTTTCATTTTGCATTTGTAAATAGGTAAATGGCGGAGGCTGTGGACACATGTTATAATCTTAACGTAAGGTGCGATGATATGTACACCATCTACAGCCACTGCCTTTACAAATTGGCTTTGCAAAGATTGCGTGGTTCCTAAATGCGCCAGAGACTAATTTTTTACAGTCCACAGAATAGGCAAAGTGAAATTTTTATGACTTTTAAGATTTTTTGTTAGTTTTCAGATTTGGCTATTGTTGGCTACAGGTTTTTGCCAATTTTGGCTACTTTTGGCTAACTTTTTTGTGAAATTTGGCTATAAAGCTTTTTGAAATCTGGCAACACTGCTGCTTCTGCAAGCAATGTAGTGGATTTAGTGAACTGCAAGCTCATCAGTCATCACTGCATGATGCCGGAACAGTGAATCCGGCTCTTGTGCAGTGTGAGTGTCTTACCGGCAAATGAAATTGTCATTGCAAGAATTAAGTCAATTAAGCTGCTGACTTTAGGTGTTCTAGAAATTATTGGTTCTTCGACCCAATTTCCAGGTAGTAGCAAATGCCCATTTCCCCCTTCCCATGAACACTAGAGGATGCCAAACACTGAAACAGCGCACCAGCTATAACTACTTTCACTTATTATCAAATTTTAATACGGTAGTGGGAAGAAAATGACGACATTTTAACAACAGGTTCTGAAGTAAATGGCTAAAAACGTCGGATAGAGATGCTCAGTGGCGCACAAAAGCATGCAAACTGATTTAGCCAAGGTATCAAATGCTTTTGCGAGATATTTTTAGCTTGAGACGGACAACCGTTTGTTTTCAGTGAATTTAAATCATGATTTGATGGTTGGCATTAATTATAAAATCAATTTAATTGTGTATTTGCAGGTTTTTTTCAAGGAAAATATTATGTATGTGGTATGGACTTTTAGGGACCCGATTTCTCTGATTCTAGAGACCCGATTTTCTCTGATTCTAGGGACCTGATGATGATTTTTATCTGATTATAGGGAGCAAATTTTGAATTCTAGGGACCCGAATCGGGTCCCTAAAACACCTAAAAAAACCTGGTATTTGTCTTGCACATATCCTCAACATGGAAAGGATGAAAGAGTAATTGCAAGAAAACGCAACTGATACTGACTACTTTTTCAAGATAATAATTGAAACTGTGCAAACAGCGCCTTTAAGTCCCGCGTGCGCCACTTTTTTTGCAGAACTTTTCAATCCTATAACTCGCCAGGAGATTGAGCTAGAGAGCTGTTCAAACCCTCTACGGATTCCGTAAGTCTTCTAGTCGAAATCGAAAAAAAATTTTTCGTTTACGGTGGGGTGTTCTCTGGGGGGACTGCCACAAGTGGGGGTGTTTTTGCTTTTTTTTGGCCACCTTTGGCCAGCCCTGGACCCCAACCCATTGGATCATTATTTTAGAGCAAGATTGTTTGGAAACTAGGCCGAAATCCGCGTCCTTAGAGCCCTTGAATGACTTTCTAGCATATCTGTAGCCGAAATTATGGACAAAATACCAAAAATTGGTGAAAATTTCAGCACCCACAAACCCCAGTCTGGGGTGGAAAACATCCCTTTTCTAAATGGCCATCACTCGCCAGCGGATCGAGCTAGAGAGCTGTTCCAATCCGATCTGAATGGGGAAAGACTTGTAGAATAGGCTGAAAAAAAGACTTTTCACCGTTTCGATTTCGGTCTTTCTGGCTATGTTTACAAAACGACAGGTTGTTTTGACATATTTTAACATATTTTTCAAAACAATCCATGACGTCAGCGTCCCGTGGGAGTTCGAAAATCGAGCGGAATCACTGGCGCGAAACCGCGCGAGATTTAAATGCATTCTAGGCTATGTTACGAGCTTTTAGGGGGTTTGATGGACATTCTAGCGTTTCTAGCTGGTAATTTATGGAAAAAAGGTAGAATATTAACTAAGGAAACCCCTGCTAATCCTCTGGGAGATTCCTGACATATTTGGAATATTTTTGGCATAACTTTTGAACCAGAAACGCTAGAAACTTGATCAGAGTCTCTAAAGACGCGTATTTTAGCCTAAAATCCAAAAATACTACGAGCCATAATATCGGCGCGTGGGATCGGATGATGACGTCATATAATTAACCAAAAAAACGACGCCCATCATGAGCCCATTGGCCCAAAACCCCCATCCAAATTTAAAATTAATTTTTATTCTAAACTACACGACGCCACCAGTCATTACAGGGTTTGAAAAGCTTTCTTGCTCAATCTGCTGCCGAGTTATGGCTGGCCAAAGTTTGTCCAGAAAGGGAAAATTATGCCTTTTTTGTAAAGTTTTGAATTAGGCCAACAACTGTTTTTTCACCCATAATTTTGCCTACAGATATGCTAGCAAGTCAATCAAGGGCTCTAAAGACGCAGATTTGGACGTAGTTTTCAACAAAGCTTTGAGTCAAAAGAATGACCCAATGGGTTGGGGTCCAGGGCCGGCCAAAAGTGGCCAAATAAAAACAAAAACACCCCCATTTGTGGCGGTCCCCCCAGAGAACACCCCACTGAAAGCGAAAAATTTTTATTTTCGATTTCAACTATAAGACTTGCTGAATCCGTAGAGGGTTTGAACAGCTCCCTAGCTCATTCGCCTGGCCAGTTATAGGATTGCAAAGCTCTGCAAAAAAAGTGGCGCACGCGGGATTCAATGGGTTTTAAGTATACTAGTCATAAATGTGAACTTTTCAGTTACTGCTACGTGTATTTTGTATTTGAGTTGGCTTATAAACTGAACATCTCCATGGATGGACATAATTGTCGCAATTCATGTCATAAAATTGGTGACCAAGAACTTTTCATTGAGTGCCTATCCTATGGCGTTAGATATTTCCTACGTCAATACATGCGGCCTTTTAAATTATATCTGTTTTTTGATGAAATAAATCAATAAATTTGCAGCAGCAAACGCAAGAAAACCTTGTCTTTGAACTTGGATAATTACTACAGTAGTAAAGCATTACAAATTGTGGTTAGTCGGGGTGATGAAGCAGCAAAAAATTCTGTCAGCTTTCTGCACTTTGCAGCAGAACTTTTAATTTTCTGTTGTGCTTTTTCTTTACGTTTTTGAGCACCAGAATTCATATTTAATTCTACTTCGTATATTTCTGTTGCATATATTTGTATTTCGTTGTCAAAACTGCAATCTGTACTGCATAATCAACATTACAAAGATTACCAAGAAAAGAAATAGGACGCACACCAAAATTTTTGATTGATAACGTTAGTGTCAAATTGCAATATAGAGCGTTTGTAATACTCAGAAAAAGTTAAGAAATGATAGTGAATCCGGATGTGGCCAGTTATCAGACGACTCCTGATAATGATTGCATACTGCTTTAACCAGCGGTTCCAAAACTTTTTCGAGCGTGACTG
>Ga0210059_1013691_pt1 | contig 12103 bp, 9 predicted proteins | sample Ectturendosymbi2_FD_188042 | JGI IMG/M metagenome (GOLD analysis project Ga0210059, IMG submission 188042) | Ecteinascidia turbinata endosymbiont from Florida, USA - Sample 2 (SPAdes) (version 2) | ecosystem: Host-associated > Tunicates > Ascidians > Unclassified | place: Key West, Florida...
AGAGATAATTATCCTTCTGATGACCCTGAGCATTTTTTTCGGGAAGCCATATTTGTACCGTATTTAGATCATTTAATAGTGGAAATGGAGGATAGATTCTTTGATCAGAAGCACAAGTGCCGAAGTCTTTGGGGCTTGATACCTAAGTATTGCGATGCTTTGCCAAACACTGCTCAAGATTTAGAAAGGCTACTGGAAATATATCAGGAAGATATTGGTCCCAGAGGAGCGGTTGTTCCTGAAGTGCAGCGTTGGGTAAATAAGTGGAAGAAGGAAGATGTTAGCACCGTTCCTTCGAGTGCCATCGAGGCACTCTGTGCTTGCATGCAGACATTTATCCGAATGTCTACATATTGCTCACCATTTTAGGCACTCCTCCTGTATCAACTGCTACAAGTGAGCGCAGTTTCAGCACCACGAGACGTCTTAAAACTTATCTAAGATCGTCGATTGGAAATGAGCGAATGACAGGACTTGCACTGCTTTCCATACACAAAGACCGCCAGATCGACAGAGAAAAAATTATGAATGACTTTGTTGCCAGCAGTAATCACAGATCTGATTTCGTGCCTTAGCATATATAAAATGTGTGAAAGGGATTATTTTACTAAAGCAAAAGATTTGAAATGAATATTGTACGACAAGCAACTACTTTGCCCATGGCCCTATAGATAGGACCAACACTTAACAAATTATACACATTAACTGTCCGCCGGTGTATTCGTGCTATCGCTACTATTCCGTTCGCCGTGACAGTTTGCATGTAAGAGAGAGTGAGAGATGTCACGTGCTCAGTTGGCCAAATAAGCATGCAATGGGTTGCTCCAAGAGCCTCCTGAAGAGCATCTGTCCCTGTCCATTCTCTCATTTCAAAATTTCTGCGGCTGCAACTGTCTGTACCTTGCGCAATTATCTGTAAAGTTAGTGATATGTCGGCTAAGCTTTGTCTGCTGCCACTGCGTCGAATATGTTAGATGATACACTAGCAATTTGCAAACGCTTGTGCTGCCTTTTACGAGTATGTGTAGAAACTGTTGTTTCAATTCTGTTTTGGTGATTTAACAAACGTTTTTTCTTTTGGTATCGACCAAAAACCATGTAGCGTAGCTGTGAGATAATTCTACGATCTGTAGTGGTACTGCAGTGCATTTTGCTTGTCTGCGATGTTGAGAAAAGTGCTGTTGATAATATTTCGTGACAAATAATAGCCGACTGTGACACCAGAATTTGCTGGAAGTGGTATGAAGTAATGCTACTATATAACATAAGAGTGCTTTTAAAAACAATATCTCGGGATACTGAGCATGATACAAACTTCCATAAACAATGTCAAAATTTTGCAGAGAAGTGCCACACTACATCGTATCGTACTTTAACAGATTAACAAAATCACGGTAACGGGGGAAAACGGGCAAAGAAAAACAATCGTCGCGGCTGGACCTGGTCGAGAAAAGTGTTGATGTGTTAAAATTGAAATAGCATATATGACATAAATGTTATAGTAAATAAGGTAGCCTGTACTTTAGTGAGAGCAAAATATTTTTCTCAAAATTTTAACCCACCCCTTAAAAAATTCCTGCGTGCCCCCCTGGCATCTGCCTTCTGCTGTAATTTCCATCAGTCATGTGGTGGCAATCGCTAAAAGATAGAAACACCGCAAGTTCTTATATCGAAGACGACCGATGCCAATGAAGCTTCTTCTTCCCTGCTTCAAGGTGAGAAGCTACGCGGCCCAAAAAATGGATACAATTTATTTAAATTGTTTCAGTCAAGGATTAAAAGACATTTCAAATGGAGGAGAAAGCAAATTTGCAGTATTTAGTGCAACTTGACGTTCTGGTTTGACCACGACAATCGTTAGCTTTTGTTGTTCATATAGGAAGCTACTATGTTTCACAGCCACATGCGTCACGTGATGAAATTTGCAGTACATGAGTCATTTTCAGAACAGAGCGAAAATTGGACTCCTTGCAAAGTCTTAAAAGAAACATTACAGCTATACAAACAATAATATACAGGATATCATAGTCAACGTTTCCAGAAACAACTGTTTTTATCGTCCACAAAGTCTTTGCTTTGCCAAATACGGAATGAAACGCGGAAACGTTACACCGCAGAGCACACAAATGGTGATTTCGCGGGTTGAGGTAATGACTGATAGATTTTCTTGCCTTTTTTCTGTACATGGAGCACCGCCTGTGTGTTCTGCGTTGGAACGCTTTCACGCTTCATTCCATCTGTGCTGACGATAAAAATAGACGTCTTTCGAAGCTTTGAGTTTGACATTATTTAATTTAAGAGAACGTTTGTTGAGTCATTGCTTTTTATTTGCGTGAGCTAAGCAAGGACAAAGTATCATCAACTGATCTAAAACTACGATTATACAAAAATAATATCGGAGGGAACGAAACCGTGTGTCGCAAAGTACTCTGCACAAAAAGTGCAAGATGTGGAAAATGCGTGCTTAGTTATGTATTTAACTTTCAGGTCGTTGTTAGTTGGGCCTGGTGACACAATTTTGAATGAGTTGCTTCTCGCTACACAAGTCATGAAATCTTCATCCAGGTTTCAAGCACCATCAGTGTGGATAAATTGCTTCATTTTTTGGAGAAACAGAACGTCAGAAAACGAGCGTTACCACAAATGGAACATGACAGGAACAGGCTTTAAGAAGCGAAGCAGATCGTAGTTGAGTCTCTTCTTGAGCTTATTTCTGTAAGGTTAGCAACACTCTGTTAGATGCACTAGTCAACACGGCGTCCCTGAACGCCAGGTCGCAAACAAGAGCAGCCCTTGAGACTTTTCCAAAAACAGCGTTAACATGATTGCTGTCAATGTATAGCAAACCGAACAAACGTACAGCAAACCGAGCAACTTTTTTCAGACGTGTGTCTCAAAACGATAACCCAGGTTGTTAAATTATTTTACGTTAAGGGTCAAGTTGCAAAAGTTACAGCTCCTGAGGTACGATCACTCCCATGAAATCATACGAATGTAACGATTTTTCTAGCGAAAACGTGAAATGACGATATAACAGTGTACGATTGCAGATATATACAAAATGAGGTAAATGGACATAGTTGTTGACATAAGTTGCCAGGGTTATTTATTTTTCTGCCGGTGAGAGAAATGGCATTTTCTACTTCACTTGCTTGTCATCTTTGCGGAGACTAGTTAATTGAAAACAGATATGTGCGAATTTGAATTATCGCAAAAACAGGAGAGCAAAGCCCCACTTGCTGATTCCTCGAAAGCTTAGTGTAAACCTAAAGCTTTTGATCGAAGTTGACACATGACTCCTTCATTTCATCACCATGCTCTTGCAATGCGATTAGTATTTGCTGAGTAGTACACTTTTGTCGGACTTTCCTATTGAAGTCATTTTGAAGGTATTATAGCATTCCAGCTGGCGCCATTCGAACTTATCTTACAAATAGGCCAAAGCCCCGGTTGGCAGGAATGTACAATAAATCAACATTTGGTGAAAAGGCTTTTGTTGGGGAAACCCAATTAAATCCTACAGCAGGTAGTAGGTACTGCACCTTTCTTTCCCGACTGGGTTTAAACCAGGGGAAGTCCCTGATGGTAATTGTGGCGCAATCGCGCAACTTCATTGGTATGCGTGACGCAACGCGCTGCTAACGGCCCCAAATATTCAGATTCCAATTTTAATAACGCCTAAAGGATATCGTTAACATTTACCTTGGCTTTGTGTCTGCAATTTTTGCAACAAAATTTTAAAACTTAAAGATTTATGAAGTTGTTTCACGCTCCTACGCAAATCACATGCGTCGCGTTAGAATATGTGTTGCGGACCCCTGGAGCTAGCACCTGAAAACTTAAATAAGAAAAAACTGTTCTTTCGAAAGTTCGATTGTTTTCCTGTTTTATCTTCAACCTTATTCTAAAGAGCTCTCTATTCACACATATTGATATTGTCATCTTGATGACTAAGAAAGATTTCTTGCATTGTGCTTTATTGTTCTTATTATCAGTCATATAGTTGTACATTTGGTGCAGCAAATGAACCTATAAACTTCATAACGTAAACAGCGCAAGGCCTAGAGGCCTCGCGAAATATTACCACCGGTCAGAACTTTGTGTTTTGATTATTTCTCAGTTGAAAATCTAAGTGGTACCAGAATGAAAAGTACGACAGTCCGAAGGCAGACTAACTCCAGATGTTCCTTATTCGAAGCATGCATTATTGGAAGAGTGCATAATTTACATAGAAAGTGTTTTCAAGGTTCTGCAAAGCTCCGATGCAGGCAGGTACGCCGGAAAGTTTTACGTCACAGATCATTCATCAAACGCAATGTCTTCATGTCACAAAGCTCTCGCTGTGATTCGCACAAGTTCAAAAGCGGCATTCAAAACAACGTCACAATAAGTCCGCGCTGCACAGATTGATTTGCACAACTGTATCACTTTTAGAAATAAAACTTTAACAAACTTCAATAAACTATTACATATTGTGACATTGCGTCACAATACATGCAATATCTTCATTACTTTCAGTCATGGGAAAATTTGATTTCAGAATCAAATTCTGCAAACTGGAAATCATCCTAGTAGCGCAAATGAGTCGTTAGTCGACAACAAATTGTTGTAAGACTAAATAGGGATGTACTGCATGAAGACCTGTGTTCCTTCATAAGGAGCGCAAGCCGCGAAAATGCGCAGTACTACCAGACAATTTGAGCAGTGCTGTCCTATTTTCGCACACTTCCAAAATTCCAAACCTAATACTACATACATATCGCATAGCCCTCTTAACGCTTGGAACGCTTCATTGTTTGGGCGTCTGCATGGTTGCGCTATTGCATGCGCCGACTGCGCAACAAAACAAACATTTGCTCACTGTAGAATTTTATTAGAGGGAATACTGATGAAGACGCTACACCTCGTGGATGCACTGCTGAGCTTTCGCAGTCCACTGACTTTAAATTAACGAAGTGCATTGAGGCATTTGTTGTGGGGATTGCTGATGAGAATTGTCGGGACAGCTGCATGTAGCTGCTTAGCAGCAAGCAATTCATTGAATGGTTGGCGAAAATGTATCAACAGATACTTTGACCATAAGAAATGTAATCCTAATGCCATTTGCTTAAACGTGGTCAGTCTGAGTACTTACTGCTGATTTGGGATTTGTCTGAATTGAAATGGGCAAAGTGTCATTAGCCAAAAATGCAGCAAGCTTTAATCATTTAAATGACGCAAGAAAGCATATAAATTCTTGCAAAAAGGTTAAAATAGTTTTCATTTCGATGATTCTGTTATCATTGCCCACTGTTTTGAAGAAATCTGATTTGCTTTAAAGAAGCATACTGCTAGGCAGTTAATGCTTTCTGTTACTGGGTATATGTTTGCATTTGCGGCGGTTTACCCTGATATAAAATTTCCTCAACACGTGTCAGTGACCTTTAACCTTTGTATCATTTTGTTGACCGCAAAAATATTGATTATCGGATTTAACTTCATGTTTGCTTAGGTTTAAAAAATTGATTGATCTTCGTGCATTTTTTATTCTGCAAACTTTTGCTCAAAAGCTTGCGACACTACCTGAAAATCACAGTTTATTTTGGTTTTGTTTTGTTTCTTATAAAAAATGCTTTTTCTCCGCAATAAACCATACCAGGTTATAAGTCCTGGTTATAAATTTGTAGCCCAACTCTTACGGTATCAAATCAACCGAAAACGAAGTTATCTGTTGATGAATATTCCCGCGATCACATCCCGTCAAGAGACATGTGTCATTGGTTGGGAATAGTGTTCTGCGATTTACGGACCATTAGCAATTGACACCAAGTTCTGAAATGGTGGTTTTTAATTGCAACAACGTCATTTTTGGCCTAAACCAGAGATGCACAACCTTTTCGCTATTGCTAGCCGCATTACGTTTATTTTTATGATTTACCGCCGCCAGTGAATTCAAGATATTTCAATTTTTGCATTGCTTCTGTTTCCACACACCCAGCCTAGTCAGCTTCCACAAGTTTTGACCGTCTTTTTACTAAGTATCCTCATAGAGTAGACAAAGATTTTTTGTTAAAGCACGGCAGCCATAACTTATCTTTTAAAGTACATGCGCACGGCCGCATAAATTTTTTTCAATAGCCGCATGCGGCCATTGTTCACCTGCCCTAATCCGTCAAAAAGTACTCTGAACTTTGCTCATGCCAAGTGTTTCCAAAGTCACTAACTGCCGTGAATCTAGCCAGCTCTTTTGTTGTGCCGAAACCTGCTTAACTGCTGACATCCGTGACGTACAGATTCCGCCAAAACACAACCGCTTGTTTACTTTTATTTTGACATCAAAGAACTTTCAACCGCTTAGCACAGCGCGTCCCAATCGGATTGTGATTTACCATACTTAGGGGTGCCGCGAACGAAAAGTTTTTAATCTATAAAAAACTACATTTTCAGCATGTCATCAAGCAAATTGCTATGGGTTCGCCACTGGGTTCGGAAAATTATAATTTGTTTAGGTAAGGTGCCACATGCCTAGATATTTTGGAAAACAATGGCTCAGCACATAAAATGTGACATAAATGGTGAACTATGACTTTAATTTTTTATGTTAAACTCTTGAGGAATCTGCATGCCGTTCTCTGCTTTCATACGTTTGCGATGATTCCACTGCACGCATCCACACTTAAGTGACAAGTCTCACCAAGGGCGAAAGCAGCTAAATCTGCTCTCAAAATGTTTTGCAAGGAAATCGATTTCGCCATACTCACTCATTTTCAGCCCTGCAAACTTAGTCCTTAGGACACGTTATCCTGAGCTGATTTCTTCAAAGTTAAACTCCAGACTTAGGGTCTAACACTTAGCTTCTTGACATGCCACGTAATCGGTTGATGAAGCGTATACCTTCTAATGCCGGGAGCGGCACAACACCGTTTTTGGTTCCCTTGTTCGCAATTTTGAAATTAGGTGTGCCCTTTACCAGCCTGTATGTGATAAGGTGTTGAAGTAGAAGTATTTAAGTTCGTGTAGCATACTTCAGTTGTCAACGTCCTAGCTTAACTCAAATTAGGTTCAGCGTAGGTGTGAAATTTTATTTGTTGTTGTTTGCAGCCACAGCTAAGCTGCTGACAGGAATTATTGACATTGTTGTTGAATCTACAGGTGACTGAGCATTCACCTAGTTGAACGCCCGGTTGTCGTGAAAATTGAAATGCGCTCTCGCAAACGTACAATTGACTTTCTGTCACTGTGTTAAGTTGCTGAATGTGGACCCTTTCCTGCGATTGCTTGTGATGACTTTTAGAATGAGTTTTAGTACAAATGTACAGCAATGTGTTGCCATTATGAGAGCGGTTTATGCGTGCTTAGGAAGGTCAACCTTTCTACACAATAATCGGAACCTTTCTTCACGCGCAAAGACGCCGTTTGCAACGCCATCTGCGTCTCAACACTGCTCTGCGCCTGTGAGGGATGGACTGGTCACCGCACCGGCCTAACATCAGGCCTTTCACATTCGTGGTCTTCGAACTATATTGCACGTCCACTGATCGGACAAAATATCTCGTTTCGAGATCTGCTGCAGAGCAGGCACAACATGCCTAGAGACCATGTTGCTGAGAAGACAACTAATGTGGCTTGGTCACGTGATAAGGGTGCTGTGAACTAGAATTCTCCGCCGTCTGCTCTGCAGCAAGGTTCCCTACGGCCAATGCTCGATGGGGGAAGAAGAAACGTTTCAAGGACTACATTACGACTTCCTTAAGTAAATACGGACCCCTTACAGCAGACTTGAGGAATTGGCCCGGGACCGAGACGAATGGCCGGTAGTTTGGGACAATGGGGCTGGCAACATTTGAACATCAGCATATTGATGTGGCAGAAGCAAAGCGTGTGTGCAGACACCAACAGCCTAACGACAACAACATGGCGGTAGGGATCAGTCTGTAAAGTATGTGCGGGTGTGTTTGCGCCTCAACCTTCGGGTTGAGGAGCCACATGAGCCGACATAAAGGAATGTGCTGAGAAGCGGCATTGTCCAAGCAGGTCGCTGTAGATAGCGGAGACTTTCGAAATTTCGGCTTTTGAAGTTTGATCTTAAACAACTCAACAAGGTTATGTTTTGATGTTTGCAGCTAACATTTAACGAATATTCACATTTTATCGCTTGGTGTGAAGATTGTTGGAAGAAGCTCTCACGTCTTTTATGTGTGAAATTCGGTAATTTTTCCACTGGCGTGCGTCCGGAATAAAGAAGGACATGTCAACCCACTGTATGTCGTCACCTGAGTAAAATTTCGTAGTTACGTCAGGTGTGTTGCTCGATAACGGTGACAATTTCGGTTGGCAGAAAAGAATAGGCCATCAAATCAGTGTTACATAAATCAAGACAAAATCTCAGTGGATAAAACTTAAATTAAAAAAGAAGATTACGAAGAACTTATAATCCGCTCTGCTTCCACAGATGTGACGCAATCTTTTGCCTTGCGCCCGTCAACAATGGTTTCAAGCGTTGCCCTTAAGGAAACTGCTGACATTCGGCTTTGCGCAATGCTGCTGCAGCTGTGGCGTAGTCAGGGTATTTGATAGGAGGTCACAATCTGAGAACTGCGGTAGTTGTTCAATCCGAAGAAACAACGAAACATTTGCGTGTTTTATATTGAATAAAATCAAGTGCACACAGTAGGTAATTTGCTATTTTCCGAACCACCTAAAAATGTCTTCGGTCGTAAATCGTTTGTTACATTTGTGTTTTCAAAACATGGGTGCAAAGGTCTCCATGCCCGTTTCCCTCCTTGCCACTCTTACGTGTTTCCAGTGTTTAAGTGATGCTTCGTTGAACTGCTTTCATCGTAGCTTTTGCAAGTAAGTGGTGACGTGATGCCTTGTGCCACTTTCTTGGCGTTGCGCAATGCGCAAACTTGTGCCACGTCACCAAATTTACTCTATGCGAAATTATGACATGGTCCAATAAGAGTCATGTCATTCGATTGGTATGTCACCAAATCTGTGATCTGTGAGCGATCGTCGCAAAACAGTCTTGACCTTTGACGTGTGAAAAGGCAAGTGCTAGACAGTTTTTCAACAGACGAGCAAGCACTGGCTGTAAAGTTCTTGCTGGTAAGTTGTTCTGCAGCAGTGATAAGTCTGACTGACCTTGGACATCGACGTTTACTGACAATTTCTTTGCTGCGCCCTGGTTTAAAATATAGTTTCCAATTTGAGAATAAGATATTAACTTTTTGCAACCAGGCGTGATTTTTCTTTTGCCCGGAGGTTGATCATATTCTCGAGATCGACCGAAATAAGCGCAGTTTGTATGGTCGTGTCAACAGAGTAGTGCAAAAGTTTTTACGTAGGACGATGGAAGCGAGTCGTCGTGAAACTTCCGCTTTATTTGCGAAGATAAGTGGTGTCTTTTTGCTGCTTACCACATTGTTTTCAATGAAAAATCGCAAGATTTGAAACGAAGTCACCTGCTCTAATATTTAAAGTTGTCATGACCGTTAGGTGGAAAGTAGACGGCTGGGTGCAGCTAATTATTTGTGTTTTAGTTCAAATGTGAATGTGAACGTTTATAAACCAAGGGTATACGCATGATGAATTGTGATAAAGATGTCAGTCATATTTAGGAATCTAGAGAATAATGTTATTTAGAAGAGTAAAACAAACAAAGATGTATGAGTGTCATTGCAAGGAAAACAGCCAAGTGTAAGTTTGGCAAAGAAAAAGCTGCTGGAGGTAGTGATTGCTTACAGTTGTGGATGGAAAAGAAACAAGTTTAGTGTTTTCCAACCGCTCGCACAATTGTTAAGAAAACGTTTCGACCATGGAAAACGCTCTTTAAAAATGGCCAAAATTTAGCCTGACCCAGTATATTGCGCAAAACATCAGTTTATTAGGTTTGCATAGACATCAACCCCACGAAAGAATGAATTGCGTAGAAGGTTAAAAACAGGGGTTTAATGATAACAACGATGTTTTTCATTATCATTATAAGTGGTAAATAATTGGTGATACCATACAAGTGATATGCTTTTCGTAATTGAACGATTTCTTTTCTTTTCGGCAAAAAAAATGTATTTCAGGCAGACAACAGGTTTCTTCACTTTTGTTCCATTCTTGCACAACAGACATCACCAAAATTTGGATGGAAACAAAACCCAGCGTAACATCTTCGCTTTTGAAACGCCTAATAAACACTTTCACGCTTGCATCCCATGCACTTCACTTCTTGAAAGTACATGAGAACTTCGCTAAAAGCCAGGCAAGTCATAAATTGGTGACACCAAGTGTCGCATTGTAATGTCGCAAGGAAATAGAAATATTACCTAATGAAATTAAAAATTTTGTTTCGTACTCTCAATTTTTGTGACTGGTTGCAAAAAGCACATCCTTTAAACTAGAATTGGTCCGCCTTAGGCCAGAAAGTACATCCTTTCGACTAGACTTGGTCCGCCTCAGGCCAGAAGGAAGCTCCCCTACACAAAAATGTTTTTTTTCGACATTGCTTGAAACTTGTTGAATAAAGTAACTTTACATATTATCAAATCTGGTTTGATAAGACTGGATTTGCTTATATGAAAATTTACAATTAAGAATGAACAGAAGAAGCTCCTGCACATTCCCTGCACATTCTTAATTGTTAATTGTAGGTTTCTGGTAATTTGCCATGGTGAAATTTGTGCATAAATGTTGCGAATTCTAGTTCAGAAATATCATTTCAATAATTTTAAATTCTTGTGCAAAGGTGTTACATAGCATCTATATTTGCTGCAGTCATCTCTAATATAATGTTTTGCAATACTGACAATGGTTGTTGAACAGAGTTATTGGCTGTGACTCATAAAAGAACGTAGTGGCAACAAGTGTAATAATCTCAACTCTACTAAGAACAAATTAATGAAGTTGAGAAGTTTTCTTTTATTTACTTGAATGTGGGAGGATCAGTCCAATTTGCTGTCTGTTAACACGCCCAAATACTTGTAAGACTCATTGGAAAGTCGTTTTTTGTTATTATGTTTTTGCATTTATCAACCCTTTCTCACGTCGTGAATAAAAAATAATGAAAATGTTAAGTATCACATTGCACAAATGGTACTCATGAACTTCAAAACAACTTCAACAATGAAAATGAACTTTGAGCTTTCGGCAGTCCTGGGTATTTCTGAAATTTGTGCTTCTGGCGATCCTTACCCTGTAAAAATTTCCCAGAACTAAGAAAATTCGCTCAGAGTTGTATGTACTTTCGGAGCTACGTGCATACGCGAACACTATTTTCTTCCAAAAAATTGTATAAAAGCAAAAAATTGTCGTTCCTGACTGGTTCAAATTTGAAGATTCATCTACTGCTCTCAGTAAAACATTTAACTCCAAACATTGACAAACATGTGAAACAAAAACAAATCCGGGAGTCTCGTTGAAAAGTAAGTGAATGTGAAGTTTATTTGCTGCTCTACCAGATATTCCGTTTGCATTTGACAATATTACTAGGTAAATCATCAATTATGTGAAATAAGATTACAAGAAATAGCCGATGGTATGGCGCATCGTACTTGCGTTTGAAAAAAATTGGCGTACGGGGTGCACAAGGTTGGCCACACCTGCACTAACGGTGCCAGAAAGCAAGTCTTATAATGCATAGGAAATTTGGAACCTTCTCGCTACTCCAATCACTGAAATGTTCTGAAAAATAAGACAGCCCTCGTTTGGTTGGTCTTGTTGTTTCTCGGAAGCTTTGTCGGTGCCGGGTTCTGCGAGCTGGTTAACCTTTTGATCTTGTACAACCTGTTTGGAGAAACAGAGACCGGACCGTGCTTGGGTAGTTATGGTAAAATCAGGTAGGACCGGAAATGGGCGGAATGAGGAAACCATTACGTCAGAAGCAACGACTTGAAATTCACTACAGGTGAAACCATTAAGAACACATACTTCCGCGGACTGTTGACATACACAACAGGTTTCTACCCAGTTAGGAAACCATGAAACAGTCGCGCAGCATCAACTGTATTACCGTATTTACTCGATTGTTAGCCGCCCTTGATTGTAAGCCGCATGAGATAGATTTAAAAATTTAATGTAAGCCGCCCTTGAATGTAAGCCGCATATACTGTACCGGTGTCTATATGGGTTTTAG
>Ga0210059_1013692_pt1 | contig 12103 bp, 8 predicted proteins | sample Ectturendosymbi2_FD_188042 | JGI IMG/M metagenome (GOLD analysis project Ga0210059, IMG submission 188042) | Ecteinascidia turbinata endosymbiont from Florida, USA - Sample 2 (SPAdes) (version 2) | ecosystem: Host-associated > Tunicates > Ascidians > Unclassified | place: Key West, Florida...
AGGCAACCCTTAGTTTTTATTACGATCGACAGTGGAAGTTATTCACAATACCATTATTAAATATTAATGAGTATTGTCTGGCAGTTTGAAAGTAACTGTTCTTCTTGATACTTCAGAATATTCCCACATGGCAGTTATACGCATGCTGCGGCAACTTCTAATAAAATCTATTTTAGCAAACGATGCATGTGTTCGTAAGCAATGCGAAGTTACCCTTGCAGCTCACAGCTCTGGACCTTGTGCAATTAGCCCCACCGCAACAATGTTTGTCTCTCTGCGATAAAAGCAAATAATAGTGATCCAGTTTCGCCAAACTGCACAATTTACCAACCAAACAATTTGACGGTCAAAATGATACAGCTTTTTCTTTGGCAATCACGCGTTTGTACTCAAAGCGTATAGCAAGTGCCGTAAGCGTTGGCTGCCCCTTGAATGATCAGCCAGATCACGGTTTGCTTCAGTTGCCTGGCAAATATTTGCAGCCCTGGAAGCAGTGTGTCGTCCCTTCCGATGTCAGAGGACTTTCGCTTCGCAATGAGGTTAAAACGTTGGACTATCTGAGGTTGAAATCCGTCCTTACCTGCAAACGACAGCAGAAACGACAGTCGCTGCAGCTATGGTAGGACTACAGCTCAAAACGCAAGATAGTTTTAAGTCTGCAAGGTGGCTTGGTTTCAAGGACAAACTAAAGAGAAAAATGCCTGTTGAATCGGGTGTTTTCTCACGTTTTCCACAACTACTGATACTGAACAAAGCATTGTGAGCACCGTGTCTTTTGTTAGGTTTGTTGTTGACTAATTCAAGTGACTGGCAAACGTCTCTGGTAGTTCGAAAGTTAATGCTTGGCTGTTTGAAGCTGATGTTTTTGAGTACTCTACGATTTTCAGAAGAATTTCAAGCAAATGCTTGTCAGGAGTAGGTCAGATAGTGTTACATGCGATTATGGTTGCGCACTTTGACGCAATCATCAGGTACTCGTCACATTACAACAATGTCATTACTGTTAAATACTGTGCATCGTGAACACATTATGGCGCGTCTGACATATACTCTAGGCCTACGTCGTTTTGTTAACGGAAATGTTAACTAAAGTTTGATTTTTCAGCAATTAAAAGAAACTTGCTCCGATTTTAACAGTACGAAGGAAGTTCATTGATACCTTGGAAAAACCAACTCTCAGCTGTTTTGATGTAAATGCACACGGGCATTTACCTTGTCTTTTTGATGGCGCGTTTGTTTTGGATCTAAAATACACAGGGCAGCTACGTTCACCTTTCCAGTAAGTTGAGAATTGTTTTCACCTGAGGTCAAACGTAGGCAGCACCAGCTTCAGGTCTTCAACTTACGAGTTGAGTAAACACGGATCTGTGAAGCGGCTTGGCAGCCATCTAGCATTTGAAAAGTGTGGTAACAGATAGATAGATAGATTTATTTGGCGGTACTGAATTAATCGCGCTAGATGTACTCGCTAAAACAGAAAAAACGCCGGGGCACCGAAAAAACACAGAGGTTTATCTAGTCAGGTGCCCCATAAATTACGTGAGATTGATGTTTCCATGGTGAAGGTTGTGTCGACCGCTAGACGTGCTGTCGTAGTCCGATGTGTAGGTTGCGGGATTAATGGCCAACTGTAAAGAGGTTACTCTTGTCGGGCACAAATGGCCACGACGTTTAATTGTCATGGACCGCAAGGTTCCAGACGAAGAGGAAAAGAAAAGCCCGACAAAAAAGAAATCCTCTTCGGGTTGCCATAACCCTTTCTTGGTCCACGCACACCCATTATAAAGATAGTTTTGATTTGATTTTGACCGCGATGCAAATTCCATGGAGGTTGAGGAGTTCATTTTTGGAGATACTGTAGTCTTCGTAAGAGAATTGTCTGTTTCTTCTACAGGTGTTCTTGATATTCTGTCACAAAAACTGGACCGTGGCAGCAATGTATTCACAAAGTAATAAGCTACATTGAAACACATAAAAATAGTACACTACAAATACACACACGAGCATTTAATTATGAACATGGAAGGACAGACATTCGTATTATATTACATATACTATAGTAATTCATTTTTACATATACTATAGTAGAAAACATTATATTACATATACTATAGTAGAAAGTTTTGTAACAGTGAGACAAAACTTTCTAAGAAAAGTTGTATCACTGACTGAAGCATATACCAACCATTATACTGGATAAAAATTTATATCGCAATGTTTTCAATTCCTATTGTGGTGTTTTGATGGCAATTACAGCAATGATCTAATCTAACATTTTACAACCTATTAACAAGACACGCTAGAAAATTTGACTATAGCACATTAACTGTGCAAACAATGAGAACTACGAAAGGTACATCAGCTATGACGGGCAATGTTAAAGAGTCTGATTTTAAATTAGCCTATCATCTTCAATTGCACTGCTTGTTACAATCCGGCGTTACTTCACTACATTGGTGTTATTGTTTTTGCGGAAAAAACACCAAATTAATTTTCGATATAAATGCCCACAGGTGTAGATCAACTGTATCTGTAATTGACATAATCGCTCACGAAAAGTTGTATATTCAGGGCTAATACCAGCGATCTTGAACTAAAAATAGGAACGACTGAGGAAAATTATATTCTCTTTACCCAAAATTACACAATTTTCGGTGAAATGCTTTTTTGTACGGCTAATATCCGATCATATATTTACGATAATCTGCTTTAGCAATGTGCATTCTTGGAAACAACCTCATGCACATCGAATTCCTTCTCGTACACGTCACGGAAAACATTTTTTCGCTTACTAATTATTTTAACTCAATTACGAAATTAACCTTCCCTGAATCTTAACCAGCCTAGACAGCTTACAGTGCTAACAATGGCTGATGATGTATTACATCTTAGTGCTGCAAGATTACACTAATTTTATCACGCCACAAAACCTTCATTATGAAATGTTCACGATGAGATGGAAATGGTCTGCATGTCTATCAGATATTGCCTATGTAGAATCGTTACGCTAAAGTAAAGAAGAAAAATAGCGACGCAAGTCACAAAATTAAGGACATTCTTAGAATTAGGAACAGTAATATTTTCCAAGACATATTACTTCAAAATAAGGACAAATCTTAAATAAGGATGGCATGGTGGACCTGTTCATATTCGACACATTTTTCAGGCCTTAATGTTGAAGTTAAACCCGTTACACTTCAGCACTTCGTGCTTTGTTCAAATAAAAAGTGATGTATTTTGGAATAATCAAAAACTGTAACAACGCACCGGGGCCGCTGTTATGTGACAAGCAACAGTGGCGTATCTAGGGTATGGCAGGCATATCTCGTGCCATTGGCGCCACTTTGACGGGGGTGCAAAAATTGCTTGGCAAAAAGTAAATATTGTGTCTTACAGTTCCTTCAACTTTCATTTAGCGCCCCATACAACAACCATTAACTGCAAAGCTGCGGCAATATAGCGCCCTTATTTAATGCATTAAGCTAGGCCGGGGCGTGTCGTGTCATCACCACCAAACATTATGACAAAACTGTGGTATTATGACATAACACGACGGTCAGACTTTGTGACAGAACAAGAACGCTCGCTTGCCCTGTCTGCAACACCTCGTCCTTCTAACGCTATAAGAAGGGCTAAGTCAGTCGGTGCTGCAGGGTTTCAGGCAAGAGGATATTCGTCAGAATCTGGTTGAGACGAGTTTCAGTCCGTAGTTTTAAGAATGTGACTGTTGCGCAAGTGGCTACTGTTAGGCGCCCACAGATCTACAAATTACTTAAAACTGCTGTTGCCGAATCCGACTTTAAGAAACTTCGATGGCCACTAGTGTCCGATATAGGCTAATGCAATGCCTCAGATATATTGATGTTTCGATCGAATTGTGTCTTTCGAACACAAGTAATACACGACCTGCGGTAAATAACTTATTGTACCATACAAATTAAAAATGTTTTCGTTTAGAAGAAATTGTCGTTTGCAGTTGGAATCGGTTGTGATATTTTTTGTAAGATTTACGATTTGTTCAGCCAATACTAGGTATAACTTATGATGACGTTATTATCTGAATGTTGTGATATTCTTTATAAATGAGCGTGGAAGTATGCTATGGTACTAATGGATAATTTATTATTTTATTTGCTGAAAAGTTACATAAACCTATATTTTCTTATTTAAAACATTTGGTTTCTTCATGTTTTATCTTTCGTAAAATTGTGCCTATATCTAATATTTCAATTATTAAAAACACATTTGAACTTTGCCGTGGGCGAGATTTTGCATAGATACGCTACTGCTAGTCACTATGGCAAAAAGCAATGAACCCCTGGCCAAAATGCGTTCGGAAAAATGTCGAAAAATTTATGAAGGACAGCAAACGTTTTATGAAAACCCTAAATTTTGACATCGAAGCTGCGCTTTGAGGACAGAGGCCATTGACCTGTGCAAAGTTTTGAGAAGTGCGTGTTTTGACCCTTCACAATTTTTTTACACTTAAATATTTTGCATAGCTTTTGTTTAGATTTCTTCAAAATGCACTTGGCTGCATTAGTTCGCTGTTTTGTGATAGCATGTTTAGTTGTGTCTTACAGTGAAAAAACTTTTTCGGATTTCGACACACACGATTGATTGTTATTTCGCCAGCCATTACCCTCAAGAAGATGCAAAATAACATGCACCGGCTTCTCGTTTTTAAGATAACAGCGGTCAGTGATACTGGTTTTGCATAAACAGCCTATTCCGCTGCATGTTATTTTCACTAAATAATTTTACAGATGCAGTTGGATGCGTAGCTTTCTTATGATATTACTCAATTAGCAGTTTTTGCACAAGAATTTTCTATTCCTAGCTGGTTGCTTCGACTACATGATAACTATCAGGTTTGTGTTTGTACTCAGAACTGGTTGAGTCGCAATTACAATGCAAGTGAATATGTTGTTCTTACATGGTCAGAAGCTGCTGAAGCGTCAGGAATCGCCAACAGAGGCATCTTGTAATTTATGTACAAATGTAAATTTCATGCGGTTCAAAATCTCTTGTTAGTTTGCAATTATGCATCGCAGCATGGTTCGTGGCTTGCATGTCAAAAAAACAAGCACCTGCGCAGACCTTTCTTCGCGCCAACAGCTCGCACGTTTTCGTATTTTTAGTCTTTAAAAGTGCCATGACCGATACTTCAACAGTGATCAAGCTGAACTGGGCAATGCTGGTAGCGTGAAGTAATTACACTTATTGCACAAACCTTTTGCTGCGCGTCTTGCAGCGTTTCTACAACGCATTTCTGCAAGGCTCAACAGTTTTGTGAGGAGACGCGCCTGGCCGAAGTGAATCATCATTTGGTTATCGCTCGTCGTCACCGGAAGCCAAACCTCGCCTACGATTTCCATTCCCACTATTCAAGTTAACCTGTGGTTGTGATGATGCTTATCGTGTACTTCAGAAGTGGGTCCAGGTTAATTTTTCCCTATTAAAGCCAGGCTACTGAAAACTGCGTTGTTTTTCAATGCGTGAATTATAACAATGCGGTATATGATTCCTCGAGCAGCGTAGTCAAATACTTATAATTGTATTGGCATGGGTGCTGATGCTGAGAAGCGTAGAATGTTGATTTGCCTTGAAAAGTGAAAAAGTACAAGAGTTGTCTCAAACTGTATACAAAAGTACGCTGTGTGTGCAAATTGGAAATGTGTGAAGTTTTGTAGGCGCAGTTGCTACAATCACTGGATATCCGAACCGCAGTTTCTTGGCTCGCCACAGTCACTGTCAGTACAGAAACACAGGTTTACTTTCAGCCGCAGCAGTGCCAAGCAATCATCCACTGCGTTTTGTAGCATTATTACTGAAAGATTTCAACAAGTCTAAGCAGTTTAATTATTTGCACATGTGCCAGGAAGTCTATTAATTTGATGCCCTGTGTTTTGCCGTATATGAACAGTGCCTCGACCCACTGTAAATCTAGATGGTGTCAAAAAATTTTCGGACTCTCAGGAAAGAACAAAAATTGGCAATTCATTTGCTCCGAACAAGGATTGTTTTGTCACAAACTATGTCCCATGACGTTTATTGTGTAATAATGATTTCCCAGAGATTTTCTAACGTGTGTTAAAATTTTCAAAGAAAAGAAATTGGTAACGTTCATCCTGCTTCTGCGCATTTTTTTTATTCTTTTTGAAATGTTTGTTTCTTCACGGCCGAGCCCGAGTTTCATTTAGAGGTGTGGGTACTTTTTACTTTTTATACTAAAATTTTGTTTTCACGTAAGGCACAGCTTCCATTTGAATAAGAGCTGAGGATGCCTCTTCATTAGGCAAATATATCGTCTGTAAACACATGTGCTGTAGTATCTGATTCTTTGCTGTGGAAAAAAATTCTTTTGATAGATACCCGAGCAAAAGCGTATTCGTATAGTCTTAAAACCTGCGCAGTGGGAGCTGCAGCGGGACAATTAAGAGACACAATTGAGCAAATGTTTATATTCGTCCATGAAATCATGCGAGAAGTTGCGCGCGACAAACTACGCAGAAAAATCAACCGATCGCAAACACCTTTGACATCCGCACTTGATTGCACAACGCTGATTTAAGACTGATCACGTAATCATGCAGCCCTATTGGATGAGCAAAAGCCTTAGCCATGCCTGACTCAACAAGACTTTTCCTGCTGTTGTGGAGTGACGTTGAAATAGCTGGCGTTGTCACTTTCGGGTCGTGGATTGATGAGATGAACGAAACGTGAGCGTTTCAACGCGTCAGTCGGCGTTAGACTACTAGTAGATGACCATAACGGGATTGATAAACGAATAAAGTGAAAAAATATTTGTCAAGGTTCATTGATATATACAAACTACTACAAGGTCGAGTTACTTCAATTGTGAAACTGCGATGCTTTAATACATGACAAGAATTGATTACCCCACAAGCCGCGGTATCTTAAATGCCTTTTCACTTCACTTGGAGTTATTTATGGCGATATGCCAATGGCCAGAAAGCGTGACTTCGGAGCCGATTTGGTCCCAAAAAAAATCTTTAATTTATTATTTGTCGCAAGTTACAGGTACAGTATTTCAAACAACGAAGGGTTTTTAACATAAATGGCTTGGGAAATATTTTTGCTTTCATAAAACAACAGTGAAGGATTTGTCAAAAAAATGAAATTTTTGTGAACAAATCAGAAAAACAAATCTGGGACATAGTCGAATTGTCACGTCTTACTTGCTGGTATGTAGAGATTGAATTTGGAACCTTGCTCCTAAGGATTTTTTGATCAGTGTCCGAAGTTCAGGAAGTTAAAAGACGTTTCTGCGCTTTTCCACATGCTTGCTTCACAGCCAATACCGGCCAGATTGAAACAATGTTTCGTCACAATCGGGTGCTTCTTTCAACCTTGAGTGGCGTATTTAGTAATGATGACGGGTGTCATTTTTGTGCTATTTATGAAAATGATCCAGAAATCAAACATTTTGAAATACTGTAGTTACGCTCTTCGAAAACTTAAAATTGAACCAAATGAGAAACAAAAATTAAAGTATAAGTTTAGGTGATAATGTGTGCTAAAATTTCATTTAAATCACTGGTCCTGCTGGTATTTTTATGCAACTTTGCAAGTCCTTTGTTCGAAATTAAGCCAGCTTGAAAACGACATCATTTATTTGTGGAAACAAGCCACAACTGTTCGCAAAAGCACTTATATTTTGTAACGAAATAAAAAAACGTTAAGTTTATTTCGCAACATTGATGAATTATTGCTGCGAGGTAACGTTCAGTACATGCCGAACCCCAGGTTTGGCGCGATGGTTTTCTAGAAAGAATGAGCAGCTTGAGGTCAGATGCTGAAGTTGAATAAATTTTGACAGAATTGACTTGTTGCAAAATTTGACTGAAAATAGCACTGACTCCCATTGTCCCATGTTTTCTGCTTTAATCTGAACATTAAGAGTGACGACGAGGTTTATTAGGATGTTATGCTGAATAGCGATATTGTGATTGATGCTTGCAATTCACAGCAGTTTGTGATTTGAGCTCATTTTGTGTTTCTTTATCCTTCTGTCTGGGCTGCGTCTGGAAAAACTGCGTGGCGATGCCGGTACAGCACGAAAGTTCCCTGACAACCAGATTTCGAGTGGAATGCAATACAAACACAACTAAACTCTTTTGGCTGCTGCTCGGAATGATCGCCATTTGCTCTTTTCCGCCGTGGCGCACAGTGGCAGACTCTTATCAATTATACATAGCTGCTGAACAAGCGATCAAATGTTGACGCTATGCTGTCACAGCGCATGGTTGACCGGTGGCCAGGCGAACCGCTGCGCAAGTTACACACAAAATTGCTCGCCAGAAACACGCTAACCGGTTGGAAAGCACGTGGAGGCTAGTTTTTGTGTTGCAATTTCAAATTGTCTAATAGCGTTTTTGTAAATCAACTTAATGAACGTTTAAAAGCGCTAAGAGCTCGCCTGAAACATTGAGAGCAGAACTGGTTGGGTATTTACCGAAGTCCTTGCGAGATTTTCCTAGCTGGATTTCATCTGCTACAAGAATGACTTATTCGCTATTCTTGATAAGCCTTGATGTACGTGGAAGTAGACGTTGAAGCAATAATTTCATTTCATTGCAGCTGAAAGAAGCCAGCTACGAGACCGATCTGTTAATGACGCGGTACATTTTCCACATGTGTTTCTTTGAACTATAGTCCTGAATGTGTCAGAGGTTTAAAGGGAAAAACTAACCTTCAAATCTTTTTAGCCAAAATAGAACCGTGTTGAGAGGAAAGTTTGCAGGCCCGTTCTCCTAGAAAAATTTTCGCGCCCCCTGGAAAATGTGTTGGATGCAGTCTGAATATATTCGACATACAGTAGTTGAAAAAATTTGGGCCCCTCTCAGAAAACTTTTCGCCCCTCCTGGTGTCCCAAGCTGGTTATGGGCCTGAAAGTTTGTGTCCATTTTCGTAACATATTTTGCCTATAATTAAGTTTTAAACAATAATGGTTTTCTATGTTAATTCTAATTCTGAAGGACTGCAAACAATTTTCCATCTTTAGAAAGTAGACATCTGCAAAAAGAATACAGACAGTATAAGTGATCCTATGCTTTTCTAGAATTGCAAAAATCGAAAGCTTTCGAACTGGCTTGACTCCCGCGACTGTTGGTTTCAGAGCTTGATGCTGCAACAACCAGAAATTTGTGTCAGATGAAACGATAAGAAAGAGCACCATTAATTTTCAAAGCCAAGAAACCATCGAGCTGCTTCTCAGCATTTAGTCCTGGTTAGAGACAGGCATTTGCAAAATGTAACTTTGCTTGATTGCTGTTAGGAATACTTTTTGTTCGTAGTTTTTCCAGCGAGTTGCAGTTGCCGACATGCATTTGATTACAGTAGAGTGCAAAAATGATGTGAACGGAACTTTCAGAAAAAAGTTCCTGAATTTGCTCCTTCAGAATAGTTCCTGACAGGTCCCAACCAGGGGGGGCGCAGGGGGGGCGAAGCCTCCTAGAAAAATTTTCGCCCCGCCTGGAAAAATGTGTTGGACATAATTTAAAAATATTGGACATAGTTCAAAAAATGTGGGGCCCTCTCGGAAAACTCTTCGCCCCTCCTGGTGCCCCAAGCTGGTTACGGGCCTCGTTCTTGCATTTGCTGTTCTACGCTGTGTGATTGCGACGCATTCAGCACAATTTCATACTACGCACAATAGCAAAGTAACATTAATAATGCATGTGTGGCGCATATGGCTCACGCGGTTTGTTGCGTTTGTTTTTCCTGCCAAATCCCACTTTGAATCTTCCTTTGGAGTAATTGTGCTTCACGGAGGGGCGTACGTGCGAAAGAAAGCCGTCCCTTCCCGGAACTGTAGGAGAACAAGCACTGTTAGTGGAAATAACTAACGTAGCCAATTGAGAAGAAAATGAAATAAAATGTCAAGTTGCGTGAGAATGAGAAAATGGTACTCTGAGATTTTTTGCATACGTTGCTGTGTTGAAGACAGAACAACCCCTAACTTGGCAAGGTCAAAATGGACAGAGTATGTGCGAAGAGAAACGTGTTGGAAGCTTCTCAATTGCTGGCGAAATCAGTTGTTATAAGTTTGCATGGTGAGGGATAGGGCCTCTTTGTTGAAATCATGAAAATACCACTCTACCTCTAACATTATCGAAATCCGGGCATTTTCGTGTTGTGGTACACTAATTTGATCCCCTCGAACGATGTTCAGTTATACACTACCACCAGTGCTGCTCAGCTATATTGGGATTGGCGTTGTTATGGTGGTTGCTAAGCGCATGCATTGCTGATCAGCCGAAAGCCAGCATCTAGGCGCATGTGGTTTCATCAGCAGTGCTACCTGTCATGGCCGCCAAGCATTCCGGGTCACAGGAAGCTCTCTGTGTGCTGTGTGAGGTTGATACTAATGCGCGTGGCCGTGTTTGGCTGATGACAGGCTGACGAAAGGAGGTTACATTACAAGCAAATAAGTTCATTTCTGAGTTGGCATTTGTAAGCTTTTACTGCTGCGAAACATATTTAGGCTGTACACTGCGTTGAGCTGGTAGTGGGGTGAGTTTCCAAGTGTAATAATGTTAGCGATTACGCGCACATCTGTGATGTAGCTGAGCCTAATAGAGACCTTTCCTAAGTATAAAAGTCACGTGTGTTTTGGGGGCCATTCAAGATTCTCAACTTTTCATTCAGGGTCCAAGCTAGGCCTGAGGCAGATCTCTCGCTGACGTTTGGATTTGAATCATATATGCGAACTGTCAAACCGGCATGACTGTCACAGATCGATTTCAGTAAAGAACAGGTTTTCGTGGGAAAACGGCTCCCGGAATATTGAACACGCACTTGCAATCTATCATTGTTGCTTGTCCATACATCCTGCTGCAGCGTAGTTTAATTAGTTTCTACTGCAAGCAACAGACATACCATTGTTACGACGAAATGGCAAAGCTCCGAAAATATTTCCCGTGCTTGTGAAAAAACCGTGAGTGGTGCATGAAATCTGTTCAGTCGACTGTCGTTCTGAAAATCACTCAATTTACAGTACAGCGAGTTCTGAGCCAAACACGAAACTCTTTTTGAAATCAATTGCTGTGCAATGCTCAAGAGGAATGAATGAAAAAGCGTGTTGAAAGGTTTGGCGATTGTGAACAACTGTTGCAAATTTTGTAAAATCTCGTTGAAAGGTTTGGCAATTGAGACTTGTTGAAAGGTTTGGCAATTCTGAACAACTGTTGCTAATTTTGTAAAATCACGCGGTAAAAGTAACAACTTGGTGGTGAGAACTTTTGACATCGAGGAAATTATTTTCCACTAATGGGCAATAACGCAAGCGTGCATTGAATGACTCAGCTTCATTCCATGACCGCTGCAAACAATTGTAAAGCTTGCAAGATGCAAATAGGGTTATGGTAACCCGGGCAGAGTTTTATTTTAGCTGGGTTTATACTTTCTATACCACGACCAGATCCCTGCGGATCTAAACACCTGATCCACTGCGAGAGACCGGTTACGCCCCAGCACTACCTGCGCAAATGTGTTGATCATCTGGCAGCTCTTTCCCACGAACATGCAACACTTGATAATGAACCTGGTTTGTGATAGGGATTACCCACCGGTCACTGGCAACGACGCGATGACCTTCCATTTTCAAATGGGCCAAAAAGTAATAATTAGGCTTTGGTGGGAATCTGGGTTATCGTCTGCTTTAGAAACCATCTTGCCACTTTTTGCAGACATTTCGTCCACCACCCATGTTTAAGATTGTGTCGCGTGATAGTTCACTTTAACGGAAACAATTGCCTTTATTTTGTCTGCTATTGCTGAGCAGCGCAAGTGCTGACCGCATTGGCTGCATTACCAATTTCTGTAGCATGATGAAACTATTGCACGAGCTGGAAAACAGCAGTTGTTAAAATAGAAGCATTCAGGCATTTGATAATATCTCAGCAGGGAAAAAAAAATTTCTGGACTTCTATGCATAATATGCATCACAAAAAATCGAAATTTTTCTAGCGTACTTCATGCGCATTCTCAATTCTTGTGTGGTTTAGCAAGATTCGATCTTGCAAACCGGGGTGTGCGTCAGCCAGTACAGCCGCACACTTTCTATGGTCCACTGTTC
>Ga0210059_1013693_pt1 | contig 12103 bp, 8 predicted proteins | sample Ectturendosymbi2_FD_188042 | JGI IMG/M metagenome (GOLD analysis project Ga0210059, IMG submission 188042) | Ecteinascidia turbinata endosymbiont from Florida, USA - Sample 2 (SPAdes) (version 2) | ecosystem: Host-associated > Tunicates > Ascidians > Unclassified | place: Key West, Florida...
AAAAACTGCGTGCGTGTGTGCTTGCCAGCGGAAGCGAAACCCCTGGAAACGTCGAAACCCTTCGGTTTCACAAAGAACAGGACTATTAATGCGAAACGCGTCATCAGCTTGTCGTGGAAAGCGCCGCTGTCATCACTGTTTCGGGTTCAACTCGAAAAAAAGCTTGCAACAATCACTTCAGCACAAGATTCGTTTACAGTGATACGTCACAAAACACTTGGGCAAATTGAAACGCGTCATTGTTGCGCAACACTCGGATGAGCAGCGGCAGCAGCGGTTGGACACGAAACTTTACTGAACGAAGAAGCAGCGCATCTGTAACTGCTTCGACCGGGAAGTGAGGCAACAAACGCCAAAAGCTCGAAAAGCCTGAGCTTCGCAAATATATTTTCTCGGTTCAAAAACAGGCCCAGCACTCCGTTGCTTCAGCAGCAGTCGACCACACGACTGTTGAAAGTCGTGAAGTTGCAACTTAAGCTCCACCGTGTTGCGTCGACAGAAATGAAGGCACTTGCAAAATCTCCGCCATGACGTCTTGGAATCGTTCGTGCGTCTGCATTCATTCGTATCAAGTGGTCAGGCGACGTAGATGAAGGTGTTGATGTCGTCCTCGTCCCGTTTCATGTACTTGTGGTCGATCAGCCACTCGATCTGTTGCTTGATGAGCTTTTTTTGTGGTAGAAACATGTTTTTGAGAATTTCGACCAGCTCGGTCTGGAGCTGAGCGTTGCTGATTCGTTTCCTCATCTTCAGGATCTTCATGATCGCCTCCTGTCAAAAAATACAATACGATGATTAACATGACCCACACATCTGATCGCGTATAACGTATTTAATGCACATATCCACATTTTGTCCCCGCTGCTAGACACTGGAAAAAGCGTAAACCTGCAGCCGGAACATGGTATAGAAGCTTATGCTTGACGCAACAATCTATTGCTAACTTTAAGATTGTGAAAACAGACGCCTGAAGGTCAACTGAGAAAAACATTAGTCGCGGGTTGCTTCGAGCTGAGAGGAGTCTTTTGGTAAATAATGAGCCAATGACTTTCGGCAGTTTGAGGCTTGTGCTGGGATGAGCTGCTGCCCGAGAACTTACAAGAAAATTCAATGCCTACCTGAGAAGAGATCTTATTTCGCCAATCAATGCCATTAAAAATCTGCCAGCTTACGCCTGGCTTGAGTTGATCGGTCAGTAATTACCGAACGATAAAAGAGATATTTTGTACAATGGAACCAAAAGCTTCTTTAGGAATACAACACTTGTTTGTTTTTCGAAACCCAGATACGTCAAAGAACGCCTGCCAAGCTCTAAGCGGGCCTTTACCGTCAGCAATCAAATGCATGGTCTTCAACATCACATTGCAATCAGCCAACAAGCACCAACAAACCTGCGTGCGAAGAATGCGCAATTGAACCACGCCGTCGTTGTCTTCTTCTCTGCTCTTCTCCGTCGACAACTGCAATCGGCCGATCAAGTTAACGCGGCCTCGCTTTTGGGGTTTTCCCGCTTTGCTGAAAACGGACGAATGCGATGAAGAACAACACGCTTTCGAGCTAGGTCATAAGAAATGCGAATTTTTTTCTGCAACTTTAAGCATTAACATCGCTGATGTTTGTGAGAAACGCAGCCAGTATAACCTCCAAGCGCACCAAAGAAGATCTACAAAAACATCGCTTGCTCATGAAAAAGTTTCAAAAATGCCAACAAGCAGGAGTTATTTTGAAAATAAGAGACCGCCAAGGATGAGTTTGATGTTTACTTGATAAACGAAATTAAGGCCTAGGCCTAAGTGTCAGAACTGGTATATATCATCGAATTCATTGGAGGATATACTTTCCCAAAAACTTATGTATCAAATGAATTGTTTTTTCCATTGGAAACGCATGACCTATGAATTGTATAAGTTAAGAATTGTACAGTGCTACAAGCCGAGCTACCGAAAGAAACACGTATACCATTTCATGCGCATTGAATTAATAAAATCTCGCGCGTGTGCCTCACCAAACTGCAGCTCCAGGCGTCACTTACAACAGAGTAAATTGATGATTGACAGAGAACAGAGTGCTCTCGGTGAATGCTTTGGCCGACGGGACTGCTGGATCGCAAAGAAGCACTTGTTGCTTGAGCTTGGCGTTGGACACGAGCGACTGCACAGTAAGTGGAGAGTTTAGATGGATTATCAGCTGGTTAGACCGAGGACACCGTGGTATACAGCTAACCGAGGCCATCGTGTCCATCACGGTGGTCTCGGTTAGACACGCTGCTCAAACAACGAGCCGATGTTTCACGTAACAGGCATTAACCTGCTAAACATTTTCGTTTTTATGGCGGCTTGAGATTTCGCACGCGAAGAAAAACAGACCATCGCCAACTTAAAGTGGCGCAGATACCAGGCTTACCCAAAGGTTTCTTCTTAGCTCAGGTTCGGGCAGTTGCGTGGCCAACCGTAAACTCTCGAACGAGATCGCCTCGCGGGGACGCGAGTTCCACGAGTAGAGGATTGACAGCTGGAATGTGGTGCAGTCCAATTCGTACTGACCAAGCTCAGACTTGAAGGTGATCTGCGGCAGGAAGAGAGGATAGGAATGCACTGGCGCCAAGCAACTCGCGAAGGAATACGCGATAGCGGTTAAGCTACTCGAAAAGGCGACTAGCTTGTGAAATAAGCATTGAAGTAAGCAACGATTCTTCGCCGAAAACTAACGATTTGCAAATTGCAATACACCTTTGCATGCTGCTGTTGGAACCAGAGTGGCCTTTCGAAATAGGTCGTTGCACCGATGGCACAAAACCAAAAACCACGACTTCACAAACTACAGAAAAAAACTGCACCATATTCAGTCGCAATGAAATAATAATCTTAAGTTATTACATTCGGTCACCAGTGCTAGTGCCATTTGATAGAATAAACCCAATATTGGGAAAATGAATGCAGTTGCAGATCACGGCGTAAGCCGACGATAGATGGAGCTTGAAAATAGCGGTATTTCAAAACAGACTAATCCTCGAGAACTCCTACAGGCTTTCAGGAAAAACACGCACGCCTACTACAAAAAGCACCATATCAACTTATCTGGACTCTTAAGAATATACTTGTTGGGATTACGTATTTGACGCCAGTAGTATGAGTTAAGAATAGGGCAACGCTTAACAAAAGGTTTGTGTTTTCGTCAGAAGTTGTGTTTTACGTGGCCGATTTAAATGCTTTTTCATGTAAAAACTTCGATATAAGCGATAGGACTATACAAAAATTCCCAGATCAAATTTTAAACGCAAAACTTGAATAAAGGGTGATGCCCCCAAATGAATAACCCACGAAATTTCGAATAAACTTTTAATGTTTTTATTTACCTTGCTCATCAGGACCTACAAGTAAATGTCATTCATGAATGACCCAAAAGTCTTCATCCATATATCACGTTGAGCTAAGGAAAACATTCAGCGCCGAGGCCTACTTCGCTAACAATCGTGCAAGATAAGGGAAGCAAATTTGAGACATTTTCAATCATTAAACAGCATCATTTTTGACTGGTAAAGCAGTTGAGAGCATGGGAGTGCGTCAAGCCAAGTCCAACCCTTTAAGACCTAAGGCTGTAATCGCCGGATAAATCCAGGAAATCCCCAAAGAGCCATGTGTGCGAGTCGACAATTTGCTCGACTTAAGCCAGATTCTCTTTTACACCCAGTACAGCACATGGAGAACACCTCGCAGGCGACACAAAAAATATATGCGAACTGGCTATTTGTGATGACTACTGTGCGGAAAATAATACTTAGGGCTAAATTTAGGTCTAGTTAGTTGAACACTTGAATGGATTACACATGGATTAATCAAGATTTTCGATCGGTCGGTTGTTTTGAATGCCCTCCATTCCAGTTCGCCTTTTGGTGCAACTGCAGAAGACAAAGCGACCGTGGGGACAGTAACATTTTCAGTGTCTCCTTATGTCGCTTTCTTTCTTGGTGAGGGTAAGTAGTCCACTCCCACAGCATAATTACCAGCATTTGAACCCGCTGAACTTTACCGCAGACCTATATTTACAAAGCTACATTGAAAAAAACTTTGGTTGATTAACTCACAACACCGTTCGACATTAAGTGGTTCCACTGAAGCTTTCTTCCTGTATGCTTCGTCTTGTAAAACTCTTCTACGTCCGGTATTAGATCTTCCAAAGCGGGTGGCAGTGATACAGGAATGCGATCCATTCTTCTTGACCAGGCCCCGGAATTTAATATCTTTATGTTAGCCATGTCTGTACGAAACGCAACAGCGTGACATCAAACTGCGTACTCCACAAACAGGAGTGCAAACACATTTACAATTAGAAAAAGGAGCTTTCACGCTTTTGCTCAGAAAAGTGTTCAGGGCCAAGAATTGCTCAAGCGTCAGGCGAAATAACCGTTACCTGCGACCTTTCCTTTCTTAGTCTCCTTAAATTGCTGGTTGAGGTCTTCGCTGACCTTGATGTCTTGAAACATCCGTGCAAGCTTGTTCACGTAATCGGCTGGCATGCCGACCTGGAAAGAAACAGCAATGGAGGTTTTCTCCAACCTTCATGAAAAGAGAAGCGAAGACGCGGCTGAAACGTGCAGCAAGTTTTGGGGAACTCATATCGATAAGTAGGAGTTCTTTATCGGTATGAACTCATTTACCAAAGTTCATAGCGATAAAATCATGCTATTTTTGGTGTGCAACCTGTAAATTAAACATTTCGTTTTCTTTTTTAAATTGTCACAGTTTGCGGCAATGTTGGCCACAACAACAACGGGCTTTGCTTCCTGTTTGCTTACACGTTTCTGTTGCTGGTAAAGCAAGTCAGCTGCCTGCTGTCTAGGGTTTTCAGGCTTTCAATGCCTTATCAGCAAATGCACAAACAACGCTTAAATTTGCGCGTATGACAAAGGTCATGGCCATATCTTTTAGCATAGGCACTAAATACACTATTGACGGTTTACAGTCACACACACAACCCACATGAGCAGAAACCAATTTAAACAATGTTGAAGGATGTAAATGGCAACTCGCATCAGCAGACCAAGTGAAATGAGATGATGCACTTTAGCAGGAGTATTACAATGCATGGAGAGCAGACAAGGGTAACCAGGAGAGTAAACCAAGAGAAGTGTTGCAAGAGCCTTTGAATGTCTACGAAAGAAAAACTAAAAAAGTTGTGGGTCTTTACTTTTGTTTCCGCAACCAGAGAAACTTCAGATCGACCATTTACCAACAGAACTTATTTCATAATGGGCTATACGGGGCAAGTGTCGTGATGTTGAACCCGGACTATTTCGAAAAGGCATAGACAGGGCATCGTAGTATTGGACACAACAGCATGACTGATACTTAGAAGCCGACGCTGAGCACGCGCAGTCAAGAAGCAGACGCTTCCTTGGAATCGTGAAAAGGCAATAATTATACGTTGGCTCCCAACTACTTGAGCACGCGTATTGTCTCGAAAACTTTCTCTAGCCTTTTGCAGTACACTAACGAACCTCTCGCAGACCTTCCAGTAAGTTTTCTTCCTTTTCGTTGTCAGCCGAGGTGCCGAGGATGAGCCGCCTGGTCAGGTGAGCTTTGTGGTAGCGCATGAATACATCCTTGTTGGCGACGTATTTCAACACAAGCAACTGCAAGAGCCAAAGCTTTCGCTGAACACGTGCACCGAGTTCGAGCGAGTTGGACGCAGGAACGTTCGTGAGCACCAGACACCAGGTCTACCTCTTTAATGCAAGTTTACCAGATAATGCAGACACCGGCTTTCAACCAGCTCACCTTTGCGTGGTGAAAAGAAACGATTCCTGCCCTTCAGTGAATCGCACAGTCCCGTCTCCACGGGGGTCTTTGGTGGGCTTAGCCCCCCCACACAAAGCTCCGGCCCCTCGCAAATTGAAATATGAAACACTTATAAGTTAGCGGAATGTTTGTAAAATTTGAATGTCAAGCCCCCATGCACGAACGTAAAGCCCCTCCGCACAAACGTAAACCCTCCCTAATGACGACTTTCTGGCGACGGTTCTGGAAGCGCATTCAGATTTTCGAACTTGATCTAAATCAGGGGGTGAGGAAACTTTTCATGGCAAGGACGTCACTTAGAAATTGACAAATTTGAAGGCCCGCATGCTGTATCAGGGAAAACAAGTGTTATTTAAAGTATTCACAACAAAATGTTGGTCTTTCACAGTTCTCTTTCAAAAATGAAAAACTTCTCAAACGCAAACCCCTTAAACTATTTGCTAAATAAGTTGCTTGGTATGACAGATTTTGCTTTGATAATTATATGCTGAGCGTGCTTGGTTTCAAAGTGTATTTCCAATTTCCATTCCTTTAACACAGTAACTGTTTCATGACAGATCAAGCACACGGCTAGCTTTAACTTGAACGTCAGCAGAAAAATACCTTTCAAGTACACTGTTTGTTACAAAAATATATCAGTGTTCAACTTCTCGGTTTTTAGATAAAATTTGTCAGTTAACAAGTGACCCTGGACTAAACGTTAATTCGCAATCTCGAAATAACGTGAGTATTGATTTGATCTTAGCTGGCCGCATGAAAAGCTTTGGCGGGTTGTGGTTTACCATTCCTGCTCCACGCAATTTCGATAAAAACATGATTCAAAACGCGTCACGCCAAGATACCCAGCAATGAGTGAAACGCATTTTAAGGTAAAGGGAACTTGCAGCTCACCACGTCCTGGAGCTTGGCGTCGATCTCGTCGGTCGAAAGCTTCTTGCTCAGAGGTGTTTTCCTCAAAAGCATGTCGCAGAAATTGGCCAGAAGTTCCGGGCAACGCGACTCGGGTGGAAGCTTTACAGGGTTTCTGGACACACAACGTAAGATGCAACGCAGAAAAGTTTACGAAAATGAATATCAGGTTCGCTGCCGTTCGGCCTCATGTGCCAAAACATGTTACGGTAAACTAAAAAGCAAAAATAAAACGCTGAATCAGTTGTTCCCAAGCAGGGGGTAAATTATCGCCTGGGGTTAATATGTGATTCTCTGGGGGATAATGCGAAACCAAAATCACAATGTTTTTTCTATATTATGAGCGATCGCTGCGAAATATTGAGGGCAATTAAGACGTAATCGCTACCTTGATATCGGTAACGGCTTCAACAGGTTTGAGAACCGCCGATTACTTTTTCGTGGGAATCCTACGGCATGGGAATGGACAGCCACAAGTTGCCATGGGATGGGATTGAACAGAAAAGTGTTCCATGAACAAGCCTGCAAATACCCTTTCTACCACAAATACTACAGAGCAAATGAAGAGTTACCAAAAGAATCAATGTGCAAAAACACGACAATGTTGCTTTCTCTGTCGGCCCCACGCAATGGTACACGCCTTTTGTCTGTTCACTGAAGTTAAACGCACTCTATATTCACTCAAACTAATTCCCCTTCGAATAGTCAAGTCCAGTGTGGTCCAACTCCAACTACAGGCCCGCGAGGTTTCTTAGCATTGATTGTTGTGTGCAGACTGCACAGAGCTTCTAGAAATTAATCAGCAAAGATAGGTTTCCAAACTGAAAAATTTTGCACTAACTATGCGCTCGGCGTTTGGAAGCACATATGTGTGTGAGAATACATTTTCTGCCACGAAGCAAGTCAAATCTACAAACAGAAATCGAATTACAGACGAAGCACTGGACCATAGACTCCGACTTTCTACCACTAACATATTGTTATTGTTACAGGAACGATAGTGTCAAAGAAGCTTCAAAAGGAACGATAGTGTCATAGAAGCCACAGGCATCGCACCAATAGAAATGTGCAATAAACTCTTTATTGCTATTTTGCAATAATTTCACTGGCACACTCATTGAACCCAGGTATTCTCACTTTTCAATTTTAAATCTTGTGAATCTGTTGTTTTATACATCATTTTGTTGGAAGTGGCCCGCGAGTTGTCACATTTTTGTAAAATGGCCCGTTGGTCAAATGTAGTTGGACCACGCTGGTCAAGTCATTTAAGTTGGGAGGTTCAGCGGTTGACCATGCAGCACATTTTTAAAAATGCCACTCCTTACTGTTTTGCACGAGTTTGAAGTTCCAGACTAAACACTGAGTGATCGTTGACGACGTCTTTGAAGGCCTTGTCGCGAGCTGTTAAAAAGCGTGGGTCGTCGCTGAAAGAATTTTTTACCAAAGTAGAAAATCGTCGAAAAAGAAGCAGTAAAAGGTCAATGTACTTTTCGGAATCCTGAAACGACACATCACGCGATTTGAAATTCAAGTCTTTGCTTCCGTAACGCAAGCATGAAGCAAACGGACAAACCTTTGACAATTGATGAATGTCAACAGCGCACCAAGCTACACAATCGCTGTGCTGTCGAAAATTCACTACAAATCAATCAACATCAATCCGTTCTCGTATATGGCAGTTACGAGAACGCACAAATAGTAGTCTACATTTGTCTTCACAGACCATGCAAACCATAGTTTTTTTATAGAAAGGGTGCTAGGAAAATTTACCAGATATTAAGAATCCACATATCTTTAATTCTTCTCTACCGTAAATTCCCAAAGGAAAATCACCGTGAGGCATACTTCACAAAGGTAGAACGCGAAACCGCGCTATCCTCACGAAACAACCGCAGCAGGAGTTTGTCGCAGGCCGGATGCAACCAATCTACGCACAACCGCTAACCGACAGATCTCGCTAACCGTAGTTATCGTCTCGGCGCACGCCATCATGTCTTGCGATCCCTGTTGACGAATGTACTCTTGCAGGTAGTCGAGCATCGGTTGGACGCCATCCGCTATGCGGTTTAGCAAGCTGAACATCAGGCTCAGCTCTGCGCAAAAACAGACGAGCAGCGGTTGAAATCTACACCTCACGAGTAGCGTCACGCGGGACCGACGCAAGGCGGAAACTGGTTGGAGCTTGTCAAGGGCGTGGTCGATGTACCGTAATTGCCAACAGGAGAGACCCACAACTTGTATGAGATAACCACGCGCGCGAGCATAAAGTTACAAATGTGTTGAGCTACATCGCGTGAGGGACAAAAAACTAACCCGAGCGCACTTGCCGTTTCGTCAGCCGGGTGGAAATAACATGACGCGCAAAAAAAAGAAAAAATAACACTCTTCGAACTTGAAAGGCACGAAGTTCCTCGGCAATAACGGGCTAAGACCGAAAATTTTGAGGTGTCCAAAGTCGAAAATTAAGGAGATGTTGCCAGTGAAGATAATACCGAATTTTGTCGATTGTTAGCCACCCTTGATTGTAAGTCGCACGAAATGGTGTTAAAAATTAATGTAAGTCGCCCTTGATTGTAAACCGCACTTGAACATAGGTTACCTAAGCCTCTGAGATACTTTCGCGTGCTAGCACGTTTCGCGGATAATTGGCAACCCAGGTAATGATGCTTACACCACTACAACTGCCGTCTGTTCATCACATTCCCTCTTGTGAAGAAAAGAGAATGCTAAAAGTGAGTCTGGTCGACAAGCCAAGGAAAGACTGAGCGTCATTAGACCCTTGACAAGGTGAAGAAAAAATATGTAAGCCGCCCTTGATTTTAAGCCGCACGAAATGATGAACAAAAAATATCATAATGCGCGGCTTACAATCGAACAAATACCGCATCTGCTCACGCTCGGTGACGTTGCTTCTTATCATGCGTGGACACTCGGCGAGGATCGGGCCGGTGAAGCGCGTCACCACTGCATCGACGCATGCGCTTTCGAGTTTTGGCAGCGAAGACGATTCCAGATAACGCGACGCTCGGAACGTTTCTTCTGAAAGCTTTCGCTGCGCCTGAGTACAACCATCGTTCGGTCAAGCGGAGATCGAGCGCATGTATTGTCAAGCAGGGGTCACAGAAGAAAAGTCGAACGAATAGAAGTCAGCGACGTCTTGGAAAGAATTGAAGCCCAAAACTTCTTTGGTTGAACTTTTTTTCTTATAATTTTGTTGAATAACGTTCTTTTCGCAAACCAACCTTTCCATTTACTAGTTTTGAGCAGCGCCTAACGAAAATATTCGCCACAGTTTAACACACTACTCTCTAAAGGCCGATGCACACATGGCCATCTGCGGCGCGGGTGTCGCGGATGGCTCAACTGCGGGTTGCCCGCCGGTGAAGTTCTCACTCCAGCGGTCCCTACGGCCAAGTAGGATTTTTTCTACTTTCCCGCTGAAACCACTCGGCTCAATGAAGCGTGCCTATGTTAACCGTGGATGAATTGCCGTTTGTAGGTATGTATTGAAGAGGCTGTTTCGTCAATGTGCATGGTTCGCAATTGTGAACGCTTGGATTGGTGTTCGTGAAAGTATTGTGCAATATACAGTAGGCTAACAGCTAGGCTACTCAAGCTAGTTTCACGTTTTCAACTTCTCAAACTGAACACTAGCATAGCCTAGCCTACTTAAATGCACCTGGACACATTCCCAGTGTAGCACGATAAATTTGGCGATGTAGCCCTGAAACTAAGCAGAACTGGAAGTGTGGATACCAGGATAGAGTTGAAAAGGCAGACTAGGTCGAATAAAAATTTTTATCCACCAGCAGCAGTAACTGCATGGTTGTCAATTAATATATGATTTACATTTGCTGCCAACTCTTTTCTACCCTGCCAAATCTACACTGTACCAACATTTTCAACTTTGATTATCCTGGTTAGCCTACACCAATACTTTCTGGAAGGAGTCCTAACTTTGCCTGCGGTAGCAAGTCAAGAGCAATTACAAGTTCTCCCCTCAGACAAAAGTATTAATTTTATGGAGTTCAATGGTGCGTTGGCACTTTACAATTTGTAATGCAAGTTGAAGACATTTGTAAGTAATCTTTAATGTTAAGTGGTGCTAAAAAGTCTTAACATGAACCAAAACTTTGTCAACCAAGGAACAGATGTACTGTACCAGCCAGGCTGACAAACAACCACATCTCACTGAATTACATTTTCTTTAGTGGTGTGGTTGTTTATGGTCTTTGTTATGATTATTGCTGACAAAAAGCCATTACAAGTGACATTCTGTGTGCCACACCAAGATTGTCATTGTACATTAAATATTTCTATACTGTAGTTATTTTTATATTGAGAAATGAAAAGCACAATTGCACAAATAAATTATGTTTTGCTAATGCTTTCATTGTCATTAGGTTTGGTAGGGCACATTTTTAGTAGTATGGTCTCTTTGTTATTATAAGATAACACAAAAACTGGAATGTGTTGCTGTACTTGAATATTTGCATGGAAGTTAGAGTAAAATCTATTACCTTTAACATTTCCTTATCAAACTTCTTAAATTAAACCTTATTCTGTACAAGCCATTGGTTGCTGAAGTGAATGTAGATTATTAGTTATTTATATAACTTTTAATTGCAACAAAACAATTGGTGTTCTTTTTTGCCCAAAAAAGTATAAACAACCTGCCCCATCAAATGTTTTTATAAATGGTGTACGTGTACAATTTTTTGACCAAGTGAAATATCTTGGTGTGTGGATAAATGCATCATTGAAGGATGATGATGCCATTTAGAGACAAGTGAAATCACTATGCTGTGCAGCAAACAAACTCAGAGGCACTTTTGATCAGTGCTCTCCTGCAGTAAAAACACTCTATTTCATGCCTATTGCTACATTTTGAAGCAGTTTCGAACTCATTTTAAAGCAAAACACGAAAAAGGTTTGGAAACGCCGTTCCCATGCGTTCCCGCCCCGTTACACCCCTGTAGGCCAGGCAAGGGTATGTAAGCCTTACGTTTTTGCACTGAATTTATCCATAAAGTGCGAAAGTCGATTGGCACACTTAGCCTACGCATTTGCGCAATTCTCTGAAGAGCCAGAATGGCTGAGGTGCTGTAGGCAGTCCCAAAAAGCATAGGATCCAGCAATCTCCAACAAAATTTCAGCAAAGGTGTTGCAGCTGGGAAGACACAAAAACGCTTTTTATCAAGTCCATTTACACAGTGTAGCCAGGACGGAATGATTTTAAATGCATTGACCAACCATCAACCTACATTTCGGAAAAATTATGTGTAGTCACGGTGAACGTAAAGAACGTGATCTCATGCATTTCAAGGTAAGGCAAAACTTCCACCGGGCAGAGCGTCCATGACAACCAGCGGCCGCTATCTCCGTTTGCATGTGTG
>Ga0210059_1013694_pt1 | contig 12103 bp, 9 predicted proteins | sample Ectturendosymbi2_FD_188042 | JGI IMG/M metagenome (GOLD analysis project Ga0210059, IMG submission 188042) | Ecteinascidia turbinata endosymbiont from Florida, USA - Sample 2 (SPAdes) (version 2) | ecosystem: Host-associated > Tunicates > Ascidians > Unclassified | place: Key West, Florida...
AGCGGATGATAACCTATGAAAACCAAGCAACAGTATTGACTGGTTATATTTAAGGGGTCTACAGCTTTCAGCCAAATCGTTAAAAGGGTCAATGACACTGAAAAGGTTGGGTGCCATCGTTCTAGCCCACGCAACCGGCGCAAGACTGTAGCTCTGACACTGCATGCGGGCCACGACAGACAGTGTTGCGAGGCCCAATAAAAAGTGCTAAACGGCCCACAGTTTGCTGACAACTAATCTGATCCTTACTTCGAGCTTGGGCTGATGTTGTTCGGCGGCAGTTCAGGTTTCAATATGCATTGCTTTAGTGCACCTGAAGTTGTGTCAAAAGCATTCTTCACTTCAAAACATAAATCTTGCTTGGACTGTTTGGGTGTCACTCGCCAAAGAAGCCTTACAGACAGATATCTACATGTATACGCACATGGGTGTTGGGCGGATTTTTTCCAGGGGAGGACCAATAGTGGATTTTTCCAGGTGGTGGCCAAAAACATTTCTAGGGGGGCAACAGTGGTGGAATTTCATTTTACAAACTCAAAACCAAGAGAAAATGTTTTCTATTAAAAAGTAGACAGGAAAATATCAAATTTTACTATTCAGAACCGAAACACCACTACCCCCCTTCCGACGACCAGGCATACGCATAAACCTTCAGTCGTTTTAAAGAAGCTGGAGTTTTTCTTCTGGTGCCTTTTGTATGCACTTCTGTAAAAGATGAAAATCAGTCGCATGAGTCCAATTTAACTTTACGAAAACGAACCGCATGCATTATTAGAATAAACCGTCCGTACTCATGGCTGAAATATTTCCCTAATGAAGCCTACTTGAACAGGTGGGCAAACCGTCAGCAAACAAAGTAATCACCAGAAGAAAAACTTATGTTGTTTGAATTGACCTGTGAGTATTCGCTACGGAATTCAACGAGCAGCAGAAAGAACATACGGTAACTGCCGTTCGTCAGCGCTACTCTTAGTATCCATTAAATGAATTCTAAAATGAGAGTTTGTGACACTCCAGGATACGCGCACCATTTGCAAATAATTCACTTCGCAGCAAGTGCATTTCCTTGTTCCGATGTGTAACAGTTGTAAACGAACTTTGGCAGCAGTGATTTTCACTACGAGCGACCCGTTTCTTATTCGGTGGATTTTTCAACTCCAGGTTACCGACTGCGGGATATCGAATTTCACAGCAACCGATTGCGCGTTCGCTTCGCATTCAACTCCTGCAAATGTTTCGCAGCCATCTGCTGCTGAGCTGCGGACTGGGTTTCCGTCCACAAACATTAGCTGCTCGTCCACCGCGAAATCGCTTCGTGCATGGCTGGCCCCTGGCCAGCGTCACAATCGACGGCCTTTACGTCACACGAGCTGTGCCCGCATTGCTTATTACTCCGTGACGAAACGGTCTTAATTCTGCATAACAGATGTTGTTGTCCGGCGGTAAACAAAAAAAGAATACCCAGAAGATTTTTTTCGCTTGACAATGTTCGCTGAGTTCTTTGCTACATTTGGCATATGCACCATCTTTCTACGTATTACAGCAAACAAGGACAGCTCCGTATTCACAAGAATTGAATATAAGTACCAACAAGAATAACCCCGATGTTGTAAACCTCCCATTGCAATACCAGAAATTTCATCACTAGGGACGTACCTCGCATTCACACTATCGAAAATAACTTTTTAAAGCAGGACGTAAATTTCTATTTTCTTGTTTTTGTGTCACTTACCAGGGATAATCACTCCAGGCTGGGTCGCATGAGGATCGGATTCGACGATTAGCGAAGCGTGACAGTTTGGTTCAAAAGACGCCGTCTCGCAGCGCCCAGTTTAAATCGTGTACTCCGTTCATGTAGCACCGGTAAACATCGCAATTTACAAGGCGACCGTTGCTAAGCACGTTGTTTTTGCTGTTAAGACTTTCGTGGGTTGCTCTGTGTATGACCCTAACCCTCCCGACCAATCGCACTTGGACTGCAATGTGTCGCAAATAAAACTGCCGCCAACAAAGTTCTTTGGATTACGGAGCTGCACAAGCTTTCCAGCGACGAAAACGTGATGACAGGCCAGAGGGAGAGTGGAACACGGCCCTGTTGCGAAAAAGGAACGAAGGCAGGCCATGACGATCTCGATTTCAGCGGTGTTGTCAGGCGGTTCATAATTCCTACCATTGTCGACATGTAAAAGTTCGAAAAAAAAACACACCGTTACCAAGCACGTGTTTACCGTTTCATGCGATCCGCAGGCGACACGACGTCATACGCCGTTTCGGCCGCCGACTGCACCAAGCACACCATGCGATTGATCAGCTCGAGCGTCGCCATCGTCGTCGAGGTTCCTTTGACAGTCAAAAGTATTTACGTGTAGAAGTTTGAATGATGCCCTGACACGACGGTGCAACACACGAGAATTTCATGCAACTTGCTTGCCGTGCAAACAATGCTCTGATCGGGTTGTGTTGCCACGCAACGAGCAATTAAAGCGATTGAACAAATCTCGGTCGTCCGAGGTTATTTCGTGATCAAATCGTTGGGTACGACGGTTTAGCGGCAAACTAGCCGAGCCACTAGCAAACGATTCGTTCAAACGCGAGGCCATGACCCTTCGTTTCGAAATTTCGGTCACGACTACCCAGCACACCTCCAAACGTTGATTCAACACCATCTACATCCTGTCCTTGTGTGGCCGGACAGAAGAACTGAGCAAACAGTGATGCTCTAGGGGTCTCCAAACTACGGCCTGCGGGACAAATCTGGCCCGCGAAACCATTTTATCTAGCCGCAATTAAATGTTGTCAATAACGAAAAAATAATACAAGGCACGAGAAATTTGTTTGCTTGGTACAGTAGAATGTACCATATCCCGAAAAATCATTTTACGTAAGATGTCCGGCCTCGAACTGTTGTGTAATACCTTGTGTGACGCTCTGGCAACAAAGTTTGGAGACCGTAGCTCTCCACGGAAAAGCAGAGTGATATTTTTTGTAAAAAGATCAGAAACATGAAGCCAAAAGAAGTGGTAAATTATATTGCTTTCGCCAGAACCCTCGACTTACCGAATGCCGATGTGCCCTTCTGCAAGCCTCGTATGATGCGGCCGTCCTTCTTGTACTGTTCCACTGGAAGCCAGACCAGGTCGTGCACGCCCTGGAAGAACTGCACCACCGAGTGCAGGGGTCCGACTCCCCCCAAGATGGACGGCAGTTGATTTCTCCTGATGTCGTCCGCCCACTCGTTCAGGGCGAAGTTGATGACGCGATCGACGCCCAGCAGACCGTGACGATGCACGATCTTGCGTAATTTCAATTGCGAGCAGTTGAGCTGGCCCAGTCCCATTAGCAGCCCGGCAATTGTGCCCTGCAAAGCACGAGCCACATTGAAAACATGTAACATTGTCGGAACCGGAAAAGGTATAGCCAGGGAGCCTAAAGGACCATTCCCCCCAAATTTCTAGCAATTCTTGTCGTTTTATGCTTCGAGAGGGAGTGTCCTGAACCGAATACTGTTGCTCGCTTAAATTCAAAATATTTTCCCCGCCTTAAAATTTGCGCAGGCTTAATCCAGGAGTTCTGTGTCCCGGTCTCGCACATTTGTCGGTCCTGGCAATAGTTTAACGTTTCCGCAATGAAACTGACGCTCAAAGGTCAACTTCTTGCTTGGGTTTATTCACTTCAGGAGGACTTGGGATCCGATATTCACACTTTCAATCAGTTTATCTTAACCCTTCCTTACGCGATCCACAAAACTTTTGATAAAAATTGCGTGGCCCACTGTCTCGTTAGCGTGAGCTACGCTTTTATACGCATAGCGACAAACAAGCACACATTATTTTTAAGTAGCGATTTGTTCCTGGATGGACCACTCGAAAACTGAACTGTGGCCCACTGGTTGAGAAGCACTGCCTTAGATCAATTTACCTGAGTCGGCCAAGCGCTAGGGTCACTTTCTAGGTCAACCAGGCGCTATTCTAATCAACAGCGTGAAATTGTAGCGAAGCGCTCTTGAATAAAAGCACCAATCGATGTTTCGTGATAAATATCATTCGCATTTTGGAAACGGGGAAGAAGATAAATCGTGACTGACGCGCAAACAATAACTGGTAACTCCCCAAACAACGGTCAACCTGTTCGATGTCAATATGCTTTCCGTGGTAATCCAAGCGGATCGGGACTTCCGGGGAGAAAACGAAATCGCGGAAAAAGATTTCCTCGTCATCGGGAAGCTCATCTTTCGCAGCGGACGTGCTGCTTGAAACTGATCATGAAATAAACAAACAAAATAATGCAGCAATGAAACAATGGGTGTCTGCCAGTGACGGAGTCTCGAGACCAGGCCTCGGTCTCGAGATTTTGAATGCTCCTTTGACAAAACTTGGCAAAGCTTCTGTAATTCAGCTCTGTCTGTCTTGTGATTGGGAAAGATAAAACCAAACGAAGTGTTAGAAATGCGAGAATTTTCGATAAAATTCGAGGCCGGAAGTTTTGATGACTTCTTTTAAATAATTTTAGCGAAGTTGACAAATTTTAAGTCTCGATCTCGCGCATTCAGGTCTCAGCCTCAAAGTTTTAAACAAGTCCCGGATGTTACGTTCCGACTACGTCACTGGTGGTGACCGCAATAAAAGTTATCGGCCTATAATAGCTTTTAAAAAACTCAGTTCAAGCGACAAAAGGATGAATGCAACATCCCAAGTACTTTTACCAAATCGCAATCAAGAAGATCGTCATATCAAAGATGACTCGTTTCAACAACTTCGAGTAGCCCTGCATAACATACGGCCCGCATGCGGCCGGCGAGAGCTTTCTCAATTGTAGAAAATGTTGCAAAAGCTCGACCTCGAAAAAGCAATTGTTGTTCCAGAATTTCTTCCATACTACAACGAAATCTCTACATGGAAATGAAATAGACTTTTGCGGCCCGCGGCAAATCTTTGTTGATCATTTGGCCCATCGAGCTTTCTGAGTTGTGCAGGCCTGACTTAAAGGAACATAACCAGCTTTAGTAGTTTTCAGATCTTTTCGTGTCTCTTTAGTACAGTGAATAAATTAAGGTTTTCCGTTCTTGCGAAATTCAAGGCTGTATTGCTACACGCTGCAGCCTTGCGTTAATTTTCACCCAAGCGTGCTTTTCTGCGCCAAGCACCCATGTAGTTCAGAAAAAAGCAACTTTGATCACAGAGAAGAGCCGAATGTCAAAATAAAATCGTGTAAAGCATTGCACAAAAATGTAGGCATCACCTGAAGCAGTGCTTCCCAAACTGAGGTACGCGAAGGCCTTCAAGGTGGTACGCGAATAGGCCTACTTCCTGCTTTTCTTCACAAAAAATATAGCCACAGCTATAGTTTAATATTTTTCGGGTTCTATTAGTAAATTCCTGAATTTTTGTGTACATCCCTTGTTGGTTTTCAAAAAGGGCCATTATAGTTTCTCACAGCCACTTTGTTCATGTCGCATTTGTGCCAGTTCTTGTTTTCTAAACTTTTGATGGAACGATATTTGGTAGATTGAGTTTTACTGGAACAAGGGTGGTACGTCGTGATAGTAGGGAACCCACAAACGGTACGTTATCAGAAAAAGAGAAACACTGGCTTAAAGTGACGCCGCGAAGAGATAAAAATCCCCAAAACGAATAGTGACGTAGCAATTGCACTTGTGACGTAGGGCAACATCGTAAACAAAAATTCACAGTTCAAAGCCATATGCGCGTTTGATCTCACACGCGAACGCTTACCATTCTCGTCAGTCCCACGTCCGGCGTCCGTTCCCAGACGAGATTTCCTCGGCACATCGCGTCGAGGCGACGAGGGCGGCGGCCGGCTTGACCCCGTCATGTCGTCGTTGCTGAGCGACGCCAAGCTGGCGAAAAAGCTCGTGAGGAACTCGAGGGTGTCTTGGTCGACGTTCAAACGCAGAGGCTGCAGCGAGACGCGCAAGCGACACTCCCGATCCGTGCTGGGTCTTTCGGGCTTGGTGAGCAGGGCCTTGATCAGCAGCATGTTGGCGTGCGACTGCTTGGGACTGGACTCGCTGTGGAAGCAGTAGAGGAACTTGTTTATTTGCGACGACTCGAGTCGATCGCGAACTTCCAGGTCGTTGACGACGAGGACGGTGCGCGCGGTCACGTGATCGCCGGGATCGTAGGCCTCGTGCCGGAATCGCATCTGGGAAAAGACGATTGGAATAATGCGTTTAGCTTTTTTTGTGTAATGCGATTGTCAAAGCTTGCGCACCGAGCTTTCGAACGCGAAACAAACGGCTTATTGCATCCAAGTTAACGGAGTAGCTGGTCTGGTTGCCACGACAACACTCGTATAATAACAAAACAGTCTGTTATGAGGACGAGGGCGCCATAAAGTCACGCAAAAGGATGCGAAACGCTGCGGCAGCACAGAACAAGAGCGTGGCTTCATTTTGCGCGTTTCGAATGAACCTCGAGGAAGTGTTTAAACGAACTGATTGGGTGCATGGCGCTCAGTCGTGGTATGCACTGCATTAGGACTTCAATGCCTGTCGTTTTCCGCTAAATCGCGAATTTTCCTTCTGGAATCTCGCCACAGTATGTGCGAACAGGGGTACTACGTTTAACTGTTGTAACCGTCACCACGGGGGGAATTAAGAGGTATCGTCTTCCTAAAAGCAAGTTCAAGCATTATACTGCAGTATAATGCTTCTTCAAACTGTTCATTTCGGAACTTACCTCAAGTTGGGAGGAGTTGGGACCGGGGTTTGTGCTGCACCAGCCAAAAACGCTCTAATCTCTAGAAAGGGAATCTCAGTAAACAGCACCATACACTAATCAATCACTATGTCAAGGGTAGGTCCTTTTTGGCCGCGATGTGAGCTCTTGCAACAGCAAAAGGGATTTCACTCGCCAGGCAAGCAGCGCGACTCCGCAACCGTTACAAACCATCAGTCATGCGCTATACACTGTCAAAGGCACAAACCTTAGACAACTGCATCTCTACCAACTTGGTGGTATCTCGGCCCAAGCGACTTCGATTCGCTTCTTGGTTGCCGGAGTCATTGTGGGCTCGATGCAAGGGCGAGGCCTTGGGGCTTTTCGAGGTTGCTGCGCCATTTTGTTGACCGAAGTCGCTGCCGCCGTATAAAGACCACGTGCACGTCAGTTCCTCGATGGTGTACTTGATGAGGGGGATGGGAAAGTCGGCAGGGGCTCGGAGTTGGTCGGACTTTTCAAAGACGCGACAGAAATGCTCCTCCACGATCTTGATATTGTACGACGGACGATAATACACAACTTCGGGATCAGTGTCGGAGGCGCAGTCCTCCAAATCGGGATCAACGATAAAGCAGAAATCATCTTCCGGGTCGTGCTAAACCCACCAAAAACAACAAATAGATGCAAGATTTGCAGAGACACTTCAAGCAGAAATTAGTTATTTTTATCACACTAAAAATTATAGGCTTGGATAAATCATTCCACACAAAAACTTTTTTCCTGGAGAAAGTAACAGAGTTGAATCAGTATTGCCGGATCACCAGTGCGTGACTTGCATCTAGTTGTCGACGATCATCTGCAGGCTGGCGTTTGAAGACACTTGTCGCGTCCAAACGCAAAAGGCAAGTCATTACACGAGAATAAAACATCAAAGACTAGCCCGTGCAGGGCGCAGGCACTGTCCCCGATCTTTACAGCGGGTGGAGGGGGGAATTTTTCATTAACAATGCAATGCAACTGGCTACGCTGAGTTCAAAACTTTACTGCAGCGTGTCAAGCATCAAATCAACAATCATGCTTCAAGTGGAAAAATGCGCAGAATGTCTAAAAGCGCTCATTCCAAATATGTATGCATTTCTCAATTAAACAAAAGTTGCGGACGACTTTAAGCTTTCAACTGTTACGAAACAACAAAACAATTACGTAAAATGTGCGTTGTCAACAAAAATTAATTCAACACGCTCTGCCTCTTAGTTCATTATAATTAGCCCCTTCAGTTTTATCAAGAGTCTCCCACCGCTCTTATACTGCTCCTTGGTACTAGGTGCTTGCATGCAGTGAAATGTGTGGGGGTGAGGAAGGCGGAAGATGCAACAGTTACCAGCTGCTCAATTTGCATACTAGAAAAACGACAAAAGCCCAGGAGGAACTTCCGGCTTAGAGAAAAATAAGATGAATGCTACAAAAGAGAACATGGTTCTCGGTCTCACGCGGTCACTGCATCTACAAAGGCGAGATTCAGTGACGAAGAAGTTATCCGGACTGCAGCGAAACCGCAATATGCGCTGCCGCTTGCAAAGCTTCTTACCATGGAAATAATGTTGACTATCAAGCAAATACAATAATTTGACGGCGTGAAAATTTATGACAACACAAAAACCAAAGAAAGGCCACAAATCAACACTTACGTCTTTCTTCGGAGCCGGATTTTTCGTGTTCTCATGCTCGGGAACGTCGCTTGGGTCTTCAGTGGCTTGAAAGCTGCAATACAACAGGTAAAAGTAGCGTCGACAGCAAGCAACCTTTACAAACCTAAAACAAAAGCTCGAATAACGGAACGTGCAAATGCCCGAAAGGAAAGAGGCGGAGTGTGATTCAACACAACAAGAACAGAAGCGCAACGAAGAAAATAACGTGCCAAGTGCGCCGCCAAGTGGTCCCGACAAGCCTTCGTGGCTTCACTGCCGAAAACCAAAGACATACTTCGAAACCTTTTTAAAACCCAATTTTATTGAGATTGACTGATCGGAAGGATTGCAAATAACTCGCATCACACTCACAAGCATCGCACCCTGCGTCTGTGCTTTCGGCAAAGCGGCTCGAGTACGACGGCATCGTTACAAAACGCGCATGCGCTTACTGGTGGCTGTCAGAGGGGGAGGGTGGCGGGACGCTGGAGGAAAGCGGGTTATCCGCAACATCGTCCTTCATGGCGTCCATTATCAAATCAGACACGGTGTCTTCGTACTCGCTGTCACTTGATTCCGACATCGTCTGAAATTTACACTCGAAAAATCACTAAAAATCGTAATGCGTCCACAATAAATTGCAAGTTCCAATAAGTGCAAAGTCACCGAATGATTGACTGGAGGAGTTGTGTTACATGGGTTTTCACTGTTTTTAACCTAAAATTTCTTAGTTTCGCAGGCCGTTTGCAATGCGATGCCTTTCGTCTTTTTTTGACCCAATCTCGGGCGTTACTGCACTGGAAATCTAATTTGTTGTTTACAGTCACGGTGTTGACGTTAAGATCTCGTGCGTGCATCCTAATCATCTTGCGCGTTAACTACGAGATTAAAATCCACTTACTATTTGCGCCAGATACAATTTAAGACTACTTGCACATCACATGCAGGTTTCAGCAAAACTGAACCGACCCGCTCAAAATACCTGCGCGCCGCAGTAGTCACCGTTTCAAAAAATGCGCATTTGCGTTTAACTTCTTTGATTGCTTGCAAACACGTTTTCCTGTGTTGACGTTCGTAAGCAGCACTACCGCAGTGCATGAGATAAAAAATAAAGTGAACGCTGGCTTCAACAAACAAAAACCACACCGAATTCCCTGTTAAACTTCGCTTGAGGCTGGCAACAATGCAGCGTCGTGTATCTATAGGGGTCGGCAGTTACAGAGCGAAAGTGGAAACAAATTCAGGCTGTTGGAAGTGTTTTGCGTTTTTTTAAACATCTTAATCGTTCAAGAGACATGGTGAAACACTCAAGAGATGCCAACTTGTATTTACACTCTTTGGCAAGATTTTCGAACAAGTCCCAACGCTGCCAAACATTTTTCAGACGGAAATGTTTCATCACACTGTGAGAACTTCCCGTTGCAAAAATAACTGTACATTTCGTGGCCATGCGAGAAGACTGTGAGCATGTGTTGCTACACTGCGAAAGGATACATTTTCAACAAAGTAGCATATCAGGTCCTTTCCCTAAAACGGGAACAGGACATATTGATTCGGAACATATGTCATTGACATCGGATTGACAACCGGGCAAAATGACTCGACAAACGCGCCGAGAAGAACGCGTCAAAACGCGGTAGGAGTGGATATTTTGCACAATAAAATTATGGACCGCTGAGCACCTGCACAGAATAAATACGAGCGAACGCAAACGACTGACATATGATATAAAGCGAACACATTTCCACATGAATATGAACAGACGCAAGTCGCCTGAAAACAATGCAGAAACATTGCATAAAATTAAGAGCATAGCTGTGAAACACACGCTTTAAAAATAAGATATTTTGTTGTTCTAGCAGCAGCAAAATCAACTAGGTTTTAGAATGTTTGTAACAAGATAAACTGGTGTGCGTGGTATTGCATTGACAAAAAGGAAAAATAGCGGAACTGTATTATTTCCAACACTTGAAAAGGCTTACCAGGGAGACAATTGTGTTTATTAAGTACAAATCTGCAATATTGTCCGAATTTGCAATTGATCTGCACACCGCTTAACATGCAATCAAAATTTCGCTGGGATCACAAATAAAAGATGCATAAAGAAAGCACATTGATCGCATCATTAAAGATAATTTAAATAATCAAGAAAAGTCTAGAGTCAGTAGCCTAACATATACGACTAGTTTCATTTCTAGATGATATCAATGGCAAAAAAATTCCATGGCTCACAGGCCAACCAAACCCAGTTGAGGTTGAAAAAACATCACCTACGCCAGAATGGAGTAATTGCCCAGAAGGGTCTTCGATATTTTTGTCATTGAAATTAACAATTTTTGTTGTTGTCAAACGAAAAATTTTGGTCTAATTAACAATTTTTATCATCATTGAAATTAACAATTTTCGTTCAAATCATATGCAGTTGTTTGCCACAAATTTATTCCTGCCACGCAAATGAACAAGAAACACTTTAGCGTTGAATGTTTGCGAAGCCGAGCGCTTACTTCTGATTGCGTATCGACGACGTCACGCGCAATGACGTGCTCGGTCGGGCCGTTCAAGTCGCCGTCGCGCGAAAGGTACTTGAGGAGCCGGGCCAGGGCGGCGCAGGAATCGACGCAGGTGTGGACGTGCACCCCGTTGTTTCTCACCGTCAGGTCGATCGCGGGCACAGTCCTCGGGTTATCTTCTGCGGCGGAGGGAAAAAAGAGAATGAAAAGGAAAGACAAGAGAAAAAGTGAGAGCGAAACAACGCCGAGCAACAAACGCGACAGAGCTCTCGGCTGCCATACAGTGTTAGCAAACAGCACCGCTGCACGTTTTCGCGTCGTATTCAGGTGAGGCGCGAAAACGAGAACGAAACGACACCGAGCAGCAAACCTTGAGCAAAACGTGACAGGGCTCATGTTCAGGTGAGGCTCGCCAAAATGTATGGCATATAACACACGTTTAGCACATCATCGGCTTTCCTTAAGTTCGGGTAACGGAGTATTCTCTCTCCAACCCACCAAAAAAATTGCCAGGGAATTCTGCGCTTCTCTTGTTAACGCAATTTTTCGGTTGAATATTAGGTTGCAGCTATACCATTTTTCAGGCTTGAAAAAGGCGGCAAATCACGTTCCCTGCACTGGATTGGTGTGTCTGAACGCAGTTAAACTTCTTGCAGAGAAGTAGTTGCAAAAAATGGATTGTGTGGCACAGCGTCCTTATTTTCCTTACCAGACAGAAGGCGATCTAATTTTCCACAAAAAGCCTTCAGGATTCGACCTCGTTCTCTTTGAGAAGCACTGAGACCTCGACCTAATTTTCCTTTAAAAGCATTCAGAACTCGCACCGCATCTAACTTAAAAAAGGTTCAAAACTTGACTTCAGTTTCCGCAAAACGCGTTTAAAACCCGACCGCAATGCTGCAAATATCCCTGCCTTGCAATGAAGTCAATTCTATGAAATTCAGATGCACGAGACAACAAGCAGACAATTACGTGTTGAATGTAAAATATTTTTTGTCAAGATCAGTATCATTCGCGACTCCCGGTTTAAACCTCCCGGGAACGGGGGGTGGTAATAAGAGGGGAATACCCCGGCTTAAAAGTAGATGCATTGCACCGCTCAAAAGCAGATCCTTCACTGAAAAAGACGCACGCTCCCAAGTTTAAGCACCGCCAAGCGTTGAAGTACACGTGAGGTTTTTGTGGTTGGATCGCGGCCAGCTTCAGCGAAAGTTTTCGAAAAATA
>Ga0210059_1013695_pt1 | contig 12102 bp, 9 predicted proteins | sample Ectturendosymbi2_FD_188042 | JGI IMG/M metagenome (GOLD analysis project Ga0210059, IMG submission 188042) | Ecteinascidia turbinata endosymbiont from Florida, USA - Sample 2 (SPAdes) (version 2) | ecosystem: Host-associated > Tunicates > Ascidians > Unclassified | place: Key West, Florida...
AATCACGCCACCTGGTCCTTGGTGGACTTCTGTGCCGCTTTTCCGTGAATGTAGTCAACACGACTCGCCTCGCAAAATTTTTTGAGACATTCTGGTCACATGACCGAACCATCACAGTTAAGTGTCACGCCATGAACCCTTCGCAAAAATCCCATCTCCGCCGCTTGTACCCGAGATAGCACTCTTTCGGTTATCACCCATACTTCATGACACGACCCAGGGCCGGATTAGGGGGGGGCAACGGGGGCAATTGCCCCGGTCCCCCGCTGCAAGGGGGCCCCCCGTGATGAAATTTTTTTGTTTCAACTAAAATACTCGTTTGAAATTTTTTCGTGATTCAGAAGCGATACAAGAATACAACTCTACTACCATTATATCCCCGTGTTGCGTTAAGTATCAGGGGCCCCCGACACCAACTGATTTCTCTGCATTGCGCCACATTACTTTTATTTAAATGAGGTACGGCCGCCGATGAGTTCGAGTTATATTTATTAGATGCGTTTAATTAAAGAATAGGTTACTGCCAAGTGCCAACCAGCCCAGAACACATTCAAACATAAATTGCATATTCATTCTATAACTCTTTGTGACATCACTATCCAGATTGTTACGCATCGTGTCGACTGATTTTCTTGCCTTTGTTTTGCTTCAACATACGCCAGCACGGCCGCCAAATCTTATATTTTAAATTACATGTGGACGGCCGCAAATTTCATTATTGAAGGCCGCAGGTTGTGCACCGTTGCTCTACATTCAAGTTTGACTGTCTGACAGTTTTAGTAATCGTTACTGAATAGCCTATAAGTATTTTCGGTTTTGTTCAACGCAAATATATTTGATTTTGCTGGTAAAGTTTTCCTAATCGTTCTTTTGACATGGGTATGACTCTCTACTCGTACATCACGCCTATTGCGCAAATGTCACGAAAATTTTAATATTTGCGTGCTAAGCTAGTGGTTGCTGACTGCTATCAATCCACGTTGCCACTGAGGTCAGTCTCGTTAACATCAGATTGTTGCCTTTTTCAACATAACATAGCATCAAATGTTTACGCTACAGTTTCATATAAGCTAAATGCTTCTATTAACAAACCTAACAAAGCGCGATTACCCTCGTTGAATCCGAAACAGAGCGTCATATCGCCATTAAATGGAGAAGTGGTTCATAATTTACATAAGATGTTAGTCTCAACGCAGCGAAGAGAGCTTCTTTAGTTTGAAACGATAACCAAACGCACATTAGGGTGAGAGATTGATGAAAGGAAGTTAAAAATCATGAATCTAACTTTTTTTCGTCCTGAAATGAGAGGAAATGTGAAAACAAAAACAACAACCCACTGAAAACTCAGTCAACATCAGATTTGTCGCCAAAGCATCAGGTATCAGAAATTTATCTGAGAATATGACATCTGATGTCATGTTAAAATGTCAGAAGTGGCAACACTGGTACAATGATCCCCAATTTCTGGTGAAGTCTTGAGGTAGCCGCAGCCGAACTGCAGCTTTATAGTTTGGTCATAAAGGGTAAGGTGTGGTGGAAATGCACTTTTATTCAGATGGTTACTATCGTTGTGTTACATCATAAACATACGAAGCTATTCAAGCCAATTACACCACATGTTATTGCGTGGTCCGTCAGAAAAGGTTTGAATCAGTCCGGTCGTAGAACGAAAGAGCAGCAAACGAGATTGCAGTGTTTAGCTTGAGCGATGGCGAAATCTGTAATGCCATCAGGAGCTATGAAAAGCGCAAGGATCTGGCAACGTTTGCTAAAACCCCGCGACTGAATCGCTTTTTCTAGCAAAACTTTCTAGCAGCAACTTTAAAACAGTGACGTTAGCAGAGCATCTGAAAATGAAGGTGAAAATCAAGACATTAGCTTGGAAACAACTTTCACACTCAGCCTGGCTGGCCATATTGACATGTTCTTTTTCCGGTGTTTTTATTTGTAATCTCTGGTTTCTCCTTTAATTTTTGGGTGAATGTTGTTTCTTGCCTAGTAACTCTCCAGCAGTGCCGGATCCAGACCAGGCGTTTGGGGGGGGGCAGTCAAATAGGGGGGCGCCAAAAAGTCTTTACTTGTCAAAAGCCCCTGGTTCTTTGTGACAATCGTTGGGTATCACATAAACGTGGTTATCTTTTGTAGGCTAAAAAGGTGGCAATTTTTGTTGGTCGAACTATGCAATTTTTCATGGAATCACATTGGCTTAAAATCGCTTTATATCATAACTCACAAAAAGTTGGAAGCGGGTCCAAGAAGATGGGCCCTGTTTTTCACAGGTTACACATAACTGAGAACTTTGTCGGTGTCCCAAAAATGTTTTATCTAAAAACAAATGTTTGAAAGATATGCCTTAAGGCAGTGGTCCCCAGCCTTTTTCTAACCGCGGACCGGTCAATGCATGACAATTTTACCGCGGCGCTGGAATACTCTATGATGGTTGCTCTTTTTCAGCAGCCGAAATGAAGTTACCAGGATATGAACCATCAGATAAGGCTGCTACGGTGCAGTCTGCAGCTTTGCTCCATGTCCAACACTCTCACGTTATGTTCCAATGCTCTCACTCTATGCACCCAGCAGTGCTTCCATGGGAAAAATTGACAAATCACATGCGCAAATACCTGACCTTTGGAAAGGGAAGCAATGGGGCGGATGTGCCTTTTCATAATAATATCATAGGTAATTTTATTGTCTATCAAGATGGAATTGAAACAGATTTACTGAAGTTATTATGCGCCCACCCAGAAAATTCGGAATGTTTTTCTGTAATTTCTTTTATTATTGTTGAGGTCAAGTTGTTGCTGAACAGAAACAAGCATAACTGGCAATGATTTTTTTGTTTTTTATAAGTTTCTACTGCGCTCAACTATTTTATTGCCCCCTGCCCTACCGCTGCTCCAGCGTCCCTGGTTTCATATATTTGAACATTGGTCTGCTGATGTCAAGAAAAAATATCTATCCTATTAGTCCAGATTATGAAAAAGATGTGACACTGTTCAAAAAAAGTAGGGGAAGACGGGATGAGACCCTAAATTCACAAGAAATACTTGCAAACTCAAGTTCTAGTCTCCACGATAAAGTCATTTTCCAATTTATTGTATACCACTATGAACCCTCTTCAGACAAGCTTAAAGGTACCCCCAGTGCTGTTGATCAGGCGATGGATCTGCTTCTATCCAGGCCAACAAACACAGGTGACAATCACCTTATAGGCTAACCAATTTAAAAGCGCGAATATCAGCCAACACCACATTTACCACTAAAAAACTAAAATTTGCACCAGAAGATTGTTTTCTGCTCAAATTTGTCTGATTTACACCGAATGATTTAACCAATAAGCAACGCATTTTCCCGTTGGTATTTCGCTAATCATGCCAAATTTGTTTTTTCGTGGCCAGCGTGAGCTGTCTACGGGTTTGCAGTTGCAACAAAAGGATCACCACCATATGGCAGGGAACCTACAGTATTTACTATCACGGGCCACATATATTGCGAAATGTTGGCGGGTCGCAAAAATGATTAATTTTGTCTTAAACTTTTTCCCTTGTCTTCCTGACGAAAATCCGGAGAAAAAACTAGGAGAATGAGCGAGAGATACGTCCCTTGACTTATTAAGTATCTGTTTATCAAGTAGTCCGTTTTGATGCGATTGGAGTTCTATCTTGGGTGACAAAAATTTTGATACACAAGCCATGTTCACACGGTCTGTATTTGTTTCCGGGTCGCAGGTTTCCCACCCCTGCAATATGGCGATCAGTCACTGTTGCTAGGCACGTAACCGGGGAGGGGGAGAAAGGCGCCGTATTCCCTCTCATGTCATGACCGCGTAAAGCCAAGCTGATAGCTGGTATTTTGCCAATATTTTAGCGTTAGAGCCAGGGTTGTCCATGGGACATATTTATCTGTCCCATTCCCATCCCATAGCAATTTATGCCTGTCCCGTCCCATCCCATGTGACGTTACCCATGGGATTCCCATAGAAATCCCATTCCCATGGACAAGCCTGGTTAGAGCTGATCGCTGAGTACTATGTTTTGTTGATGAGCGTCGTGCTAGCGCGTAGTAATTCATTGCCACCCTGCGTTTTCCGCGTTGGCCTGAGGTGTCGCACAATTGCATTGTTAGGTCACAATGTTCGGTCATGAAACATGCTCAATACGTTTTTGTCAGATAGCGGTAAGGTGCTTGCTAACATACCATAGCTTTTTACATGCTGCAATATGGTAAAAGCAGTGGCATTATTTCCGACAATAAACTCATCCACTTACCTTTATGTTACAAATACTACCATACCATTCAGGGGCGAAACGAGCGGGTGCAAGGGGAGAGCAATTCCCCGGACACCGAAATAACTATGGGGGCGCCAAATGACTGCGGGGGGCGGCGAAAATTTCCAACAATGTCACAAATACTTCCTTCAATGCAGTTTGCTTCCATAAGACTTCAGGTTCAAATATGGGATCGCCAAATTTGGTTCTTGCCCCGGACGCCATCTAACCTCGTTACGACCCTGGTATCATGCAGATCTACTCCGGAATCACGGACTGCACTGCAGGGGCGCAACGAGGGGAAAGGGGACACAATTCCCCAGGCGCTGAATCACTGCGGGGGGCGCCGAAAATCCCAACAGTATCACAAGTGCTTTCTTCAATGCAGTAAGTTTGCTCCCGAAAGAGCTCAGGTTCGAACATGGGGGCGCCAAAGTTGCTTCTTGCCCCGGGCGCCATCTAACCTCGCTACGCCTCGGCTGCACTGGCAGCATACCAGAAACTGTTTTTTGGCTTTGCAAGCTTCCTGAATCGTGCGTCAGTTATAAGTTTTCCATTGCATTCTTATTTTCATTGCTGTTTTTCCTTTCAAAGCTACAGTACCATCAAGCATTACAAATGAACTTGTAAGGAAAATAGATTTACACAGTTCAGCGACAAGCCCAGAACTGTGCTAACGAAAGCGACCGCGTTTGTAATTGCTGAGCAGTTCTCACGCGGTGAAGAAATAAGAGAACAGTAGTATTATTGCGAAAGAATAGCACTGTTGATTCCAGTCGACAAGAGGCTGGGTCAAAGTCCGGCACGTGAATCTTGAAGTTCAACGAAGTGTAAAGCGTTGTTTGTTTAGAATATTTTAAAGTTCTTCTACTTCGTTAAGCAGCAAAAAGGGGCGCATTTGTATCAAAGGGGCGCTATTTTAACGGGGCGCCACAGACGTTTTGGGGGGCAGTTGCCCCAAACTTCCCCCCTGGATCCGCCACTGCTCTCCAGCTCGTGAAATATTTTTCTTAGTAAAAATACACTCTATTTATAGTATTTATATCATAAATTCTCTTCTCAAAGCTAACTGTATGTGCATATGAGTAAGCACATTCTCGACTACCGGAAAAAAAACAAACGGGAACCTTGCGAATCAGCGAAAACATTACTTTTACAAACGATGACGTCATAGGGGCCCTCCAGAAAAAAATGCCCCGGGCCCCCTATCCTTTAATCCGGCTCTGACACGACCATAGGTGAGGATGGGAACAAAAGCTGATTTAAAAACTAAAGCTTCCCCGTGTTTGAAACCTCTCGTTTTGTGGACACAGAATGGTGAGGTTCACGCAATACCGTGCTTGCTCTACCAATCCGTGTATCAACCTCCTTGTTCTGCCTTCCGTCATTCGTAAATACCACCCCAAGGTACATGAACTTCTCCGATTGCTGCAGTGCATTGCTGCGTACTTGCAGCGTACACTGCCTTGGGTTTCTGGAAAGCCGTAATACCTCGGTCGTTATAGTGCCGGTTTTCATTCCAGCTTGATTGCACGCAGCTGAAAATCGATCAAGTGCATGCTGAAGACGCTGTTCAGAGAACGGAAGCAGCGCATAATCGTCCGTAAAAAGCAAACGGATTATCCTACAGCTTCAAACAGTAACACACTCACACTCATCGACTCGGCTGTAACTGCCTATCAGCACCACTGTCGGAGTCCAGCACCGGTGGTAAACGGTTGTGATTTAACGCCGCTGACACGGACACAACATTCTGAGCAGGAATGAAAGACTTGACAGCCAATATTTTGCGGCATCTTTCTTCAAGGCATTCAGCATACACTTTTCCAGAGGCTAAGAAGAGAGATGCCGCTGTAGTTTCCATCCTGTCTCATTTCGCGTGTCTGGGAATGACCAGTTTGCCAATATTTCGGTGCCATTGCCGAATGCCAAGCCACTTGACACACATGAGTTAGCCAAAAATAACTCCTCTTTTTCAAGTTTACTTTAAAGCATTTCATGTCGGATATCATCACAACCTGTAGCCTACATAGTCTTGAATATTTTGATAGGATAGAGGATTGACAACAACACCAAAACATTTTTTTTCTACTGAAATGCTGTTTGATTTCTTGTCTGGTGCACTGCATCGAAAAAGTTGGATTTGAAAAGTGCAGTAGCAAAAAGTATTGTAACACATCTTTAAAAAGGTGTCACCTAATGTGTCTAACGCAATGTTTCTTGCACTGTTCTAAAAGTGAAGCACTTTGCTACGTGTCCGATGATCTGCTGACACTTTCACACAAAATCACCTTATGCATGAGAGGTAACTGATGAAGACAAGTGTTTGCATATAGGCTGTTTTTGGTAATCCAACATTTATTTTGAATAGCCTAAGTTTGCGTTTTCCACCGTTGCCCCTGGACAAATAAATAATTAAGCCAAGTTTAGACCGACTTTCTGCTGCAACTCAGAAACTCAAACAATTCATTGCAGTACATCATTTTTCACAAAAATAATTACTAGTTTCTTTAAATATCCCGCATTTCAAGCAGATTTTGGGCCGAAACATACTATGTAAAGAGTTTCAGATTGAATACCATACTCAGCTTCCATCAATCAAACTTGAAGAGTTTCTGGACAGCTTACACATCTGTACATGATCTTTCGGTTTGTAAATCTCGGGAGGAGCATACATTTTCAAACATACAGATCTTCAAAATATCTTTTTGCACCGTTAGGAGGTATTAGTGTTTTTGTTAAAGGTTTGGATTTTTTGTGAAACTCTGCATCTTTGTTTTAACTCCTCGTGAGTTGGTGGTGCAGGGATCCACAAATCACCCATTGTGCACAAAAGTTGCAAAACGTAACAAACTACTCACCAAATCAGCGATTGCTCCCGAAGAAAATTCCGTTTCAATCACCATGACGATAATCCCAAACATTGCAAAAATTAGCGCGTAGTCGCTTAGGCGTTTTCGTTTTTCGAAAAGCGTTCGACGATAGCCGAGCCGATAACCGATGCTCATGTTTTTTGACGAGGTAGTCTGCTTGTTACTTGTATTTTTCAAGGTATCGGTGTCCGCAATCGACACAGCCACAGATTCAACGGTATCATGCCTTTTCGGACGATGACGCTCGTCGGTTTGTGACGTCAGCGAATACGAAACCCCGGAGACTGGCGTGACCTGCGTCTTGGACTCGTTTCGGTTGCATTTCTTGTAGCAAGCCGCGGTGGGAGTGTTCAGGTAAAGCTTGTTCGCGCTGTTGCAATGCTGCGCACCAGTCAGCGGTATGCAATCCGCGTCGTTGTCGGCGAAATTGTTTTCCATTCTGCTCAGGCTGCGACTGGACTGACTGCGCTGTATGAATTTCGGAAACGCGGACAGTACGCCGTTGTGCTGCGTACTTTTGAGCGCTATATCCGCAAAAGGATTCGCTGGCTTGGCACCGGCAGATACGTGCCCGAGATCACTTGATCGGCGTGGACTTGTAAGGAACCTGCCGCTTGCGCTGGTGCGCGATGAGGGGCGACTGCCCACCAGTGCCCCAACAGATGAGGAATTGTATGGTTGCAAACACCCGACAGAATGAAAATCGTTTCGGTCAAACGACTGCTCTGCCGAATTGACGTCCAGCTTTCGGCATGAAATGTTGTCTTGCCGACGATGACGCGGTGAGGCATAGCCGGATGCGAAGCTGCCAGGTTTGAAACCAGTGTCGGAATGACTGTGCCAGTGCCTTCTCGGTGTGCTGGCATCTGGTCTGAAAGAGTGTATGGACGAAAGGGTACTTTCGTCAAACGTTTTCCTGGCCATCGGCCTCGACTCGCTCGGGGATCGCCCAGGCTCGCCCAACAAACGGGATGTGGCCAAGTCACCTTCGTCGCCATGGACTTCTGAATCCAGTGAGCTGTGCTGCGCGACCGCGGCTTGCCGCTTCACGGAACGCCGATTCGTAGCTGTTTCGCCCTCGTCGCGAACGAGACTATCATTTCCAAAAGAAGACATTAAATCGCGCTCGCGCCGACGATTAATCCCAGTTTGGTAATCCACGCAGTCGTCGTCAACGTAGCCGGGCAAACTTACGGCAATTTCCGATCGATGCGGCCAACCATTTGGGTTACGGGCGTCGCTTATTGAAACGTTAGTTGAAAGCACGTTGTTGCAGAGACCGAAATCGATTGGTTTGGCGTCGATTGAATCAGATTGTACGACTGACGCCTTGCTACAAACGCCTACGTCCTGAGACTTAGCATCTGCACAACACAGCGATATTACGTCAGCCTCGCAAAGGCTGCGAGCCCAAGGTGTTCGCAGCATCACAGGGCAAGATCATGAAAACCATGCAACACAAAAAAACTTAGCGCGCCCGCAAAATCAGTGTAGTTGACAAAATTAAACTCTTGCCGGAGGCACTGTCTACGCGCTATCGATTAACAGCCGAAAAACTGCTCGGCCTGTCTTACACGACGAACTATAGGCAATAACCAGGTTGAGCCTCACGCTTAAAGACAGATAGAACTAGCTGTGTGAGCCTCCATTGCTCTTCACCCGAAAGCGTGTCGGACCTGCCATTGCAGCTTCTACTGCTTCTGAGCTTCAATTCCCTGTTGGTCTTTCCTCGCGCTCAGAACAGCTGCGTCTGACGCCGACGCAACGTCGTCACGCATAGATGCGATCGAACGTGAAATGTTCCCGGCGCACAACGTCGTTTGCGTGCTTTAACCAGAGACGACGGGTTGAGGGAATCGCAACGTTTTCTCTTTGAGCCGACAAATGGAGAGAAGTACCTTCTTCTTTAAAAAATACAAATCTCCGCCTTTCGCCGCGGCTCACCGATCCCGGGTTGTCGTTTTTGTTACGCTTGAATGAGTACACGACCTTGTTGCTGGCAATTCGAACATCGTCGACGACGTTTTTTCTGCTGAAGAAAAGTTATCAATAGTTGCAGCGTTAGTAGCTTATTCAATTCTTTAATCAGAATAAAACCTTTCTGCCTGGTGTTATGAGTGTATGCGAAGGTTATTTTTCCATCTAAATATCATCAGCTTTGCACTAGAAGCCTGCGTTTTCATAACCAACTGTATTTTGGTGAACTTCTTTTCTTTTTTGGCAGCATAAGGAAACACAGTTAACTAGACTATCATTTTTCAGAGGCAAATTTACACGTTCATGTAAGGAGTGGTCTCACTTTCAGCTGAATGCTTTGTAATGAAGTGCTAGAAAAACACATGTGTATCTTTTCGCGAACTATCACAATAAGCAAAGAAACACAACGAAATTTTAAACAGTTATTTTCAGGGTGTCTGTAAAAGGCGGAACTCCGTAAATAGCGGAGCTTGGTTGCGGAGGTTTAATGACGTAACCGGAGTGGAAAAAAGTTGCGTTGCAAAAGCAAAAAAATGAAAAAAAGTGAAGGATAAATGTTGTATCATTGCAACTTAATATACGTTTCCCCCAAACATGGAATGCATGGAAGTTTGCGATGTTTAAAAATTTTATAAATTCACAACTGTTGAAACCTATTTTTTTGTCCCCGAACCATTGTGAAACTCAGATAACCAAAAATTATCAAACTTCAAAATAGACGTTTTTACCGTAGTGTAACATCACCTTTTGTAGTGCAATTATTTTTACTTCCGTTTAGTTCTCATTGCTCAACGCAAAATATCGGTTTTAATGACTCCGGTTACGTCATCAAACCTCCGCAACCAAGCTCCGCTATTTACGGAGCTCCGCCTTTTACAGGCAACCTTATTCACGCTATAAGGAGTACTCCTGTCAATAAAAGGTGTTCTGCTAAGTTTCCAAAAAGTTAATTGCTTTTATTTGTTTTATTTTTTGAAGTTCTTTTTCAATTTTAACGCGCCAAAATACCAAGAACCAAACGACAAAAGTGATCATTGTTGTATGACGTCAAACGTTGGTTGATAATGATAAATGCAAGGCGCATGGGCCTACTCAGGGAAAACCTCTGTCAAGCATCAACCCCAGTAAACGTTTATAATGCAAAACCCAAGCTTGGTTATTGTTCATTAACAGGTCAGCTCGTTTTTCTGTAACAAGTTAGGCCGACTCACTTTATTTGTTTTCATGTAGGTGCACATTTCCTATGTCCGCAATGATTTGGTTACGGCTGATCCTCACATTTTCCGTAAATGAATGCTGCACATTAGGTTGAAATTCGCTGCTAAAACTGTTTTCAGTTTCTTCATGTACTTACTTAGCTGTAGTTATTTGAGTGTCTCCTTTCGCTTACCGACAAACGCATTCAATTCTGGCAGCTCCGTTTCGTATCCAGGTGAATACGCATTCAACGAAATGATTTTTCATCTCTTCGCACAAAACCGGCTTATAAAATGTGTTAAAGTTTATTTCCAGTTACTTTCCACAGTGCACTGCAAGTGTCCGGGCAGATTAAAAAGAGAAAAAGAACATGAAACACTTGCAGGAGCGATGTGCACTCTATTAAACAGTGATCTTAAAAAACGGTAAAATAAGTTCTGCAAATCAGATTTTACCAGTTATTGCTGAAAATACCTGACCGACATTTATGCACTTTCTTAACAGACGCAATTTTATATTTGCACACTCCAACAACGACAACAGCAGAAATATCTTACCGAAAAATATGAGCGACACCTTGTCCTTCAAAGGAGGTAAAATATTATATCCCAACAAATGCAACTCAGCAACATAAAACAACTTTGCACTGCTGAACATAATCTGTACAAAAAATACGTTGAAGAGATAGGAGGTAAATCAATGGGTTACAGCCACACATGAAATAATCTGAGGTGTTTCCAGACCTCTAAAAAAACGTTGCTGCGAACGTAACCGAATTTATCCCTTACAAACTTGAAATAACTGGTTTAAAAGGGTGTTTTTTACAATATGAAGCAACACTAACCACTTGAGTATCAGTGGTGTGTAGTTAACGAGAAACAATTCTTTGCACTTAACGCGAATGTATTGAGGTTTGTTTCGATTCATGGTGCTCGGTGTCAAAATTGCAGAAAAGCGTGCATTACACATGCAATAAATTATGTAAACAATTTAGATCAGGAGTGTCAAACATACGGACCGCGGGCCAAAACCGGCCCGTTGCGAGGTTGAATCCGGCCCGCGGGATGATTTCGTAAAGTAAAAACTTCATTTGCTTGATAAGTTTATCTGGTCATACTTCGATAACTGGTGACTAGATTTCAATTACTTGAAACCTGAACGCAATTGCTTATATTTTATTGTTTCCACTGTTTTCTCACTTGAAATTTTCCCGTTTTCTGCATATTTCCTTTTGCATGTTCACACCGGTTTGAGCTTTCAGACAGGTATGTATGAGCATGCAAAAGTACAACTACTGTTGATAAAGTTTAACACTAGAACTCCGGAAAAAATATACCTTGAGCTCCAGCGACGTCGATTTCGAAACCTTCGGAGTTCTACTGTAGGTACAACTTTAACTAAAATTTGATAAGTAAAGCTTCTATTCCAATTATTGACCGAAAAATAAACTGCACAGAAATCTGTTCGACAGGGTCAAATTTGAGCATCGGTAAAAAGCAGTAACTGCACAAAATAGTGCATTGAATCATACAAAATGTCGAAATGGACATCGCCGTATTTCTAGTGTCAAACAATGCACAGAAATGGTAATAAAAACCACCGGCTCAAGCAACTTCCTGTTTCAAATATGTCAACCTGGAGTGAAAACGGGGAGGACATCTTTGTCGTTTTTCGTGAAAACATGAGACAAGGAAATTGTATTGTGGCAATTCCTTGCTCGGACTTGAGCTTTTGCTTTTCCCTAAATTGCTCAGTTTAGCCTTTATTCTCTATTCTGTGGCAGCCTC
>Ga0210059_1013696_pt1 | contig 12101 bp, 7 predicted proteins | sample Ectturendosymbi2_FD_188042 | JGI IMG/M metagenome (GOLD analysis project Ga0210059, IMG submission 188042) | Ecteinascidia turbinata endosymbiont from Florida, USA - Sample 2 (SPAdes) (version 2) | ecosystem: Host-associated > Tunicates > Ascidians > Unclassified | place: Key West, Florida...
ACATGTGGTCTTCATATACTGGGGCTCTGTTTTCAGGTACATGTTGTTTCATCAATAACCACGTGTGGTTAGTGTATTCCGGGGTTGTATTTTCAGTTTCACGTTTCCTCAAAACAAAACAATACAGGTAGTAGGAAGTTTATTGGCGATAATGGAAGTATTGCATTTACATTTTCAAAGTAAACAGCGTGCCAGGACACCGAAATAAACAGAGCGGTTATCATGTCAGGTGCTGCTTTGAGACGCATTTGAAAGGGCCATGCGAAAAAGTAACTAAGAACGCTGTCGAAGAAAGGGGATGTTTGCATGATGATCCACACAGGTGGTGGTGTAATTAGAAAGACTAATCAACAATTAAGATATTTATTGTTTTCGTGGTATGACTTCTGTGTTTCCTGTGAAGCGATTTCTATTTTTTTCGATTACTAAATGCCTGATCATTTTTTTATTAATTGCACGATGTGAAACTGTATATTTGTTCACAAAACTATTATTTTCCAGGGTTTGAAAACTGGGAGAATCTACTTACGTTTGGGGATATCAACGCGATCACCAGTGGAGATTTCAAGAGTCCAGCCTACTACAGCGTTCCAGTGCGTTACGCTTCGACTGATGTTTTCGTGTGGCTTTGGACAATTGAAGGAGCGATAGGATTTTGAATATACATTTTAAAAAAGAAATTTGTATTAAAAACCATAAATCACCACGACGCGGAAGTGCCGATATCCAAGATACGTTTATATATTTAAGCTACTGAAATGCAATATACTTTAGAGGAGCGCTCGCTTCGCAACATGGCAGTTGCTTAAACTGCAGTCAGTATAAATATTTGAAGTGATCGCAATGTCCTCCTAATAAATATTCCTCAATATCACAGTCTCTAACGGACTTTCAAGAAACGCTTGCATGATGTGCACTTTGAGGGAATTAGTTTTTTTTCACCAAGTCAGTTGACATGTTATGAACTCGTCATGTTGGTGTAGTGCAGTTTTTTTTTGAGGAAAATGTTAAATACCCGGTTTGGATCTGTAGGGGCCCGATTTCTCGGATTCTAGGGACCCGATTTTCTCTGATATTAGGGCCTGATGATAATTTTCTATGATTCTAGGGACCCGAATACGGGTCCCTAAAACGCCCTAAAAAAAACCCTGATGTAGTGACATGTTTTTTTTCTGGACATCTAGTGCTAAAAAGCACAACAAGAAGCGACCGAACATGAAACGATTTTAACATATTACGCAAAGACGTAGCAAAATATTTCCAATCGCAGGCTTCCGACTTGATGATATGGCATGTTCCCAACAACGTACGGCTGAATTCCATGTCAGACAAAGCATTTTACAAATACTACACCAACACGAGCTTCTTGAAGAAATACGGCTCTACCTTGCAGTCCATGTTTGCCAAATACGTACCACTGAAGCGTGTAGCAATGAAAGGTAAATATGTGCATGTCGTAAATATGTTCCTTTTAATTTTCATATTTTCGTTAGTACTCCAAAAGAGAAAATATAATTCGTTTAAACTGAAAACAAAAGTTAATTTTTATTTGAGACTGACTGATAGCGTAAGATGGATTTTTCAAACGTTGGTGATTTGCAACGGTCAAATAAGAAATCAAGTGACTTTTCCATTGAAAGACACTTGTTTGGAAAATCAGCTTTGTTTTCAATCAAAATGACAGACCAATGATTTCTATAGGTTGGTGTAATCTTTCCCGGTAACAATTTCTTCCTCTGTCATGAAAAATTAATTGAGTTGAGAAACTGTTAAGCTCAAATACGTTTCAAATACTAGTATAGAATATGATCTATATTATTACACCTCAAAGTCAGTGTAAAAAATTCACTAAACTACTTCAGAATTTGCATGAAAGCTAATTTGTTACCACTTAGATTTTCTTTCAACTGCACCTCAAGATAGCTTCAATAAAATCTTTATTTTATAGCATGGCATATCTGAAAGAAAAAACAACGTCATGTGGTTACAGGAGGCATTGTTGATGCATTATTTAACCTGGTTCGGAAACCCTGAAAACCTGTACGAGTCAGGAAAAGGGTGCAATGCTGACCAAAGTTTGATTACGCTTTCCTGGGCCTGTGGCATCCGTTATTTTCGGACTAAACTATTTTTGACTTACTGACGTCCATTGTATATGACTTTCACATCAAAATCATACCTGCGCAGAGGAACAAAAATAGCATATACATTTAAGCACTGTACTCGCAAAAGGGGATTTTTTAGAGGAGAACATTTGTTTGGGCGTTGAAAACGTCATGCGCGTTTCGCAGTAGATCTCTTTTTTCTTCACATCAAGTCGTGCTGCAAGAGGACTCTCGGCATTTGAGGTTTCCGAGGTCACTTTTGGCCAAACACGTTTTCTACGTAAAGTAAGGGAGTAAAGTGCACAAAATTGCTACACATCAGTTAAGGCTGGGTAATGTAGCAATGCAAGTTTCTATACATAAGCTTTAAGGGGCATTTTTTGTAAAATAACTTGAGCACAATTCCCATTTACTTTGAAAATCACAAAAAGTCATGGAAACACATGTTTCTAAGATTTTGTAACTACACAAAATCAACAAAAATGGAACACTTTGGCTTGTGGACCACTCTGAATTCCTGAACGGGGTCTTTGTAAGGTGATAATTTCTGACCCCTGCGTTGTACTTCAAGCAGTCTGCCACTAGTGAATCTCGGACAGAACACATGTGGGGCGTAACATTTCAGCATGTTCATCAATTTGTACAAAATAGTTTTTGAATTATATATCTTGCATCTCATATTTCTTGACTGCTTAGGTAAATTTGATTCTTACGTATTTCATTGATTTACACATGATAAAAGAATAAATTTATAAGTTTACGGGAAAAACGTAGATAGGTATACAAAAATTCAAAACAGCCTACATTATACGCCAACAAAAGGTTGCCAAATAATAATTGAAATGAACGTGCTTATGGCATGTTTGTGCAGTGCCATTTCAAAAACAAAAAGATATCAACACTACAGTAGTTCTTTTGTTGTCATCAGGCAGAAAAGATTGTTATATGAAATCAAGTGCTTGATAATTTGCATGCACATAGTTTCCTTCGATATGTGCTAATGGTGGCTTTCATTACCTTCTTCTCATATCTGCCAAATAACTTGAGTGTTTGCTGTGTCAGATTTCTTGCAAGTTAGCATCCGCCAAATATTTCCAGTTGCTTTGTTGTTCTTCAATAGGTTTTGCAAACCTGGCTATGCCGTGTTTGAAGAGCAGCTTTAACTTTTCTGTCCTTGCAAATCAACAAACCAATAAAACCATCACGAAGTTTGATGACAAGGTAAGTTCTGCAGAATGTTGTTTTGCCCAAAAATCACCTTAAGTGTGCGAAATGCATATTATGTATTACTGTAGTGAAAAAGGCCTTACAACTCTTGTTGTAATCACTACGTGCACTGATGCAATCATACGTTCTCTTAAACCATAATAACACTGGTCATTCTTATAGTTTCTACAGATATTAATAGCAGTTATTGTTCGTGCGGATATCTGCAAAAACTTAATTTGTTTCCAGAAGATATTTAAATACACACCATTGTACCAAATTTTAATTTTGCAGCAGTTTCTACGAAATGAATCCCTTCGTTTTTTCGTATATCGTCAATGTTTTGTATAATATTCGGTTCGGAAAATAACCTGAATTAACTCTGCACGCATTTGTTAGGTTAAAGTGAATGCAATAACTCATTATCTGTCCTATGCAGATATACATTCGATTAAACGAAGGACCATTCATACAACTACAAACGGATAAAAATAAGTGAGTTGAATAATGACACTGACGTTCACAAATGTTGCAACATGTGCAAAATTGTTTTCTCCCAGATTGTAAATTGTGAGCATTAAAGCAAAATGCTTCATTTCTCTCTGCTAACTTGGTTCTGTCGCAGCGGACGAAAAGAGGGATAGGCAGCTATTCAAAGGAAATGTGCTGCAGCTTCTTCTGCTAATCGGGTATATCCACCTGAATGACTCGGTTTGGCGATTAATGACACAAACCTAACGTTGTTGTAGAGTCAAGGGTTATGGATTCTACTCGCGATACGAAAGCAGCCTAAACATATGGCTTCAGATAACGGTTAATGTTCTTTGCATAAATCTATGATAATTCTGCGGTACGCTGATGCGCGAAAAACCCTAGCAAAATGTTCAAAGTGCAATCTTGGGTTAACTTCAGACATAAACTGGATTCCAAACACCGGCAAGCCAACAACGTTTTTTGGAAAACTATCCCGTGTTTTCGTGGCGCAACCTATCTCACGGCTAGACCCATCAAAGAATATTTGGTCGTAGCCTGCAATCAGATGTAATATCTTTGACAGATGGAAAGAATATTTTAAGTTTCTTATAAACCCAGTCATTATCACAGCATTAGACGCACTCGAGGTACATTTGGAGGAGGACATTGCGATCACTTCAGCCGAAGTCTTCCTAGTGGTGAAAACACTGAAGGCTTGGAAGGCTTCAGCCTGCGATGAAATCTGATTTTGAATACTTAACAACTTGCATCGGGAAGCAATTCACTGGCTGACCCGTACGAGCCTAATAACCTTGTGTTCTTGAAACGCGGCGGAAGATTGGTTCCCTGGGACGATAAGCCTCATATATTGAGCGCGAGAAAGGAGGGTTCACTAACTACAGGTTGTTGCGCTACGCAGATTTTCTAGAATAGTCTGTGCAGTATCCCTAATGTAAGGTGTTGAGAAGTAATAGAACTGGTTGATACCCACTGCGGTTTTCGTCGCGGACACAACGATACAGACCAATTTTACACTCTCCAGCACATTTTGGAGATATCTTGACATTATTTCAAAGATTTCTGCAAATGTGTTATTAATCACCCGAAAACATATCACCGAGCACCTGCTGAAACGTTTTTCCGAAGTGTTGCGGTAGTTCGATAATGAATGCTACCTGTTGATGGGCGTTAAAACATTGTTCTTCTGCTCACACCATTGCATGGTGGTCCATGCGTGCCGCCCTAAAATATTTTTGTTACTGGAATTTAAAAAAGAAAAAAATAACGTTTCAAATACAAAAAAATTACTTTATTTGAGAAACGCTTTCACTTTTTTTGCAAATTAAATTCTTTTCGTTTAAAACCACAAACGATTATATCCTCGTGTCGAAAACACTCCCGTTTCGCAAATGTTTTCTAAGCAAAAACCTTTTCGTTTCAAAAACTTTTTGTTTTTGTTTCGGAAACGCTTTCACTTTTGTTTCGGTAACACTTTGTAAAATAAATCGAAAAAATCGCATCAGTTTTTTGTAACTGTTTCCGGAACAAAAGCGATTTCTTTCAAAGGAAAATGTTTTTATTTAGAAACCATTTCCGAAACGAAAGTGTTTTCACAATGAAAGTAGAATTTGTTTGTTTTTGAAACGTTTTTGTTGTTTTTTTCAAAACAATGCCATAAACAAACAAAATTTAGGGTGGTACATATGGGCCACCACACATTCGTCTCAGTGTCGGTGTTGTTAAAGTACAACCATTTAACGTGGATGCTTGACTCCAAAAAAAGTTGTGTGCTGTCACCACTCCTTCTAGCAATCTATATGAATTGAATATAAAGTCAGAGCTCAGACAACGAGGCTGTCCCTGCCGGAACATACAGAATCAACGGTTTGCTTTTGCGGACAATTTGAGAGTGCTACCATCTTCTCAACAGGGTCTTCAGCAGGCACTTAAGCGATTTTCAGTTGTTTGCGATCACGTTTGAATAACAGTTGGCACGGAAATTACCTAAGGAGGTCAGTATGTCTCGCCAGACATGCAATTCACTCGCCGTTGGAATTGAGGCAATGCATTCCAGCAGGAGCACACTTTCAAAAATCTTGGAATGGCATTCATGAGCGACGCAAGGCAATGAGGTTATAGAAACACGGATGATTTTAAGGATATCGTGATGTTTGTGAACAGTTCACTGTGTGACAGTTCAAAGTGTGCAGGTGTGAAATTCCTAAAGTTCGGATTTTAACCCGCTACTCCACTGAAAAGAGAGATCTCATTTAGGATGGTTCTGCCAGGTGTTCAGAATGTATTTGGAAATTTGAGAGGTCCTGCGGGCCATACCGACGCCAATGTGGCCCAAAGGTTGACCAAGGACGAGGTGGTACTACTACATCACCGAACTTGCTTGATCCCGTCTTGGTGTGGCGCCAGAAGAATCAGCAGAGATTTCTGAATCAAAAGAGAGTGAAATATTTCCAGTATTTATGTGTATACTACGCAGTAAGCCTCTCCAGAAGAAACGCGGTTATGAAATTGAATGAATTGATAAGTTGGCTCTGCATTAATGTTTCTATGTTAATTCAGATATTTGTGTGGTTGTACACATAACTTTCGTGCCACACGCGACGTTAAATTCAACATGTCGTAAGCAAACAATTAAAAACTGAAATGCCATCTTCAGAACACAGATAGCAGTACATTTATTGTCCACTTGGTTCCTTTTGTCGAAAATGATAAGATTCATAGAAAAATAAGGATTTTGCCAAATGTTTCCTCAGCAGTTTCTCATCTGGGGTCAATGTCGAATTCAACACGTCAGGCTTTCCATATGTGATGCTCGCGTGGATCTCTAACGAAGATCAAAGCATTGCTAGCCTTAGCGTGAAGGTAAGAACCTTTCAGTTTCATTTTGATTTTAAGTGATCTATGTCTATAACTTTACGGTACTGTAAAAGCAGTCGAACAGATTTTGAAACAACATAAAGGAAACAACGGTTCTTCATAGTGTCCTAATGAATGTAACTGCTAATGATAACTATCTATGCCATGTGAAGTATATTGTCCAAATAATGAACAAATTTCCCACAAGATGCTAACCGCGATACGTGGATTAAGGAGAACATACAGATAACAAAGTCCAAATGGCTCTATTGTGGCACTCTTCAGTGCTCCATGACATCGTAAAAATCACCTCCATCAGACGCTTACATATTTAGTTCCTAGAACAATACAGTTTCTCTCTCTGCATACTTATGAAGTTCAATGGTTTTCAAAATTTAAAAATCAAAGTATGACCCACCATCATGTGAAAAATCTTTCTTGTTGTTCGTTGACATGTTTTGGCCTATTTCACAACTCAGTGAGCCAGCAATGTTGTCAGCACTTAACACAGCCTTTAGCACTTTTAAAATTTTAAAAGCGACACTGCAGGTTAATTGCTACCTGTACTAATGCACACATTTTCATTCATTCTGATTCAGTCATAACGTCGTGAAAGCAAATATGTGTGAAAATTATAATTGCCAGTTTTTTACTTGTCGTAGTTTGTGTCCTCATTTAATCATTTTAGCATTGAGTTTGTTATTTTCCTCTGCTCTTCATTTAGCCTTTCGACGATTCTCATGAAATAATTGAGGGAAGATTATACAGTAGGACTGAGTATGCGTCGTATTACGTGAAATCGATTATCTATTAAAACATTTTCCAGATAGATTGAAACCAGTCGCCTCTTTGGGTCTAGACACTTGAAGATATATAAAATTAATGAAAAATATCATTCAGCAAATAAGACCTAATATCTAAGAAGCAGAGCAGTGATTGAATTGGAAATATATTTAGATTCAAATTAAGGTATAACCTTTTCAAGCCAAAATGAGCTGCTCTGATTTAATAAAACAAATTAATCTATAAGAAACTTATTACTCGGCTGATACTTGCTTAAACGTTTCGCACAGGGTGGACGTCATAATCTTCAGTCAATTTAAATTGTTTCCTTTGTTTCGAAATTCAAAAAATATAACACCTGTTTCATATGGTTCCAAAACATCAAAAATGCAAACCTTATACTCTATTTATTCACGAGGGTACAAGCATATGTCATATGTTGTAACAGCCCTTCAACGTTTCCATTATCCGCAGGTAAACCGAAGTGACAACGCCATGCCCTATAGGAGATATACGTATTTCTACAGATCTGCGCATCATCAAATACGGTATTCCTATGTTTGTTTGAGAGGTCCCTCAGTCTGCAAGGTTCTGTTCTACATGTTGAATTCCAAGGTAAACATTTAAAAGTGTGTCTGACGGAACAATTGCTGTAGTACAGTAGATGCGAATTGCGGTATGATTTGAAAACCACAAAGACATTTTGAGGGTTTTGTACAAATCAGCTTCAAAACATTTTACTGCTTGATGCGTTGAATCAAGTGAGAGCAGGTTTTTACCAATTTTTACTAGCCGAAATGTTCAAAACGTTTCTCTTGTACATAAAATACAAACAGGTACAGTGAAAAAACTGTTTTCATCCTTGAAAAGGTTTTGGTGTTTGAATAAACTGTGCAAATTGAAGAGCTAATATGAAATTATTCGACATTATACTTCTGTGAGACTGTATAATCAAACTTAAGATTGTTTTCTTTGGTTTGCAGGTGTGGGCGTCTAGAACTGGGAGATTTCGGTTCAATTTAGGATCACCACAAAACTTTACTTTCAGCTTTTCGCAAGATTTACATCATTTTTTCATTGGCTACATTGTTGCTCCATGGTAGGTTAGACTGGAAGTGTGTGGTGTTTCTATAAATGTGTGGTTGTCAGTGATCAGTTTTTACTACTACTATGTTAACGAAACGACGGGTGCTTCAAGCTTGCCGCCAATTTCATTTCAGATCATTTTGTCAAAGGCGCAATCAATGCATGGTTTCTCGCATACAAAGGTACCCACAGCAACACCATCCGGCTGTGGCCACTGAAAATCGAAAAAATTGCTGTGTAAAAGGCGCCACTGCTCTGACTGCGATGAAATCCGAATTGAAATGTTCAAAGGTTTGAATGCTTGGATGGTGTGTGTCAGGTGACCTGGTGTTCTGGGAAGGCACCGAAGGATTGGGCACTGGGACGATAATGATCATCCCTTTACGCAAACTGGGAGACAGGAATGAATGCGTTAATAACCGAGGCACCTCACCCTTAAGAACTTCCTGTAAAGGTTTTTCCAAGTGCCCTGAAAAAAGATGTCTTGCGATAATTCATGATTGAACCGAAACTAGAAGATACCCACAGCGGTTTACGTCTTGGCTGCATCACTACAGAAGAAACTTTCACATTCCAGCATGTTTTCGAAAAGTCTTGATTTTATGCAAAGGATGTGGGCACATATTTAGTTGAACTGGAAAAAGCATACTGTTCTACCCGGTTAATCGTGAAAACTTTTTGAGATGTGCACTGGGCGTAAGGTGATGACGGCCCTTCTTGCTGGCCGTCAAGTTACTGTATACTGCTACTCAGGTGTTTGTATCCGTGTCGGCTGGGTCAAATCACAAGCGGTCTGTGCGGGTGTGGAAATCCCACAACGGTGTGTGCTGTCACCAATCTTCTTGATAGTCAATATCTACATGAATTTAACAAGCAGTCTCGGCCGTGTCGACCAGGGTTCCACTCTTGGGTTCTGCAGACTCAACAGGCTCTTGATCGGGTTTCTGTTTTGTGCAACCATGCCTGAATGAAAAACAGTTGTTGAAATCCGGTGTGCTATTGTCTCTCCAGAAACCAATGGCAGTGTATGTTGCAGGTTAGCTGAAATACACCCTAGCTGGTGGAGAAGTTCAAGTACCTTGCGGAGGTATCCACAAGTGACGGAAGACATAATAAGGGAATTGGTACACGCATAGATAAAGCAATTAAAGTTCGTCAGGAGCGTTATAGCTCTGTGTTAACAAAACCGCAGCTTTGTAAGACCCCAAAGCTGTGCTTTTGGAAATCGGTCGTGTCCCGATTCTCACCTATGGTCATAGATTGGGTGATGACTAAAATATTGCCAACTCATGTGCAAATGACAGAGATTGGACTTGTTGGGAAGCGTTCGCGGAGTAACACTTCGCGACAAAGTGCGCAGCTTTGAATTTCATAAATCCCTGAATGTCGAGCCACTGTTCTTCCAAGTAGAGAGTCCACAGCTACAATGATTCGGCAATGTGTACAGAATGCCCTATGCAAGTTTGGCAAGGCACATGCTACTGGCTGCACCCACAGAATTGCAGCCTAGAGATGTCAAAAATCCAGGTGGCGTATATGGGTCTCCCATCTTGCTTGCTCCCGTTCTGGTGTGGTGCCAGCAGTACTACAGTATATGAGATTGCTTTTGGTCGTAATATGAGATTGTTGCTGGTATGTAGCGTCCTCCCATGTCAGTGCCCCTCGATTTCCCACAAAGGAAAAGTGTATGTCGAAATGAATGAATTAATGAATTGACGACCAGAGTTCAACATTGGTATCATGATATTTGCTTTAGCATCGTGGAAGCTTTAGTATTTTCGTATTTTTATGGCCTACTTTGCACGGCCCTGGACACCCATCTAATGGGCCCACGTTTTGGCCCAAAAATTTTACTCAATTGATGTCTTAACTTGCGTCATTTCTTTCACCAGGTCTGGAAACAATTATCGTCGACGGTCTTTTCTTATCGGTATTTTGGACAACCTTACACAGTGCATAGGTAAAATCTTGTTTTCACTATGACTTCATCGTTTAACTTTACTTTTACCAAATAATTCCACTTACTGTATTTCCAAAATCTCATGCCAGTATAAAAGTAACATTTAAGGACTTACAACAACATTGTCTATTGTAGTTAATTGCGCGTGTGTCACATTTGTTTTCAATCAGATTGTGGCATCGTTTGAGTGATTCATGTAATCTTGTGTTGGACTTCTTCAGTCTTTTTTCTATCAAACTTGAGGACAGCTGTCTTGGTAATTGATCGACTAACCGGATTTACTATGCGAATAAATATGTCGGGGCACAGGTTGCCATTTGTTGTCGTTCCAAATGCTACCTCCATGTTAATGCAAAATTCGGGGTAACTGTTGCAGCGATCAGACCTTCATCTGCATGTAATTCGAAGCATTCCCTATGTTATTTTCATAGATTGATTGCTCTTGACAAAAATTATGTTTCGAAGGTTTAAGCAGAAAGTCAGGCATACGTTTCATATGTTGATTTTGCTGGTCGTAGATGTGTTCCTTAGTTATGGTTGAAACTGCTCGGAAAATGTTTGGAATGAACAATTTTAACAAATACCGACATACATTTGCAGCAGCTTTGACGAGTTTCTAAGGAAAGAAATGAGGGAAAACACTGAAATGTTTACAGACAAAGCTTGCACTGTTGGTGCAAAACAATCGCAATCGCGTCTTTAACCTTTTCGCTGAAGATTTTTTGTGATAAAAGCGCTATCGTTGTTGCTAGTTCACAGATACAAACAAAAAAAACATGAAACATGTAGCTTAAAAAGTATATTTTTTAAATGTGGTCACGTTGTTGGATGTCTGAAATATATTGGAATATTCGGACGAGATTTATAAAGTAAACTTCCTTGATTGTTACATAAGATGTTATAGGTGAACTTTTAAAAACTTTCAATCACATGAAAAAGAAAACAGATTCAAAGATGAATACAATCATTCGGTCCTTATGATCCTGCGTTTAACCGATGATGTCCACCAGTTAGCGTGTTTCTACTGAGTACAACCAAACATATCGTTCTGTTTACAAACCTGAAGCAATGAGTTGTGGATTGAAAAATCAAAGAATATCTAAAAATGCTGTGAAGTGATATTGCAAAGACAAACATACAAATGCTTACATTTAACCAATGCACTCTTTACCATCATTGAAGGAATGATTTCTGCTTTTCAAGAAAATTTCATTAAAACCTCTTCGTACCATTTCGAGTTTCACGAGTGGTAAGCGGGTATCCATCTTCGTTTGCTGTGCGCCACCAGGACCACGTGACAACTTTCTTACAATAAGTGAATAGAGCAACGAAAGGAAGTCAGCCGCTTGAAGGTTTCTCTGGTGCACCAATACCGTAAAACCCGCAATAGCCCTTGTCGTGGCTCGAGGCAATTTTGACCATAACTCGGTGACCGAGCGCGTCAGAGGGTCAATGTAGATATCATGAAAGGCACAATTCCGTGTGTTTTCTGGAAAACACAGAAAGGTAATTTGGCATTTGACATTGTGCGTGGCACTGTAATGTCACCATGAAGCCCCTATTACAACATTGCGACAACAGAGGCCACAAGGCTATACAAGTTTCTTTTTGAT
>Ga0210059_1013697_pt1 | contig 12101 bp, 11 predicted proteins | sample Ectturendosymbi2_FD_188042 | JGI IMG/M metagenome (GOLD analysis project Ga0210059, IMG submission 188042) | Ecteinascidia turbinata endosymbiont from Florida, USA - Sample 2 (SPAdes) (version 2) | ecosystem: Host-associated > Tunicates > Ascidians > Unclassified | place: Key West, Florida...
GCTTGTTGAAAGCTGCCTGTCTGTAAACGCGTTAAAACGGAGGCACATGTAGCATCTACTGAGTTGCTAGAACCATCGACAACAATATCGATGTATGTCAACGCTAAGCAATGAAGTTGGGCGCCCAAGTAGCACAGACAGCGCCGGATTTAGATGGTGGGGGCCTGGGGCCCAGGCGTGGTGGGAGGCCCCATGTGCGGATACAGAATCTTTAGGAAGGGGATGATCGATGAAGCCCCTGGTATTTCCACGGATCATTAATATTTATGACGTAATCTTGTGACGTTACATTTGTTAACTCAACTGTAACAAAACTTTATGTTGCAACATGATATTTGACAATGATTAGCGATTTGTGAAACTGTTGCAAAAGCGGTCACCAGAAGCATCGCGTCTTCTTTTTTTTGAAATGCTGCTTGAAAAAAGTTTTGAAAATCTTTTTGGAAAAAGTTTCTGGGCGATCAAATGTTTTCATCAACTCTAAACGCAAGTCCTCGTTCAACAATAAATTTTACGAAGAAACCAAACGTTGCAGGCAGAAGCGATTTCCAATATTGTTCGCATTAACTGACCAGACTAGTTAGCTCTGTATTAATTCTTCTTAGTGATCAATTACATCTGCGACTAAATGTAATCGTGGCATCTATATGTTCCACTGATTGCTCGTGGCTCCTCAGGCGCTCAAGAGCGTGCTTCCAGTCGCAAATTCCTTTTCTAATAAGGAAATGCGGATATTTAGTCGTATCCGCGAACATCAGTCTACAAATGACACAGTAAATACAAGTTTGTGAAGGAGAAAAACAAAGCCAGCTTCTGTCAACTAATTCATCGTTGTGGTTCTAGCGATGAATACGACTTGTGGTGCATTTTCGTGACGAGTTTCTGTCTTTTCTGTGTTGTGGAACATCATGGTTCAAAAATAACTTTTCATCACTATGCCAAAGAGATCCTGTTTTATTTTTCAACCAATATTTCTGCATTTTTACGGTATATTGGCTTACCAGAGACCGATATGGCTGCCTCCCGTGATAGCGTCAGCCATCTCATCTATCGTGTTTTTCGATGATACCAGTTGACGTCTTTCTGCTATACTGCATCGCTGGTTAAACTAGGTCTATTCTCATCGTTACGTAGATCTAAGTCTATACCAACATGCTCTTCGATTTTCTGTCCGTTTACAGGTTCCGAAGAAATGTCTCCGCTGAACTTCACTGCCACTGCAAAATAGTAACTTGAACGTTTCTTTACTTAGCTGCAACTTTTTTGCCTCTTCATTTTTGCCTCTTATGCTTTTTGACGTTGATCTACACTTGTAAGGTGACGATCCACCTTTCTTCTGTCCATATTTATTCATTAATAAGCTCTACAGGGCTGCCATATTTTCATCGCAAAAAAGGAGGGGAATTTACGACTGTCACGTACTTGAATGTATTATCTAATATTAATAAGTCAAATACCAAATAGGCCTATTGATAAGTTTTCGGCATTGAAGTAAGACGTCCAGTGTAGATGATTTTCAATCAAAACGCACAAAACAAGGTTCTTATTTACTTGTCCTGTTTAAACCATGAGTATTTTGCAGTTTCCTTAAATTTCTTAAAAATGTAGAATCGCCTTTAACACTGTTATGAAACTGCTTGCATGAAAGATGTTTTAAATTGTACACCAGCTTTAATAGACTAAAAACTGGTTCAACCAGAAAGATTTCTCTTTCTTTTAGGTTTGTGGCTGCATCAAGAAAAAAATCGCTCCACATTAGCGTAAAAAGCCATTACGCTGAAACAAAACTATGCCATCTTTATCAGTTTGCTGAAGCATTCAGTGGTATTGCAAGTTGCAAAATATTTTGCCCATCTTTTATGTTTCATCATCATGCAATAAAATCCATTTGGTTGATGCTCTTAACAGCTTTTTTTGCACAAACTCAAACAAGTTTTGGTATTAGACAAACAGTTTACTTCAGCTTAATCAGTAGAAACGTTATATCAAACAGATACTACATGCATGATTCATCATTTTCCCATTCATTTGTTTGCAAAGCGAGGAATCTAGTCAAAGAATTTAAATTCAGCGTTTAAAATGGTCCATTAAGCCCAATGTACAACGCAAGACTTGTACAATACAGATACATCTGGCATGAATAAATAACAGTCATGATCCTTGTCTTTCTGAGTTTTCTCATTGCTGATCTAACTTGGCTTGATATGTACACCTGCTTGCCTTTCTTGAATCCTTTCCTTCACAGTGGCGAAACACGATACTACCTTAACGATTGATGCTTTTGACTTCAATCTTCTGAACTTGCTCAATAAAAGCAACAAAAGATGATTGCAAAGGTCTTAATGTGTTAAACAGAGTTTGCTCAGCAAATTTCCAAAAATTCGTTTCAGAACAACAGTTGCCTTGTCGATGGACATGTAGATTGAATATGAATTTGGGTACATTTGAAGCATCCTTGGCAAGCTAGAATAAAGTCATAGCCACCTGGTTAGGCTGTGAGAAGTAATTAGCTTTGGCCACTCAATACCCACAAAGTCACAACAATATTTTCTATCTTTTCAGCGAACTGTGCAAATGCAACCACACGTAATTCAATCAGCTTCAAAATCATTTAGTCCTTTTCTGAAAAAGTGGTGCTTCTGATGTATTTATTCACTTTTTATCATTACTGATTAGCTATAATTACTAGAAACTACAACACTAAGCTATGTTCAATAAACTGATCACCGTATCACGTTTCATCAGCAAAGCTAGAGCACAGTAAAATGGAGTCAGCAGTCCGCACTCTAATGCCAAAGTCATTGAGATACTGAAAAAATATTTACCACTGTTATGTAACGATTAATGTGAAAGCATTCCAGCTTTTCCAACAGAAAATTAACTCAACCAAAACATAGATTACTTAGACAAGTTGCAGGTCCTCCCAAAAACTAAGCTACATTACCAGTGCGTATATTGTTGCAGTTGAGTAGGCACAGCTTACTGTATGTGAATACAATATATCATAGCCAGTGATGTAACTGACGGGGGGCAGAGGAGTGAATTGCCCCCCCCCTGGCAAGCTAAATGAAACCGGACCCCACTTAACTTATATTTCAGTTTTAGTATACTTTTGGTTTTCAGTAAGCTGTTGCTTTTTTGCGTTTTTCGGATTATTTTCCAGTAATTTAGGGTTTTAGAATAGCTATCCTCAACCGGGTTCACCATCAATTCTCAAGTTTTTTTTCTGAGTGTTGGCTAGTGGGCCCCGTGCAGTGGCTAGTGGGCCTCTCTAAGCTAAATTTTCCAGCCAGGCTCAAACCTCTAGTAACGCCACTGATCATAGTTATGTAATTTAATAAGAAATGCAAAAAGGAAGAAATTTTGACATTTTTGAATGTCCTCGGAGAATATTTCATTTCTCTTGAAAATCGTAGACATGTACTTCAAAAAGAGGACGTATGGTAGCCCTACTTGTCAATGCTACTCATATGCGACCTGTGCAAAACTGAGCAAGGCAGACGCAAAAGCTACCAGAAATGAGTAGAGACGTAAACTAATGCGTTCTGCCTTGGCCTTACATTCACTAGATTCTAATACTTGACCGAGGAAACCAAAAAGCGTAATGGTTGTTTCGTCACAATCTCAAATATTATTCTTGTAAAATACTGCCGTGTGCCCGACTGATATAATTAATAGCGTCTACAAACAAATTTTTCTTGCTAAAATGACTAAGTGGCATGCACATGTCGCACATATAGTTAAACACATGAATATGGTGGGAAGCCCTCTTTGGTGGGGGCCCTGGGCCCGGGCCCATTGCCCCCTCCTACATCCGGCGCTGAGCACAGATACCTTCGATAGACTTTCAACGAAATCATGAATGTTGGCATTGCGCGCTGCGACAACGACTTCCACGTCAGCTGCACGTCGAGTACAATCTCCGTATCTAGTGAAGATTGAAACAAAACATACAAACGTGAGGTGGTTCGGTTAGTAATTCTTTTCTTATGCATACAATGCCGAACATTGCGCAAGGCTCTTGGAGTCAGTTAATCGAACAGCGCTTTCGCCTTCATTCTGCAGTGCCAGATATTTGGTGAGATGGGAGAAAACATTAAATAGTCTGGATCTTTTACATGATCTACCTATCCGTTAACAAACGCCCAGACCGCAAGGCCAGCAAGCCGGTATACACAATAACATACAAAATGTTGCTACTTTTTCAACAGAAAGCAGTAAATTAGTGGCAAGCAAGAACCATGTAGAACAGAAAGCTCCTGCTGGACAGTGCAGTCAGGCGAAAATGTACTTTGTAAGCATGTATACATCAGCTGCGCAGTTTTTACAGTGTAAGAATGAAAAGCTTAGAAAAACTTAGCGTATGATTTTTCTTAGTTTTTTGCATCATTAGATTTCTTTGCGTTTTAAAGCATTGCTTACACAATATCTGAATCAAAACACTCTGGTTATAAATGGCTGTTGAATCGGAGTCATGCAGTAGAAGGTTTTCTGTCACAGCTGGATCAGAGTCGTTATAATTTTTCGTTGTGATAGAGTCGGGAAAATGACCACCTACTCCGGACAATTTGGTCCGTACTTTTTCGTTGGTGATATGGGTGTAATTGTTTATCTTGTATGTGCTTACTTGTAGTCTAATTTGAATTTCAAAACTGAAAAGCTAATGCTACATATGACGCATTGCATTAACTAAAAATTTTTGACGGTTTTCAGAAATATTTCGACGGTTTTGAATTTCTGTGGTTTTTCTACACAAATTAGATTTCACAAGTCATTACGATGTACGATCGTGTTGAATAACTAGTGAGAGTTGGAACCAATTGTACTTCTGATTACCTCATCAGACCCACGATTTTCATTAACTGCATGATTGAAGTTTCATCATGGAATTTCCGCAAGTTGAAAAATACTGCTATTAGGAAGTTCTTTCAGTACATATATTAAATAATTCTGATTCCTCGTAGTTTGGTTTTGTCAAATATCTTGCAACCATGAATTTGCTTGTATGGCAATTTTTAAGTTAAAATAACATTTATGGACGTTCATGTATAATCAACATCACATGATTTTCATTAAAAAATCGTCTATGCGCAAAAGCTATGGATTAGTCGAAAGTGAACATAGTTCAACCCTTGGACGTAGACTGATATCTACAACATTAAGATTGTTCTACAAACATTTACTGTACCTTGGTCCGAAGCAAAAATCAACAAAATATTAAAAGCAAGAGAAATGGTTGTAGAACATGATTTTGTTGAAAATCGTTTGCATTTGAAAATTATGTGAAAGTGCTTGTATTTATTTCAAAAATGTTGGTTGTCATTTGCTGCTACAGTGTGACTTTACAATGTTCTTAGGTTCTTCATTTTGTTGATTTCTGCTAATTTTTCCTGGGGATTCCGCCATTCTTAGTAAAGACTATCGTTTTTCTTTCACCACGTTTCTTGTACTGCATGATGTGATTTTGTGAACTTATTTTCGGAACCATTTGCTGTATTGGTGTTTTCATTCTTTTATGTTCTTGCAAGGGGTAATCGTTACGAGCAATCGTTAGTTTAAACAAATGCCTTTACTGCACATGGTAAGTACTTGCAATTCGTTTCATCGAAATGTGCTAAAGACATTGGACTAGTAGCAAAGCCAAAAAGACGTAACCAAACAGGTAAGTTTCTTTTCAAAGGTTTTTTTACACTAACGTTCTGACATGAACATGAGTTTTTGTAAAGTGCAAATATCAACCAAACTTCACTGAGTGAAGAAATTTATCAGCGGCAATAAATCTTTGTAATTCAAATGTGGAAAAATAAAATTTGTAACAAAACTTCCCTTTTCGGAGTCGAAATAATTTGTCGGAACGTGGAGTCAAAATAAAAAAATTCAAGACCAAGAGTCGGATTGGGTCGATTTTGAGACCGATTCCACAATCCCAGTTTCACGGTACAAGCATCCACGCGGTACTTACAGAATATTTTCCTTCACTGATTGGTTGAATAGTACAGGCTCCTGAGACACCAGCCCCATCTGATACCGCAACCAACTGACGTTAAGTTCAGTGATATCGGTACCGTCCAAAAACTGAAAAAATACTCATTTTGACACGATTTTGGCACAACTTCATAATCAGCAAACAAGAAAATAAATGGAAAACAACGAGTCGATATTATTTGTCCCTAACGTCAGCAGAAGTAAAAGGCTGGAAAGATCACATGCACTTACATTGTAGTAAGACACAATTTACATGGTATTTTCCACAATATTCGTAATAAGGATTAAATGAATTTTGATGTTCTTCGCGATCACATCCGTACATTATAAAAAAAAACGAAAGGTTATACGCACTGACCACTTGCCCGGAAGTAGGATCGTAAAACCGTTCCAAGAGCTGAATTGTAGTGGACTTGCCACATCCTGATTGTCCCACAAGGGCCAAGGTTTGGCCTGCTTTAACAGTGAGGTCGCATCCGCGTAAAACCGGAAGATCTGGCCTTGTGGGGTAGTGGAAGAATGCCGATTTAATGGTAATGTCGCCTTTGCAGTGCGCCTGCAGTGATCAAAGAACGTCGGAGTTTTCAACAGCAACTTATTTAGAAATTCAAAGCACGCGGTGGTGAAAACCACAAGCATTGTCAGTTATTTTGTTATAAAACAAGATCGGCTATGTGGCCAGGGAATAGATCGCGCGCCACAAATGCTGGCAGGTTCTGTTCGAATCCCTTTAAGGTCACACTGAAGACTTGAAAAATAGTACTTGCGGGCTATACAGCCTTGTGCTAGGTAATGGATGGATGCAACCAGCGGCGTAGCGAGGCTAAGTGCCGCTCATTCTACTCCTCCCCTAAAAATTGCTTGCTAGAATTTAAAATGAAAGGTCGTGTTCGTCTTTAGTAAAGATATAAGGAATATCAAATCATCTTGCGCATCAGAATCAAACACTCACAAACTGAAATAAGTCTTGTTTTTCATTCTAGATTATGGGTCTTGCTTTTTCTGCTTGTTGGCCACCTTTCTCATCATGTACTCTTCCCATTTTATCTTCCTTCTTTACATATGAACCTATGGACCCAACATGATTCGTTAAATTTTCTTCCCTGTTGGTTTTCAGTCTGCGGTTAGACGTACCACTTAGCTTTAATTGTTTATCATTTTAAGGGATCAAACAAAAAACACAAAAATGTGTTTTCGTGGTTCCCAATTAGAGAAGTGATGGGGGATACCTGCTCTACAGCTGTAAACGTTTATGTATGTTTATATTTTTTGTGGTATCCCGTTCTTTAACTGAAACAAAGTGTATATACTGCCTGCAGTGGCCACAATGATAAATTGATTAATTTAATCTCAGTAATGCGAAAAAATGCTTCATTTGTAGTCTACTTTTATTATGTGTTTTAATATAGCTTATTAGCTCGTGATACGTTGCTGCCGCGATCCAGGTTTGGTTTCAGAATATCAAAAACACCTGCAGAAGAAGCAGACAAATTCTCTTACGAAGATTATCTCCGAAAATGAACTCCTCAATCTCCATGCAATTTACATCACGGCCATCACTGGTCAACATAAAAAATTTGGCACGGAGTGTGAGATCGATTTTAGGGTATATTGAGGTCGCTGAACCCGAATATGCACTTAGTTTTTTCAAATTGGCTCTAGTTTTTGAGATAGTGAGCGCAAAAATTTTCAGTGAAAAGTTGTTGAGCACGGTATATAACAGTATTATGAATATGAATCCCATTATGATGCAACAATTGTAGCATGGTTCTGTTGAAATGCATGTATTGTTAGAAGATAGTAGTTACTACAGCTGTTTTTCTTCAGTCAATAGCCTACTGTTATGCACATTGCAATGTAAGCAGTGTAGTCCAGACGTAGCGCGAAGATCTGTTCATATGGATTCAGCTTTAAGCTATACTGGTATTCGTACGGGTATAGTTTAGGAAGTCTGTGTTGAAAATATTGGCAAATGGTTGTTTTGTAGCACTTCTGTTATAGATAGTTTGCTGATGCCAACTACTTTTTTTCGTTGGGAATTGTATTTAAATTCAAACTTAAAATAGAGTAATGACTTTAAAGCGTGGTATCTGTGTCAATGATCCGGATATATTCTGCTACATTTGTGTCGAGTACATGAGAAAGGAGCATCCTTTCAATGTGCGAGAATTTACGGAGAGAGTGCCAAGCTTACTTTGACAAGAAGCTGGGAGATCAAGGCAAGCGATGGGCTCCTCATAAAGTGTGCAAGAATTGCACTGAAACCCTCCGCTTTTGGACCCAAGGCAAAATAAAAAAATGCGATTCGGAGTGCCTATGGTTTGGCGAGAGCCCAAGAACAACCATGACGATTGCTATTTCTGCATGGTGAATATGTCAGGATGGAACCGACACCAAAAGGATTCGTGGTATTACCCTGACAGTGAGTCTGGAAGGCGGCCGGTGGCACATTGCGAGGAAGTACCTATTCCAGTATTTTCTTCTTTGCCACAGCTTGATTCAAGTGATGAATTGTTTACAGAAACGGAAGAGATAGACAGCGATGATATGTCTGATATAACTGCAGAATGGCAAAGTCAGGTGAAGCGTTTCACTCAGGGCCAACTCAGTGACATAGTCAGAGACTTAGCTTTATCAAAAGAGGCTTCTGAGGTCTTGGTTTCCCGTCTTTTCTCGCTCTCGTCTCATTCTTGATTCCAAGACCAAAATAACGTTCTACCGCCACAGGGAAGAAGTGCTGAGTGATTACTTTGTTAAAGAAGACGATTTTGTATTTTGCAAAAACATCAGAGGACTTCTTACAGCAATGGGTGTACCCCAATACAAACCGGCTGAGTGGCGTCTGTTCATCGATAGTTACAAACAAAGTTTAAAGTGTGTTCTGCTACACAATGCAAATACCTATGCTGGTGTCCCTATATTCAGTAACTTTTAAAGAGAGCTACTCGACTGTAGAAATGGTGTTGCAGAAGCTGTGCTACAACGAGCATAAGTGGTTGATATATGTCGATTTGAAAATGGTAAACCTTTTATTGGGACAGCAAGGTGGTTATGTGAAGTATCCATGCTTTCCTTGTCTGTGGGATAGCAGAGCTGATGGTCAACACTGGCAAAGAAAGGATTGGCCCGTACGTGAAGAACTCGTGGGGGGGAGAACAATGTGAGAAATGAACCGTTGGTTGATCGTGATAGAATCCTCCTCCCACCTTTGCATATCAAATTGGGCCTGATGAAACAATTCGTAAAGACGCTAGATAAGAATGGTGACTTGCTTCTGATACATCCGTAACAGATTTCCTGCTACAAGTTATGAGAAAGTTAAAGCAGGAATTTTTGATGGACCGCAAATCCGAACGTTGATGAAAGACTCCGCGCTTGTTTCTTACATGACAGTAGTTGAATCCGCAGCCTGGTGTTCATATGTTTCTGTGGTAAAAGAGTTCTAGGGAAAAAAGAGGGCAGACTGTTACCAAGACATAGCAAGCAGATGCTAGCGAACTTTCAAACTCTTGGGGCAAGAATGAGCATAAAACTTCATTACCTCTTCAGCCACCTGGATTGATTTCCAGATAACCTTGGTGAAGTAAGCAAAGAAGTTGAAAGATTTCACCAGGCCGTCAAGACTATGGAAACAAGGTACCATGGTCGATGGGACCGTCATATGATGTCTGACTACTGTTGGAGCCTTATACGGGACTCTAGCCAGCAAAATTACAAGCGGAAATCATATAAACGTGCCCTTCAACAAGTGGATTGACCTAACCTGGACTATCGAGGACAGCTTATGTTTTGTTTATATTGGTATGAAATTTCAGTGCCATTTTTCAGTGATTACGCAATTTATCAGTAAGCGCTAATGCGAAAAAAATGATTTCGGTATATCTGAAAAACTAGAGGCAATTTGAAAAAACTACGTGCATATTCGGGTTCAGCGACCTCAGTATACCATAAAAACGATCACACACTCCGTGCCTTTTGAAAAAAATTTGTTTTGATGACCAGTGAATCAAAACTATTTTTATAATGGGTGTGCGTGGATCAAGAAAGGGTTATGGCCAGGGACGCCCGACCGGGGATGCATTACGGGGACACTGCCCCCCTGCCCTTTGAAAGGGGGCAACAGGGGCACAGGTGCCCTTACATACCAGTATCATAAGTAATTTATTGATTTATCAACATCAGTTTGAAACAAATTTACTGCAGCTATTCACGCACACCAAAAATTCAGAATGGTTTTCTATCATTTCTGTTATTTGTTTTCAGGTCAACATTGTTGCTAAACATGTACTGTCAATGCGAAAAAATGTCTATTATGGCTATGGGTGTGTTTTTACACCTGAACTCAAGCAAACAGTTTTGAACTCGTGGTACGTCAAAGCCATGGGCGTCAAAACAGGGGAGAATCCAGGAGGGGCGATAGCTCCCCCTAAAACCTTCGAATTAACCTTATTTACCATGATTGTGAACGATTCGGAAAACAGCATTCGCAATACAACGCCATTTGGTCATCCACTGTTTTGTCACAGAAGTGTTGTGAAGTATACTTCATCTCTCTTAAAGTAGTGAACCCGTAATGAGACTTGACTAACAAATATTACTGAAATAGCCCCCCTAACCTTATTGGCTGGATCTGCCCCGGGGTCAAAACGGGCATTTGCCTCTCTCTGGAAATTGGGACTAAGAACTAAAACTTTCTAGAAAATTTGACGTCAGCAGCTCAATTCCAATTAATTGATTAATTTCTTGCAATAACAGTTCATTTGCCTGTACGGTACTCACACGGAACAAGAGCCAGGTTCACTGTTCTGGCGTCATGCAGTGCTGAGCTTGCAGTTCACTCATGTCCGCTCCTTTGCCTCCAGGCATAGTCGTAGCCAGGGGGGCCTAAGGGGCCATGTTCCCCCAAATTTTGAGAACATATAATCATTTGTGCTTTGAGAGGCGGTGTCACAAACAAAATAGAGTTATTCGCCTAAAATCAAACATTTTTGCCCCACCAAATCCCCCCCAAACGTTTTGGGCTGGCTAGGCTACTGTCTGCAGGGGCAAGTTGCCAAACTTGCAGCGGATTGTTTTACTGTTGGTCTTTATCGTGTAATAATAACATGGCAACAATTCTTCAAATGTTCACTTCAAGTTACGACATTAGGCGTTTTGTTGTATGTGACTCTTGAACGCAGGCAGGTAATATAGCGAGACAATGAGTGCAGATAGCGGCAAGCAGGGACGTCGGAGAGCGGTTGCATTGAATCCCTGACCTTTCAAACGAGGGACAACGGGGGCAAAGGTGTCCTTTTCATAGATGATTTTATGATTTATCAAGATCGAATTGAAACGAATTGTCTATAGTTTGTTTTATTATTTTTGAAGTCAACATTATTGCTGAACGGTAGCAAACATAATTGGCAGGCCCTAACTAGATTGGGACACCAGGGGAGGCGAAGAGTTTACTGATAGGGGCCCAAATTTTTTAAACTACGTCCAACACATTTTTCCAGAGAGGGGCAAATTTTTTTCAGGGGACACTAAGCCCCCTACGCCCCGCCTACTCACGGGCCTGATAATTGGTAACGTTTTTTTTTGTTTTCCATAAGTTTCCATTGCCCTCATCCTTTTTTCTGCACCCTTGCCCTACCTACGTTCCGACGTCCCTGGTTATGGCAACCCGACGAAGATTTCTTTTTTGTCGGGATTTTCTTTTCGTCTTCGTCTGGAGGCTTGCGGTCCATGACAATTAAACGTTATGGCTATTTGTGCCCGACAAGAGTAACCTCTTCACAATCTGGGCATTAATCCCGCAACCAATACATCGGACTGCGACGGTACGTCTTGCGGTCGGCACAGCCTTCAACACAGAAACCTTTATCAATCTCACCTAATTTATGGGGCACCTAACTAGATAACCTCTGTGTTTTTTCGGTGCCCCGTCGTTTTTGCTGTTTTAGAGAGTACATCTCGAGCAATTAATTCAGTACCTCCAAATAAATCTATCTATCTATCTATCTATCTATCTATCTATCTATCTATCTATCTATCTATCTATCTATCTATCTATCTATTTATCTGTTCAAAAAAAAAGTATTTTTTAATCAACAATTTGCCGCCCCCCAGAAGGT
>Ga0210059_1013698_pt1 | contig 12101 bp, 10 predicted proteins | sample Ectturendosymbi2_FD_188042 | JGI IMG/M metagenome (GOLD analysis project Ga0210059, IMG submission 188042) | Ecteinascidia turbinata endosymbiont from Florida, USA - Sample 2 (SPAdes) (version 2) | ecosystem: Host-associated > Tunicates > Ascidians > Unclassified | place: Key West, Florida...
CCCCACTTGTGACGCCCTCTTAAGAGAACCCCTAACCCTAAACTGAAAATTTTTTTTTGACTCGAAACTACTAGACTTGCTGAATCCGTAGAGGGTTTGAACACCTCTCTAGCTGCAGCATGTGCCGAGTTATAACCAAAAATGCATGAGCCACTATAGTGGCTCTGGTGGTCGTTAAAAGTCGTCTTGGATTTCACATTGCTGCCCAGTAATGCTGCGCCTTTTGAAAGAAATATTGCATGTATGTTGCAACTTATATCCTTAGAACTATTACTGCGACGCCAACCTGCGGGACGTGGATAACCGCTCGTCACAATATTACAAAATCATAATGTTCGTGAGTGTTTTTTCAAGACAGGTTTTTATTAAAATAAACGAGACAGGTTTAATGACTAATAAATCAAGAAAGTACAGTAAAGGAGAAAAGCTACAAAACTCATCGATATTTAAGGGAAACAAGCCTAACAACAACAACGAATCTGAAGTACGGAATTGTCACTTCTGACTAACATATTCAGCAGTTTGGTTGCAATTGACCACACAAGTTAATTCTAATTCGACCGAACAACTTAACTTCAGGCGCGTCTACACCGCGCTTTACCAACAAAAGCCGCAATCGCAACTGATCGGTCCAAGCACGCAGTGATCAATCAATATAACAAAAACGCTTCACCACGAAAAGGCATTCGAAATCAAAGACAGGCCAGGCGCCCGAACCAATTCAACGAGCAGCTAAACAAAAAAAGTATCGTTAAAAAGAAACCCCATAAAAACACAAATTTAATTCTACAGAAACTATGTGGCAATTCTGTCAAGTACACAACCAAAGTGAACTTCCTGGCAAAACGTTTGCTTGCAGTCGTGGTGTAGTGCTTACAGAGGCCCGGATACCTGGACCCAGTCTTTTTAAGCCGATTTTGGGTGTCAAAATGACACTGACACCCTACATTCTGAAAGCCTTGCATTTGAAGTAAAACGATTTGACATGAGCATGTTTTCCTGCACGTGGCTATTGCAACAGACGGCTGCAATGCTATAGGCCGACACAATTTTCTGGCGCAAAAGTTGGAAGCGAAAATTGTAAGTTTGGGATCTGTGCATTGTCATGCGCACCGCTTCGGCTTTTTACTATACTGCCACAGATTTCTACAGTATGGTGTACGAAACTGCGAAAGCACTTTTAATGCAATTATGAAAGGTTCTTACTGTTTCACCGTTGCAATCGGCTTGCTTGGCGATGCATCAGATCACAATGAAGACAAAAGGTCGGCAGTTGCAGCGCGTATCCAAAACAACATGGTTGTCGAGTGAGGCAACAGTGAGAGCTAGGAGTGAAATTTTGGGTATTTGGGTCGCACTGAAGCAGTTGTCAGAAAATAAAAATGATGCAACGGGCGCTGTTTTACTGCGACTTAAAAAAACAATTTCAACATGTTGCTTTCCTTTTGTCAACATTGGCACCTCACCTGGCACAACTGAGCAAAGTTTTTCAGGCGGGATGTTTTAGCTTAGCGCAGGTAAAAACTTCCGTAGAACTGTGCATCAACAAGCTCTCTGATGCCGCGGCTAAATCCAAGCTAACTGCAAAAAGTTTGATTGTAAATTAGGGGAACTTGGAACGCTGAAAAAAGCTAAAAAGCTAACTGGAAAAAGTGTGATAGTGAATTAGGGGAGCTTGGAGCGCTGGATAGTTTGACTGACTCGTGTGTCTCAAGTGGCATCGCGTTTTGGAAGGGTGCTGAAATATCAGCAAATTGATCGTCCCCATACACATAACGGGAGACAGGAATGAATGAACCAACTACCGCGGCATCTCTGTGCTAAACCTCCCAGAAAGAGTGTATGGCAAGATTCCGCAAAAATAATTGAACCAAGCCTGGATGATACCCAGTGCGGTTTTTGTCGCGGACGTAGCACTACAGAACAAAGTTCCACTCTCCAGCAAATTTTCGAGAAATCCTGGGAGCATGCCAAAGACTTATACACACATGTTTTGTTGACCTTGGGAAAGTATATGGCCGGGTTCCTCGTGAAAAGCTTTGGGGGTTTTGTGGGAGTGTGGTGTTGACGGCCACCTCTTGCTGGCCGTCAAGTAACTATATTCATATTCAGAAGATTGTCTCCTTGTCGACGGAGTTAACTCATAACCGTTCAGCGTTGGTGTTAGACTCCGACAATGGTGTGTGCTGTCACCACTCCTCTTCATAGTATATATCAGGGTTCTCCACACTACGACCCGCGGGACAAATCAAACCTGCGCAGCCATTTCAGCGGGCCGCAAAACGCATTTTGCCAATAATGAAAAAAATATATTTACGAAAAATGTGTTGACTTGGTAGAATGTAACACATCCAGAAAAAATCACATGACGCAAGATGCCTGGCCCCCGAACTGTTGTGCAATAGGTTATGTGGTCTCTCCCCAAAAATTTGGAGAGCCCTGGTCCATATGAATGATAGACAGTCACAGACGCCTCCACAAGGGTGTTACTGTTGGGACTGCAGAATCAACCGTTTGCTTTTTCCTGACGAATTGGTATTGCATGCGTTGATCTTCGCAAAAGGGTCTTCAGCTTGCATTTCATCGGTTTTCTGCTGCGTGCGACCAAAAAGGAAAGAAAATTAGCTTTAAAAAGATTGAGGTATTATGTCTCTTAAGACGCCCAAAGCAGTATTTCTGCAAGTGAGCGAAAATACACTGCAGAAGGTTTTCAAGTACCTTGGGGTGGTGTTTACGAGTGATAATAGTCAGAAAAAAGGGGTTGATACACGGATTGGTAAAGCAAACGCAGTTCTGCGTGAGCTTTATTGCTCCGTGGTGACGAAACGGGAGCTTTCAAAGAACTCAAAGCTTTCAAAGAACCCAAAGTTTTTAAATTGGTCTTTGTTCCGATCTTCACCTGTGGTCATGAATCTTACGTGACGACTGAAAAACTACTGTCAAAAGAACAAATGGCAGAGATGGGATATTTGCGAAGAGTTCTCGGTGTGACACGTCGTGACAAAGAGCACAGGTCTGAAATACGTTAAGCTCAGGATGTCAAGCCACTTCTCCGAATTGGGAGATCCCAGCTATACTAGATCGGCCATGTGTCCAAAATGCCCCAGGAAAGAATGGCGAACTAAATCCTTCGGGCTGCAGTCTACACCCACTGGAAAGCGGCCCAAAGTTTGTCCAAGGACCAGGTGGCGTTTCTACATCTCCGATCTTGCTTGGTACCGTCTTGGTGTGGGGCCAGAAAAACAATCTGAGATTGCTGTTGATCGTAAGGTATTTCGGGTCCTCCTAGGGGTGCTGCTCCCGCGACTCTCCCCAAAGAAAAAGCGGGCACGAAAATGAGCAAATGATCGAGTGTGTACCCTACACTGAACTTTTCTATTTATGAAATTGCTTTTTGTTTGTTTGCCAAAAGTTAATGTCGTATTCAAATAACTTGGCATATTTGGACGGAAACTTGCGTTTTTGTGAAGATGAGTTAAAAGTATCAGACATGAAGGGGAAATGGTGTTGACACCCTAAAGCTCTACCACGACACCCTTTTAAAAACCTTTAAAAAACATTGCCTGCATCGGCCCAAAACTTTGACCTAAAACTTTTTCACATTGTTTACCGTTGCCCACACTCATGACTTTATGATAAGAGTCCGTGGCGGACGTTTTTTTGGTAATTTCGGTGAGCAGTAGTTGATGGCTCTCTTTGATCTTCACTTCGAAAAACAGTTCATAACCCTCCAGATTTTTCTCTAGCACGACGCTCATACTTTGCAGTCAATGTTTTCAATTGAAGAAGTAACAGTGAAAAAGATCAAATCACAGCAGAAAAAATTTACCACTGTCTGTACGTTACCCTCCAAAGCAAACGTGAGTCCATCTTGGTTATTAAATGGCAAGAAATTAAATTGCAGTGGCTTATTCAACATAGCAAACAAACAAATCATACTTTGTAAATACATTTTGATTCATTCGCTTGGCCAAAATGATGTATACAGGCAGGCATGCCAAACGTAGCCTACACCAGTTCTTTCAAGGTGTTTCATGAAATCGCCGACCAGTTTTAAAATAAGACATTGGATATTATGCAAAAATCTGACTTTTCTCAGTATTGTTCTCGTAATCACAAAAAAACATACGAGTATGTAGGAAGGAGAGCAAAAATAATAAGAACTCATTGAAAACATAAGTAGAAAGATAAGTTGAACGTCGCAATCTGAACAAAGTAAGAAAAAAAATAAAAAAGTTTAACCAGCAGCAATCTAAGGTAAAGTTGCTACCGGAGCAAGAAAACAACTTCGGCAATGGCATAGAAATAATTTTTTGTCGGGAGTGGATAGATCATTTCTTCCTTGAAATATCTGCAATGGCTTTGACCACGGGTTTTCAGGCAACGCTTTGTGAGATTTTAATTGCAATCGTCTTAATCAGTGTGGTTCTTCACCTTTCCAAACCACGGAACTCCTAGTCCTAAATAGATATTGCCTTGGCGACCCTCGTCTGCGCAACCTACAAAGGAAGTGCATGATGATAGAGCAGACGCTGTTGTGATAAATAGGATAAGTTTTTCACAACTGGAACTCCAGTTAATTAAACGAAACCTTCACTGATGAAAGCAAACCATGAGGTACCACAACAATTCGTGGAATACCACAACAATTTACTCGGAAAAGTACAATACACATGATTATTCTGTGTGGCCTCTGTTCGTGTCTCTTCGAAACAAACTCATCCATACGAGGGTTAATATTGCTGACAGCAATTCTCATGTCATTTGCAACTTCGAGGCGATTACGGTACATAATTATGTACATGATACATAATCGTTTTGATATTAACTAGCTCAGACATGGCAACTTCACAAAGGTACAGTATGTCGTTGGAAATGGAATCAAAATGTCGAGAAATCTCTTTGCCCATTCAGGATATTCTTGCAACACATTGCGCCAAAATTCCACCAGAAAGGCGGAGCTGAACTTGTTTTTTTAGAGTAAGCAACAAATTGAATATAACAGATGTATTGACGAAACACAGAAAGATTACATCACCGACCTGAGAAAATAAGATTTTGTGTCATTCTAAACGATACAAACTGGTGGTAACAAAAGAAAAAGGCAAGAGACAAAACGTTGGCAAAAATTTCATGAAACGTTTGTGAAATTGGCACTTTGTTGTCAATAATTTCGTCAAAATTTTGCCAAATTTCACGCAGACATAAATCTGACAAAAGTTTGCAAAATTTTGTCAAACTTTTGTCAATTTGTTATTTTTGGCACTTTGTTGTTGAAAAATTTTGCCAAACTTTTGTCAAAAGTCAGAAAAATATTGTAAGCGAAAAAAGTTGACAAAATGTTGTCAAACGTTTGTGAATTTTGTTTCGACAGTTTGTTGATGATGAAATTTGCCCAACTATTGTCAGCGTTTTGTGAAAAAGGCAGCACACAAGGTGTTAAACAATTGTCGCAAAGTTTTGTTATATCTACTAGGAATGACTGAGACATACAATATTTAGAGACATGCAGAAATGCAAAACATTAGTGAAAAGCACCAAAGCAAGCTTTTCTCATAGATATACAACGCATTTATGCAAATATGTGGGATTTTTATAACTAGCACCACCACATTGGAAGAACTGATCAGTCGGTTGAGTACAAAGGAAATGCATGCTAAGCAGGTACACAAATAAGCAGAGAGAAAAATGTAGTCAACTGAATAGACAGAAGGGTAACCTTGAAAATGATAGGAAGAAAATTTGTTTGCATGCAGGCTGCAACTGTAAGACAGAAGTGCTGACGCATGCCAAAATACAGGCTAGCAGCTTGTCCGAGTGGTCACAAGTAAATTACAGTACGTAAAAAGCTGAGAAAATTGCATAACAAAATTCACCTAGGAAAGTTGACAGATAAGGAAGGTATTCGAAGAGGTAGACATGCAAGCAAGCAGGTAAAGAGAGAACGTTTGCAGACATAGGCAGGCATATTGGCAAGCAAGCATAGAAGCCACCGGTCTGGCAAGGTACCATATTAGCTTCCTAGCAGGTGGGCAGTGTGCCATGCAAGCAAGTAGGCTATAGGCCTTAATCAAGAAAGCAAATTGCACACTTTAGGCAGGAAAGCAGGTAAGATAGCCTGGGTCGAATGAAAAAGGGGAAGAAGGTAGACAGTTTTGCAAGCTAGCAAGCAGGGTGGTAAATACGCAGACCAGTTGTTAGAAAGAGAAGTTAGAATGCTGGCAAGCAAGCTAGTAGTCAAACTGTCAGTCAGTCTGGATGCTGGAACCAGCAGCTTCCCAGGCATAGGCTACATCCCAGTAAGTAGCGAGATGAATATTATACCGAATTAGCAAGGTAGACATGCTGGCACAAAAACATGCAGAGTAACAGTGCAGAAAGGTAAACACAGGCAGACTGGAAAGCAAGCAGGAAAACAAGTTAAGATAATGGCAGAGAGTAAGTATAGAAAGCAGACATGCACAATGGCATAATCACTAGCAGACTTCATTGCAAGGTGTTATACCACAGATGATCACGGAGCAGGATTTCCAGAGTTTGCACCTAAGATCAAACATTCTGCCCCTCCCCCAATTTTTGGGCTGCTACGCCACTGGTGATACATGCCACATCAGGAGCGGATCCAAGTGGGCGATGTCCCCCCTAAAACCTATACGAAAGGAACTTTATTCACCATGGTTTTGCACAATTCGGAAAACAGCATTCGCGATATAAGGGCATTTTGCTGTCCACAGTTTTGCTACAGCAGTGTTGTAAAATATACTTCATCTCTCCTACAGTAGTGAACCCATAATGAGACTTGACTGCAAAATATTACTGAAATTTCCCCCCTAACTTACTGGTTGGATCCGCCCCTCTGCCACATGTATCACCAGTGGTGTAACGGATGGGTAGGCAGGGCGCGAGCCGTCCCCTGGCAAGCTAAATGTAAAAACCGGGCCCCCATTGGCCATTTTGCCTATATTTTCATAATTAGTATTTTGGGGTTTTCAGTAACTTGTTGACTTTTTGAGTTTTCCGGGTTTTAATTAGCAATAGGCATCAACATCAGGATTAACTGTCATTTCTCAACTGTTTTCTGAGTGTTAGCTAGTGGGCCGCCTACGGTATCCAGGACAGTGGGCCCCTTCAGCTAAGTTTGCCCCTGGTTCAAACGTCTGGTTACGCCACTGAATGTCACATATGTCTTCAGAGAAGGAAGCAGCTTTAGGCTTAGTCTACCTAAGCTAGGTCTGAGGTTCCTTGCTGACAGCAACAGCTGAAGTGCGAATGGAAAACCTCAAAACTGTGAGACAGATCCTCAAGAATACTGAGCCAGCTGTCTTCTGACAATGTTCTTGCACAGCCTAGCGTACATTTTTCAGTTGGATTATTAAGAACCAAATTTCAAGTAGGCCTACCCAATTTTCCAGTCTATTGCAACATGGTAAATGAAAGCATAGTATACCAATAGTTACAGAACTTTTGCAGGGAGAAAATGTGTGGTATAAAATTTATCGGGCAAATTTGGGAAATTCGAACAAGATAACCTTTGCACACCAAAAAAATTGCCTGCTCTTACACCAGATCGCTAACTAGCTTGGGACACCAGAGGGGACAAAAAATTTTCTAAGAAGGACCCAAATTTTCTAAAGTATCTCCAATAATTTCAAACGATGTCCAACACATTTATCAGAGTGGGGGGTTAAGTATTTTAGAGAGAGCTTCACCCCTCCTGCTCCCCCTAGTTACGGATCTGTTCTACACCTATGTGTTTTGTAGAAAGCGTAAAGCGCTTTGTTAACGTCCATTTGCGTTGCATCTTCATATAGGGTCGAAACCGGCTGATATTTTCTTGTTGGGCAATGTTCGGGGAAAATGATTGCAACTTGTTATTGTACCTAACAGCTAAACAAGATTTTGAAAATTTTGGGGGGGGAAACTGCCCGGTTCCCCCCGCCTGGTTGCGGACCTGGTCGATCTGAGATATATAAGCAAAATGTCAACTTTGCCCCCCCCTGGAAAAATTTCCGCGGACGCCCATGGGCAACCCTGGTATTAATGATGCTTACACCACTACATCTGCCTTCTATTCATCATAATCACTCCTGTGACGGATATACACGTCATGCTGAAGAGAATCCAATGCGAAAGAAGAGTTTGATCGACAAAACGTAGCTAAGGAATGACTGAGCGTCATATATACCTTTCGTTAAACAAAAGAGAAAAAATATGCAAGCCGCCCTTGATTGTAAGCCACATGAAATGATGAAAAAAACTTTATCAGCCGCGGCTTACAATCGAATGCATACGGTACTCAACTGCACATAGAGTTAGATGTGAGAGGAGAGTTTATCATATAAACCCCAGACATAGACGGATCCAGGGGGGGCTAAGGGGGCTGAAGCCCCTCCCTAAATTTTTTCAGATACATTTTTTCATCGATGGTACCCGACACAGAAACGTCCATCGGGGTGATTTTTTGTATAGCTTTTAAATAATACATTTATCGCACAGGGGTAGGGACGAAACTTAAATGAAAAGCTTATTTTGCTGAATTTGGACAGTCCGAATGTGTTTATTTCACTATAAATGAAACTTTTAATAAGGCAGTTTTTACATAAAAATGTGGTCCCAATGTTATATAAATACGTAAGTGTTTAGATAAAGTATTTACATTACATATACGTTATATAAACCGCACATACATAAGTGCAGCCGGGGGACAGTGCCCATGGCCCCTCCAAAATTTTAGAATATGTGGTCATATTGTGCTTTAAGAGGCAGTATCTCAAACAAATACTGTTGCTTGCCTAAAATCAAACATTTTGACCCATCCACAATTTTGGGCTGGCCATGCCACTGAGCATTTAGCGTTTAAACTCTTGTTTCATTTGGGTAAGATTCAGCTTCATGCGGACAAAAGATGAATAAGCAGCAGACTCAGAACCGTGGCTAGAAAGTTTTCACTAGGAGGACTTTGCGTTTGTGCGGGGGGCTTGGCATTCCAAAAATTCACAAAAACTCCACTGGTTTCTGGTGTTTCATGTTTCAATTTTAGGGGGCTTGGAGTTTTGTTTGGGTGGGCTAAGCCCACCAAAGCCCCACCCCCGTGTCGACGGGACTGAGCAGACTGTGGACAAAAGTTGAATAAGCTGCAGAACGTACTACATTTTCCTACAATCTTTTACGAATGAGTGCAGTGCAGCTAATGTTAAGCGAAGGCATTAAAATTACGCTACAATGAACTTACACGCAGGTAACTATAGGCTAGGTTAGAGCGCTAAGTGACAGCGTAAATTCCCAAACAGCAAATCTAAACCGTAAAACGTAGCCTACATGTCAAGTAGGCTTAAAACAAAGCGCGCTAGGTTAGCTGTAGGCTATACTAAAGATGACTACCGATTAGCACCAGACCTGCCAGCAGGGGTGTAGTGGGCTGGGACGCGTGGGAATGGCGTTCCCACACCTTTTTCACTCGTAACGTTACTTGAAGATTTAGATTTTTCATTTAAATTTCTACGTGTAGCGCCTGGAGAAGCATATGTTACGTAATATGCGACCCCTATAGGGTGGCATAGTTATGCTTTAGATCCAGTAGATATCATTAAGACGTGGGTTCTCATTACTAAATCTGGGATCGTTCTCGCAGAAACTATGTCTGGTTAACAAACCCTATTAATTGCCCGCTACTTCTTCTATGTTAACTGTTCACTCTAAGAAGTACACACATCAAAAGAATATTTGATTTTAATTGTGACGCTTTTATTATTCATAATGACAATATGCAAATGAAACATAATGGTACTCACTAGATCACAATGGTTCATCATATTCAAGCACTTCTCAATATGTTACAACGCTCACATAATTCTCATACTATCAATTCGTTTCTTATAGTATGCGATAAGGAGATCAACAATCTTTTCGGATTGGTTCCCCTATTCAAGCATTTCTTTCATACTTCTAAAGCTTAATTTTACTGTGCTTCCATTATCTCCGTTTTGTTTTATATAGTCACTCAATTGCAATAAGTATCATATTTGATAGTCCACTCAAGAACGTACTACTTTAATAATTACATTCATTGGTTATATGTGCATTTAATCTTATTAACTCTGATATGATACTGACATGTTCACGCTTCACTTCTAACTGGTCGCATTTCGTTCTGAGAGGCAAGTACTGCTTGTTCAGGCGGAAATTTATCATTAATCAAAACTTCGGGTGTTGCTGTTTTCAGTCGAAAGTAAGTTCAGTAAAAAAAGGGGTTTGATTCGAAGGAGAATCGAAAGTAATTCAGGGACTGCTGCCGAGCTGGGTTCGACCCAAGCGGATTACAAAGAGATGCAATCGACATGACAAGCAGGAACGGGTATACACTAAAGTGTACACGCGTGTAGAGTGAAGTAAGTGACCGCACCCAAGTGTGGCTCGGCCACGGCGGTATAAAAAAGGAGCATTGCTCACTTTCTATACGGCATCCCGGGGTGGAAGCGGAAGAAGGTAAAACCTTCAACGGCGAAGAGAGTAAACCTCTTTACTGAACCCGAACTTCAACAGCAAATTAACGAAACTAAGCTTTAGCCAGAATTGACAGTTTCATCCTGAACACTTATATCAACTTGCCTGCCAAAACTACATTGTTACAATACAGTTGTCATAACTTACACTGACAGAGCTTCACTTTTCACAGTCTGAATTCCACAAAGTAATCTGACAGAGCTTCACTCGGACAAACCAATTGTTCCTGACCATTGCTGGCGCTTAGGCTCCCGCAACGGCTTAACCGTAACCCCCTGGGTAACGGCGGAGTCAGTCTTTAAAAAAACTGACTTTTTGTCCAAATGTAGCCGCAGTTATACTTGAATCTTGTTTCAGAATTTGTCAACACCTCTTTATTGTAGGTGTTCTCATTGGCTACTACTTGTCAAATCTTCTGGTGAGTGGCCAGTTCAAATAGTTTCTGGAAGTTTCTGGGGTTTGTTGATACTTGGGTTTTCACCTTCTGAACGTCAGCTCGTGTTCCTTTTGCGCATTTCCTGTCATGTGCATTTCCTGGTCGTGTTTGTCCATTAGGTTATTGTCTTGTGACTTCTGCTAACGTTTAGGTGCATTTTCACTAAGGTGACTTGAGGTTAGTGTCCTCGAATAGCAGTTTTTAGTCAAGTCAGCTGACTAATGATCAATTTTGATTGGTTATAGCCTTTTATCGTTGTTCTAGCCTCCTCAGATTTGAGGGTTTTTCAGCCAGCTTATTTTCTGTACAAAGACGAGTTGTTTCAGGCATAACTTGCCTGTAACACATAAATGAATAAATGATAAGTTATCTCGTGTGTAGCACCACCGGATGTGTGGCCTAGTGGTTAGAGCGCTCGCTTCATGTCTGGTAGGTCGTTGCTCGAGTGGTTCGAATCTCGGTCGGGTCGTGCCAAGACCTTAATAATTGGAACTTGCTTCAGTCTGGCCAAGTGCTCGGCACAATGACTGTAGCAGGGAAATTCATCCAATGCGGATGCAATCTTCGTCGGAGTCCGGTCGTGTTGCCTACTGCCTTCCCACGAGAACATTTGCCTCCATCGGAATAACCTCGTCGAAGATCTCTTCAACATCCTAAACAAATCTCTGCCTGAGCGATCGTCGATGCTGGAAGGATGATTCTTGTGTTGTGCATTGTCTGTACTCGCAATTGCGTTGTTCAGAATAAGAACTTTCCGCAAAATGTTCTCGTGTCTTCGTCGTTCTGATCGCCGCGAGATCCAGTGTGGAAATTCTTGTCGGCGAATCAGTCTTCTTTTATTTTTGGTGTCTTTTTTTTAGCAATACACCCCTGTTTTTAGCAATACACCCCTCTTTTTAGCAATACACCCCTGCCTGCTAGAAGCAGTTTTTAGACTCAGTTTAGCACGAAATCAGATCATTTTTTATCGACCAACATTCTGCTGTCTTTAATAATTTTTTACAACCTACTGTACAGTATTTCTAAAATTTCATTACCGCCATATAGTCGCGTTTCGTACAAAAAATTAAATGGATGAGAATGTGGTTATTGACTCACTGCAAACTTCACGTTTCCCGCTGTGATGTGGAAAGAATGTCTGATCATTTCCAATGCCCTTGTG
>Ga0210059_1013699_pt1 | contig 12100 bp, 6 predicted proteins | sample Ectturendosymbi2_FD_188042 | JGI IMG/M metagenome (GOLD analysis project Ga0210059, IMG submission 188042) | Ecteinascidia turbinata endosymbiont from Florida, USA - Sample 2 (SPAdes) (version 2) | ecosystem: Host-associated > Tunicates > Ascidians > Unclassified | place: Key West, Florida...
ACTCAATTCCCTGCTAAACACCAATAACCCTTGGAACCACTGTCGGTTACTTGCTGCACAAGAGAGTCACACTGCCGCCTGGTCAGAAGCGTTCCCAATTGCCAGTGTTGGAAACTTGCTCAGCCTGATGAGCTCCGTATTGCAATCGCCCTCCGAACAAAATCCTTGAAAGCTCAAGATGCTGCTGTAGCAAAGTTGTTGACGAGCTGGGGCTCCATGCCCTCTCCTGTACTAAAAATGCAGGCCGCTTCCCAAGGCATTCAGCCATCAACTCCATCCTCAAGAGATCATTGACCCGCATTGGTCTCCTCTCTACCTTGGAGCCTGTGGGCCTGACTAACGATGGAAGGAATCCGGATGGCCTGACTTTATGCCCCTGGTACAGAGGCCTGGGCCTGGTGTGGGACGCAACAGTTGTGGACACTTTTGCTCAGGGCCACTATAAAGACTCTTCCAGACAAGCCGGTTTTGCGGCCACAAAAGCTGAGGCCGCAAAATGCCAAAAATATCGTGACCTCCAAAGCAATTACCACTTACAACCAGTGGCAATTGAGACCACTGGTGTGTATGGCAAGTCCACCGCCCCTTTTTTGAGTGGTCTTGCGAAGAGGCTTGTTGATGTGTCTGGTGACCCCAGGGAATGCCAATGGCTCCACCAGCATCTGTCCCTGGCTGTGGTCAGGGGAAATGCTGCCAGCATATTGGCCTGTGTGCGAGTTTGATCTAACTTTACGTGTTCTTTTTCTAGTAGCTACTTTTAACGTACTGATCACCATCGCTGCCTACCACTTGCCCCTGTATCAATGTGTAGCTATTGCCTTCCGAATCCTCGTTCTTTCTGTAAGATTCATTTTCCCTCAGGTGTGCAGTGTTACCTTGTGCATTGACTAATTAACTTTGAGATCTTCCAAGGAAAAAGCTGTGCTTGCGACGCTGTCGAACGAGTGAGTCAATTAAATGACATAGGAAGTGGTCGCATGGGCTCAGACTATGTTGCAGCGAAAAAGATGCTGAGAGGGAGATTCTAGCAGTCCCGCGGTGTCGAGGAGAATTTGCAGTACAGAATTCAGCGACAACTCGTAGAACGTGCGGGTGGTTCGATGACAAACGACACGCTCCACAGTGAAGGAGCATCTGTGCCTTTGACAGCGGAAAGGATGCGATCGAAAACGTCATTGAAAAAGCTCGTTAGAGGTGCCGTGCAGAGCAGTTGACTGCGCAAAGGCACGATGAAAAAGAGATTGTGGCTAGAATGCAGACAAAAACGAGGGAAAGGCCGTAGGCAAAGTGTTGCGTGGTTGAACAAAACGCAGAGTCGAAAGGCAGAAGTGAAAGGAGAGTTAGAAAAGTAGCAGAAGAACACATCGTGGTTTGCGGGATGCAGCTAGAGATGGTAACGGGAGAAAAAAAAGCAGGGATGCGGTGAAAGGTTGCTGGAGAAAACATGCAGAATGATGTGTGACTGCATGGCGGAGCTGGTCGTGGACCGAAAATGGACGTTGCATCAAACAAAAGCAAAGATGACACAAGGACAGCAGTGAAACAAACCAGATCTCACGTACGGGATACAATAACGAGTAGGAAACGGCAAGTCATAATGCGAAAAGGTAAATCCACTATACAAGCAGACAATTGTTGCTCTGTAGCAGTTCACAGTTTTGCGCCAAGAAGTCAAATCTCCAACTTCTGCAAAAACCAGCCGCTTGAGGAGCTACGCGCACTGTTGTGTACAAGCTTCACAAGTTGTCCAGAAGCATTTCATGATGGGTTAGGATGTAGGTTTATCTTTCAGTTATATTTAGCCTACTTCCTTTCTACCAAGCCTTTTGCTGCTGCCATCCTGGCGGCAAAATAGATACTGTCTAGTTATAAAGCTAACAGGACTCTCTGTGAGATAGGTTGTGACTAGGGCAACCAATTTTTTGACCTAAAAACTTAAAATTTTGGTTTTGCCTGCAGTTTCAACCTTGCACACCTTATACTTTGCTACCTATTTATTAGAGTGCTGCAGTACACTTTGCACTACCGAAATTACTGCATTGGCATGCAACATGCCAGTCTCGGCATGCTGCATGCCTCACCTCATTAATTGATGCCTTGAAATAAAGCCTCGCTTTTTTTTGCTTTATATTCGCTTAACCTAAAATATATTTCATCATTTTTGGCCTGTTGCCTCACCTTTAAAGGTGTGTGCGCTGGAGAGGGTGGTGGACAAAAAAAAAAAAAAAAAACTTAAAATTTTGGTTTTAGAATTGAGAAAATTTGATTTATTTTGACCTATCAATTTCCTACGTTTGTAATTGAAGCGCAGAATGAAAAGCATCAAAGGAATAGATTAAATATCTTTTTTCTGTTGAAATGAAACAAATATCAAAAGTGTGAAAGATCCGACGAAACTTCTAAACTAGAGGAAACAAACCATAGACGAATATCAATCCAAACGCACAAGAGGAATAACACAGATAACTGCGGGCAAGCAATGAGTGTAGTGTTTTTTTTTACAGAAACATAAATATTAAATCCTATACATAATGATAACAATCATTAACATGGCACAGATAAAATATTGCTGTTGACCAAGTACATCAATTGATAGGCTTTATCTGGAATTGAAAGTGTTGAAGTAGTTTTTGCTTACTGTTTTGATAGGACATGTTGCTTGGTTGCAAATGCTGAAACAGGCTCTATTATTTTCTGCATTTTACAAACTGTTTTTTATCCCAGACTGTAAGGATGTCCAAGCTCTGTCATGCATTGAATCTAGAAGTGGTTTTGTCAGTGCTGTTTACCTGCATAAACTGTTTTGGAATTATTCAGGACTGTCAACGTGACTGCACAGCAATATCCTCTGTTGGTGAGGTGGCCAAGTGTAGAATACAAGCCAACTCATGTTTGAAAAAAAGTAATCTGACAATAGGTGGAGTAAGTGCACCTTCACTTGTTGAATCAGGGTGGTATTTGTATCATGAAAATGATCATCAATTTATTGCCCTCAACTTTTCATGGGCAGTGAATCAAGATTTATCTTTGTTGCATCTTAAAGGTTATGAGCTTTCCATTTATGGCACAAAACAAGATGGTGCTGAACAGGGCCTTATATCTCATGAAACATTTTTCTGTATAGACACAAACTTAACAGTCGCTGATCATGGTTCCCTGGCCTTTTACTACGATTGCTATGGAAGATCAGCTTCAACAGCTGTTTCACCTAATGACTTTTATGAAATTTATGTGGCACCCATTCCAAAGCAATTGAGTAGGAATGGCTTGGAAGACATGAGGTTAGATTTTTCCATAGAAATTCCTTCTTGTATCAACCAAAGGTTAAGCAAGCTGAAAGCTTGTCAGAATTCTGTTGAAGCTGTTAGATATATATGCAAAAATAGAACAATTCTTATCAACTACACCTTGTCTACCAGTCTGGGCAGTTCTGCAATTGTACTGCTTTGTCATCAGCTGAATCCTAATATTTCAAAATGCCAGAAAGTTGTGAGCAGTACTTCAGGTCAACCTATGTCCAAATCTGCTTTGTATATTCAAATACCACCAAACTATGACCTGTTTGATAGCTTTTCAGTTGAAGTGTTTGGCAACAGGAACTATCAAAAACGACAACGTACCAAAATAACATTTGTTGGTGTTTGTCCATCCGACTCAGAATCCTCTTTATCCTTGTACATAATCATTACTGTTTTCATATTGGTGTTTGTGGCAGTCACATGCTTCCTGCTGTGGTTTTACAAATCACTTGTGTTTAACAAGTGGATGAAAAATAAAGCATGTCTTTCCCAACCAACTGCTCCAGATTTAAACTTTTCTGTTGTTGAAAGTAGAAAGATAAACACAGTTGTATCAGTCTACATAGTTTTTGTAGATGACCACCCTAAACACACAGATGTAGTTATCAAGTTTGCCAGCTTTTTGCAGAAGGACTTGGGTTTTGATGTTATTTTTGAAATGTGGGACAGTGAGAACGTTTATAGGAACTGCACGTCATGGATTGAGAGTTCAATGGCTAAGGCAAATAAGATCATTGTAATTTGGTCACCGGGTGCTAAGATAAGGTGGGAGCAGCATACTTACTGTTACAACATCCAGACTGATTTAACTGATTTGTTTACTCCTGTTGTAATGCAGATCAAGAAAGACCTTTTACGGAATCAAAATATGGGAAAGTATTTTTTTGCCTATTTTGAATACTGCTCAGAAAGCGATATACCTGAAGTTTTTCGTGAGCAATTATTCTGTCAATTCAGACTGATGCAGCACATTGAAAAACTGTATTTTCTTCTAACAAATGTTGAAAAGTACCAACCAGGGTTTGAATTGAAGCAAGACAAAGTTGCATTCAACAGCCTTTTTGACCTAAGTGTTAATGAGCTGGGACCACTTTTGAGAAGTTCAATAGTAGACATGTGTACTTATGTAAAAGATAATCCAATGTGGCATGTTTCCAAGAAGCAGGGGTGCAAGGAAATGCAAGCTGATGTGAAAGAACAGTTAATAGCTGATGTGAAGAAGCCTGTTGGAAGCAACCAATCCATAAGATCTTCTTCCATTGTCTACCATTGTGACGATGCTTATACTCAGTCTTCATCTCTTCTACCTGGTTATGTTTTGGAAGGTGATAGTATTTACATTGAGGATAAGGTGGATGGCAATCATGGTTCAGAAGAATCATTTGAATTGGGTCATGAGTTGGAATCTTCATTGGACAATGATGGTGTTGCATCAGAAGAAAAGGCTTGCCTTTTGCAATCCTCTGTGCAATCATGTGATGAGTTGCTTGCTGCTGGAGCATTCTCATTCAAATCATTCACACATTATGCCAGCCAAGAAATTTTGCAGACTGATCAACAGTTTTGTAATTATGTTGAAAGGGGCATGGAGGAAGGTAAAAAACTGATACATTCACCACAGCTTTGTCTAACTCAACATGGAAATGCTGTCAAAGATACAGACCCAGTCCAAGAGTCAAAAAGTAGTGAAACCATTGTATGCTATAACGGTGCAGCAGAAGACAGTGGTGTACTCTCATTCCAAGTAGATGCTGAAGATTGTCCAAGAGACAATTTAACTGATAAGCATGATTCTGCAATATTTTTTAAAGATTGTGAATTTGTTTGTCCATCCCCTATTTTATGCCCCGAACATTTACAATTAGCTATGCTTGATATGTCCAGTGACCCATGGCAGTCTTTAGCTACCTTGAATTTTGAAACTATTAACTAGCATAAGTTTCAGTGCCATGAATTCATTCAAAGATTAAAAAGTGTTGAATAACTTTCAGCACAGTTCTTTCTGTCACTTCTCTTAACAGAAGTGATGAAGTATGGTGTGTTAATGTATATAAGGACAGAAAAAAGTTGGAAAGTAACTCTAGTTTTTCTGTTTTATCGGCAATTTGCTGTAATCAATGTTGAGAAAAGCATTTTAAATTTTGTGCAATTGACTTCAGATCAATGCCAAAAATATTCTTCTATACATATCCAGCAATTGCAACCCGATGGCATAATTTAATTCCTTTAGAAAATTGGTAGCATTTTATCTTGTCCACTTTTACACTGCAAAGTGTGCAACATTTCGTCGTCTCTAATTTCTTAAGCACCGAGCAAGTGGGAACACGCCCGCAGACCACTCGTGACAATCCGAAGGGATGTAAAGCGAGTAAAATGAAATTTTTTACGAATAAACTGATTGCTTTTGGTCTTTAGGCTTTCGCTTTTATATTCGTCTGTGATCATGTCCATACGGCGCAAAGCAATGAAATGGGACTTTTCTGCGTTTTGTGTTGCCAAACGTGAGGTTCGCAATTCGCCCAGCGCTAATTCGTTGGACCGAAAGGCAATGCCATTTAATGACGTGATAGGTGCATCCGGTGTTTGTTTCGTTGGTCTGTGATTCAGCCGGCGTTCACAGCTACTTTGTATGGTTGGGCTGTTGTAAAGATGATTCAGGATTGTGGTATTTACAAGTGAATGGTCACAAAAAACGTGACAGCAACCATGAATCCGTTTTTATCTTGAACTGCTCAGCTAGTTGTTTAAACTCTACTGTATAAAATTCACAAAAGTATGGCGTTGATTCAATGGCACTTTATGTAAATAGTTCTGGAACGGTCACGCTTTCGTTTTGGGTTTCGGTATTGTCCAGTTCGAATGTGTAAGCCTCTCATGAAGGCCGAATTTATTTACTTCTGGGCCTTACAGGTCAAACTCATCAGTACTTCCAAGTTTGTAGAAAAGTGTCTTGTTTCTGTATTCGGTATGTAGTTTCAGTGGACCCTAAGACAAAATCTTACCATTCCTGTTGCTGAATCCGACATAAATGGTAACCGTCTGCGCAACAAAATATCCTAAAAAAACAATATTGAAAATACTAAAACTTCGTCATATTTTACACGCTATCGTGCAACAAATGTGCAGCTTCCTATGGATTGCGTTTGAAGCTTGAAAATACTCTCCAGTGTGTACAACAAGCATTGCTATTGCGGCCATTCACCCGTTTAGCTTGCCCTGAATGGCAGTACCATTCACATAGTTTTCCAGTTTTGAGAAAAAGCGTCTTGTAGTTACGCCGTACTGATGCTCCTTCCTTGCCCAGATACCGATAGAGTCGTTTCCTTTATCCCCGCGACGTACGTCATGGTTCGGGTGTAAGTTATTCATGTTAGAGTCGGACTGTGTTCCTTGTCGTGCCCAGCTTTTCATTTTTGTATCACAGCCGCTGATCACTGTCCCTGCTGCTCGCCCACTGCAGGTGTTCTGTTCGCCAGTCACTGTAACTGTAATACTCGTATATTCAAGTAGAATGCTGTGAAACATCATGGCGTGGGTAAAAATCGGGGCCCCGACATGGGGAAGTGCCGCCCCAGGGCGAATCGAAAAGTGCCGCCCCCCATCAAAAAGTTCCGCCCCCCAGCTAGCCACGGTTAAGAAAAATGAAGTTAGATTTGTAAGGTCCCCGGATTTCGATTTAGAAGATAGCCTAATCTCAAACGGCTTCTGCTCAACTACAGTACGTTGAAAACAATTCTGGTCGGAACAACTTAATGCATCTCTGCTACAGTTAAAACATCGATATTTTGCTTCTAATATAATTCGTTTATAATTATAAAACATCTACTTAACTCTCTCTCAATTACTGCCTGCTGTCGACTAGTTTTTTGCAGTGTAGGCTAATCAAGGTAACCTTTCTTAACCTCTTTTAATAAGCGCTTATCTGTGAAAGGAATCTATAGCGCACTGTTAGCTTGCCGCATTACTCTGCATTAAGTAAAGTTCTAGAATCTAGATTACTTTCAGCATAAAATGACTCAAAACTAACTGAAAGTTATCCTGCCTTCTCAAACCATACCGAAGGTGGCCTCTAACTGCAGCGGTTGCTGTAGTTCCATTGACTGCAATGGAAAAATGACGCAACAATAAACCCCCAATTTTACAAATGGCCATTGAACGATGGCAATTCCTGTATTATTATTATCATTAATGGTTTATTTTAGACACAACGGTCCATATCACGCTAACACAGATTAATTAGTTAAGGTAGTAAAGTAAGCCACGGGTTAAAGCAAAGTCAAGGCTTTCAGGACGGAATTATTTCATAACAATGCATCATCAGGCTGGAGTTATTTTTGAAAATTTCACTGAAGTGAAATCCCGGGACATTTTGCTAACCGGGACAGTCCTGGCCAAACCAGGACGTATGGTAGGTCCAACCTTAACCCAAATCTTCAGGTTTTAACCCAAATCTTCATAAATCCAACTTCAGGTTCATTCGTGAAAGACCATTTGCTATTCCTTCTTTTCGGCAAAAGTGCCGCCCCGGGGCCCTGGTAAAATTGCACAATTTTTCGATACAGAGTGTCGTTGTGTTAATGCGGATAATAAATACATGCCTCGTGCATGTTGCTGAGCTAGGGAAAACTTTCACAATTCCAAGTATAGCACGCCGGTTGCCAACGCCACTGCTCATGATAAGCTTGCTCTGACCTCTTCAAAACAGACCACACTGCATCAAAAGATTTTAGTTGCCCGCACAAAGTAATACATGGTGACGTGTTCGGTTTATCAAATTATAGCCATTTTATTTCTTTTTTCGCAAATGTCTGCGGACCACCGTATCATGAATGTATTGTTCATTATGCCTAAAATCGGAATCCGTTGTTGCGTTGGGTTCATGTGGTGGGAGATTAGATTCCGACAGTGGACTCTTTGCAGAGAGCAAAATCGCCCAATGTCGACTGCTAAAAGTTTGGTTTGCTTCGCTGATGTTTCGAACGCAATTTTGCCTCGATTTCAATAGTGGGAAGATACAGTAGCGTAGCCAGCCCAAAGCTTTGGGGTCCAAATATTTTGCGAGCTGCTATTTTGTTTGGTACACGGCCTCTCAAAGCACAAAACAATATGTTAGAAATTTGGAGGCCATTGCCTCCCTGGCTACGCTTATGGGAAGATAGGAACTCTTTCTGACAAGCTGACCATGGGAAATCGGAACGATTATAGTTTTTTGCAGTTGAAAAATCAATAAATTCTTCACTTTTGCGTCATTATTAACGCTTTTCAATATGAAAAATTTACGAAATATTGCCGCCGTGAACTTCTTGACAGCAAATCATCAGGTATCGTGTAGTGCAGTGGTTCCCAAACTTTTTCGAGCCGTTACCCAAATCGAGGTAGTGATTAGGTCTTATCACCCACAATATTTCGCAGTGATCGCTCATAATATAGAACAAAATTGTGGTTTTGGTTCCGCATTCCCCCCGAAGAATCGCATATTACCCCTGGGGGCTAATTTACCCCCAGTTTGGAAATCACTGGTGTGCGTAGTGACACAAGAAATTCTTGCAAAACAGGTGTTAAATTAGTTCATTTTTTGATGTGCAAAGTTAAAGTTGTGTGTAGCATTATTGCATTTGAATTTATTGCTGCCAATGCCTTGCCGTTACGCTTTTTCCTCTGTTGCTCCGTTTTTCTTCCTATTGGACTTTTGTAGATTTGGTACACTGTCATCGCTTGCGTTGTGTTGCAATGTCTTCAATTAAAATGTACTCGACCGCGTTTTTTTGCAGTGCAAAGCAGGCAAGAAGTTGGCCGCAATGACGAAATACCAGCTCTTACTTTTGATCACGGCCCTAACTTCATGACAAAACTCACGCGGCCACGCCATGCTGAAAGCGGCGTGTTCAGAACAAAATTCCCGGGATTGACTGCTACCACAAGGAATGCCTGCTCAGCCATTGAGGTATTGCTCGGTAAACTGTAGGCCGTATAGAGCACTTTTTACTCGGCCACTTGGTATGTTATCCTGTTTTTTCGGTCATGGACCGAAATGTTTTCAAAATGACCGAAAAAAATTAAGTGATTTCGGTCAGAATGCCTGAAAATATAGGCTAATGAACGCTGCAACGGCGAGTTGTAATGCAAATATGAGACAAATTACCGGAATTTCTCAGTGACCAAAATGTCTCAGCATTATAAATGATGGAAATGTCTCAACCAAAAAGACAGTAGGTAATAGCTACAGTCCTGTGCCAGTTGCGTAGACGTAATCATAGGCTGCTACTATAACAACTATGAAGCATGAATTGTTGGATGTTAACAAAGCATTGTTTTTGTCATACGGTTTATGACATAGTAAACCTCGGTTAACCCGAGTTCGATTTGACCACGGGCGCACGCAGGAGTTTTTAAAGGGGGGGCTGAAATTTTGAGAAAAATGTTTTGCTCTCACTAAAGTACAGGCTACCTTATTTGCAATAACATTGATGTCATATATGCTATTTCAATTTTAACACATCAATACTTTTCTAGACCAGGTCCAGCCGCGACGTCTGTTTTTCTTTGCCCGTTTTCCTCCGTTACCGTGATTTTGTTAATCTTTTAAAGTACGATGCGATGTAGTGTGGCATTTCTCTGCAAAATTTTGACATTGTTTATGGAAGTTTGTAACATGCTCAGTATCCCGAGATACTGTTTTCAAAAGCACTCTTATGTTATATAGTAGCATTACTTCATACCACTTCCAGCAAATTCTGGTGTCTCAGTCGGCTATTATTTGTCACGAAATATTATCAACAGCACTTTTCTCAACATCGCAGACAAGCAAAATGCACTGCAGTACCACTGCAGATCGTAGAATTATCTCACATCCACACTACATGGTTGTCACACATGGGGCGATTACAGCACAAATGTAATCGATTACGATTACTTGCCACCTGCTCGATTACGAATAAACAAAATCACAATGTAATCGATTACAATTACATTTGTCTTAAAGCATCTTCAGAACGAAAACAAAACCCATTTGCATGGTTTGATGTAAGTATATTTTCAGACAACATATGATCTTACTGAATGCAATAAACGAAATTACTAATCTCTGAGGATCAACCACCGGAAAAAAATAAAAATTACAATAATTGTTTAATGAGATCTTCGTGCACAGTATGGCAAAGTATTGTTTCTCTGCTACACAGTCAACAAACCTCTGCCGCAACCAGAGGTTTGAGCTAAAGGAGAAACTTGACTGAAAGAGGCCAACTGGCCTCTGTAGGTGACCTACTAGTCAACACTCAGAAAAAAAGCTTGAGAAATAATGGTGAATCCCGGTGTGGATGGCTATGCTGAAACCCCAAATCAACGGAAAATCACCGAAAAACGCAAAAAGATGACAACTTACTGAAAACCAAAGGAATACTAAAACCAAAATATAAACTAAGTGGGGGGCTGGTTTTTACATTTAGCTGGCCAGCGGAGTCAAACCGACCCTCATCCCTCCAGTCAGGTACTCCACTGCAACAAACATTTAATTAAACAAAAATGATAAATGTTTAAAATCTTTGTTACAGTTGATAAAAATCAACGCGTCAAATATCAGCCAAATGACATCTACCAGGCTTGAAATGAACATTCGTTCAGCAACGCTGAAAGTTCGTTTGTCAGTAATTTCAAAACTGCTGGCTATTTCTTCTAACTGCCCGTTACGATCATCTCCAAGCCAGCACAGCTTTGTGCAGCTTTTAATTTGAAATGAAATGATAAGTGGCGCCAATACAGCTGCGCATCTGTCGATTGGACCAAACGTCAATGGTCAACAAAACCTCACTGGTTTCGTTGAGTGTTTTTTTTTTTTTTAGTATCTGGTGGATCACGGATGACATGCTACTTATCGGTGTTGTGCAAAAGTACTTTCGACTTGGATTAAAGTACCTTATTCCTCTGAAAAAAATTAATTTACTGTATATAAATTACTGTACTAGTTGTGTACATAGCCTACTCCAGAACTTACATTCATTAGTCCACTCTAAATATGAATAAATAAAAACAACAATTCTCGTAATGTTCCACTGTTCTGTTGCGGAAGTGTCAATCGGTTTTTAAGTAAAGCTCTTCTTTTTGTTGCTACGTCTCACTAGACTCGCTACGTTACTTCTGGCGGCCAACAGGAAGGGTAGCTGCAACAAAGCGAGAATTCGCTACTATGTTGTGCTTGCCGCTGGACTATCAGGATTTAACGCACATAGACATGAAATGGCCTCCCCTGAAACATAACCATAACAAACGATGACAAAGGAAGAAACCCAGCCGCCACAATCGCACAGTGATGTCGGGTGAAGATTTCCAAGTTTAATCGCGAAAGTAATCGTCGATTACGATTAAATTGGCAATGTGATCGGTTACAATTACATTTTATTTTTGGTCAATGCAATCGATTACGATTACTCAAAAAAGTGTAATCGATTACGATTGCCCCATGTCTGATGGTTGTTGGTCGATACCAAAAGCAAAATACCTTTGTTAACACCAAAACAGAATTGAAACAACATTTTCTACACATACTCGTAAAAGGCAGCACAAGCGTTTGCGAATTGCTAGTGTGTCATCTAACATATTCGAGGCAGTGGTAGCAAACAAAGCTTAACCGACATATCACTAACTTTACAGATAATTGCGCAAGGTACAGACAGAGCCGGATTATAGGGTAGGGGGGCCCGGGGCAATTTTCACTGTAGGGCCCCTAGGACGCATTTCGTGACGTCATATTTTGTAAAAGTTACGTTTTCGCTGATTCGCAATGTTTTCGCTTGTTTTTTTCC
>Ga0210059_1013700_pt1 | contig 12099 bp, 5 predicted proteins | sample Ectturendosymbi2_FD_188042 | JGI IMG/M metagenome (GOLD analysis project Ga0210059, IMG submission 188042) | Ecteinascidia turbinata endosymbiont from Florida, USA - Sample 2 (SPAdes) (version 2) | ecosystem: Host-associated > Tunicates > Ascidians > Unclassified | place: Key West, Florida...
AGTATTGCATTCCGAGACCGCAAGCACAACGCAACAGCCGCGCGGCGAACACAGGGGCACAATTAAGGATTGCAAGATTGCAGGCGCCACTACGTGGCAAGGACAAGGTAATCATACATTCACCACAAAGTCGGGTGGGTCAAGTGGTGTTTTTGTGTAATTCACTTTTCTTGGTCAAGTGACGTTTTTGTGGTATTCACTTTTGTCGTTCAAGCGACGCTCCCTCAACAGCTGTACAATTATTTAGTTGTCCAAGTCTAGCGCCACAGCATCGCTGCAACGAATCTAACATGCAGCGGTCGCAGGCTTGGTGCGACGAATCAATCAATCAGAGGTAGCAGCTTTGCAATGAATCGCTTAACCAGTGGTTGCAACCTCGCTGCATGCAACGAATCTTTCGCTGCTCGATCGAGGCGATGTCCTTGATCTTGTTACTGATCCCAGGTGGATGCGAAAAAGTCTTCAGCCGGTTGGATGAGGCACAGTTTGTGTATCGGTCGTTTGAATTCGTACTTAGCACGAATCTCACAAAGCCGCGTTCATCGACAAACACCTCAATCACTCTGCCCAGGGGCCACTGGGATTGTGGAGAGTTGTTATTTATAAAAATTATAATACGGTTACCAGAAAAAAAACTTATTTGAGAGTTTATTCAGCATGTGTCTTTTCTGATGTTTGGTCCAAACTTGCCACATCATCCCCCCAACCTGTTACTGATTGCATGGCAAAAAGGCACGCAGTGGTATGTCACGTATTTACCAGATTAACACGTGTTCAGGTCACTGGCACCCAGCTAGCTCCAGCGACAAATTTGTTATTGCACTCACAATAAAGAAGATGAATGCAACATTTTAACCAAACTGTCAGGTAATTGCATCCAGTTGGCCCTAGCTAGGATTTGGTACTTGGCGCCTGTAATGTCATGACAGCAAGTTTCGACATTATTCACTTCATACGAAACTGGACATATCTTTGACAAACCGTGAACTGAAACGATATGGACGCCGGTTTCAAAAAAGTCATTTACAGGCAACCACATGCTTGCCAATTGTTTGTTTTTTTTGCTTGGTGAACTACCTTGAACATCTATCCTATTTTAACAAATGCAAACAGAACTTACTTATCACAGTTGCTGTTGCTTAAGCAAGAAACACTTTGCAAATAATGCAAAACTCGCCTGTTTCTTCATGTCATCGTTAGCATTTTGTTTCGTACAATTTGCTTTTTTTTAGACAGCAGCAAGCATTTTGAACTCAAAATTCTAGAAACGAATATCTCATCAGCATTAATTTTATCAGTTGCTTTCCCCTTATTCAATAATCTGACCAAGGTTTTCGTTGCTGCTCCGCGACAACTGTGCACTGAAAATACTGTAAACATCTTCGAATCAGTGCTATTTGTATCATTTTATTCGCTGCAAATTTTATGAATCCTAACGACTCTGAGTGATCGCTTAGAAACGAGTGAAAATACTCCTTGAATAATACTACTGTCCAGAAAAGCACACAAAAGAACAGGATCGTCAACGCATTGGCATCCTTTCAGCAGTTGAAAGGAATGTGACATCAGAGGTCTGGTAATTGTTTAAAATCAACGAACCGCGACCTCGACACGTTTTCTTCACCCGCTAAGTGCCTCCTGTTCTGTTCATCGTTCGAAAAGTCTGCAATACCGCGCGCTGGTGTCAGAACGATCCGCAATGTGTATGGCCTGCCGCAACCATTTCAAATGTAGCTTATTCTGTTGTTTTGGTTTGCAAACTGCCCCGACCTTTTGTCTAAAACTCTTCACGTTATCGTTAAGGCAATGTTAACGATGATATCAGAGAAGTAGGCACGTTTTAAGTTATTTGCAGTGTTTGTTGCTTAGGTAATAGCAACCGTATAATTAGTAATTTTTTGTTTGCTTTTGTTGAAACAGGACAAACATTTAAGACAATTTTCTACCAAACGAACATAAAATATTAGGAAGTGGTCATGGTGCCCTCAGGGGTGAACGTTTTCGATAAGCGCTTTCAAGTTTATCCTCGAAAACACACGGTCGCATTTCAAGCATTGTGCTTTCTGTATTACTTGGCCTGCACAAAATTAGGGGATTTTGAAGATCGTTGTTGTCATTTACAGGCGTGGCCAGGAATAGGTCCAGGAGGCCATGGCCCTTAGAAATTTTTACAATATCTAGTAATTATTTGCTTGGAGAAGCGGCATCGCATAAAAATACTGTTGCTCGCCAAAAATCAAATATTTTAGTCCCCAAAATTTTTTTCCCCAAAAAAATTTTAGGCTGGATACGCCACTGTCGTCATTGAAGTGTTTTTCAATTGTGCTGCTGCCGACGGTGTCATCTGCCAGTAGTCCAGCCATAGGCGTAGCCAGGGGGGAAAGGGCCATGCCCCCCAAACGTTTAGAAAATATAGTTATTTCGTGCTTTGAGAGGCGTTTTCCAAACAAAATAGTGTTATTCGCTTAAAATCAAACATTTTGTCCCCTCAAATTTCTGGGCTGGTTACGCCACTAAGTCCAGCATTGCAAGCCCAAGGCTGTGAATCGAAAATTAGTTTTCGATCGGATCACCGTTTTCTATCCACTGCCCAATGGTCCTGCTGGTGTTCTCATTTTGCAAACGTAAGATAAACTCGCAAGATGTTAAAAAATCCCGGTCGATCATTTCTCTAAAAATTAAACTCACTTTCTCAGCCAAAGTCCAGCAGGATCAGTTTGTCCCATCTTGCGTGAGAGTGATCGACAAAGGTTTGGCAACCTGGAGGTGGTTCGAAAAAAAGGGAATCTTTTATTTTGCAATAGGTATTTACATAATGTGGTAAACACTTGCTCGATCAAATCTATGTGATAAACGCTTGCTCGTGTGCTCGATGAAAACGTTGCCCTTCGTTTTCCAGCGTAACAAACATCCGTCACAGTAATAACACTTAATCCAATCGTTTTGAACCAATCAAAAAGAATACGGCTTTGTACATCCCGCTCGGTAATTTGAAAACGACATTTGACAAGGATAACAGAGAAACTTTTAGGCTCCCTAACGGTGCTCGCTTTCGATATATGCTTTCAAAGTATTTTCCTCCGGAATGCACGGTCACATTCTAGAAACCGCACTTCCTGTGGCACCTGACAATGCACATATTCGAATGTATTTGAAGATAACCTTCGTTATCAACAACTCTGCAGAAAGTTGACATGAAAACTCTTCGCTCACCTTTGAATCGCAGGTGACGTTACTGTAACTAGCTTAACATGACGGAATGTTGAACACTGTCAACAGCAGTGGCGGCTCGTGGTGAAAATGGCCGGGAGGGCTGCAAAATTTCATCTCTGGTTGAACATACAGGATTGTCGCCTTGCCCCTGCCTGTTTATAATGGCGTTTCCAGTCACTCCAGCAGTCCTAAACTTATCAAAGTAGTAATTTTCAGTTGTCCTTATTGATACGTAGAAAATATTCACTTCAGTTTAATTAAACCGAACCCAAACCCTAAACACGAACACAAAAGAATTAACCGAACCGGTCCCATCAAAAGTATGACGCATAACCAGTGCCACCAAAGCTGTAAAGGCGAGAGTCGAACCCAGGCCCACTCGCTTGCTAAGCTTGGAACATTCCTCTCAACTACTAATGTGTTATTGCTAATATGACAAAGCTTAGCATTTTATTCAAACCGTGTCATGGCAGCAGACCTAGGCTACAGCCATTTTCTTTGAGCGGGTACTTTCATCATGTTCTTTCAAATGAAGTTTAAATTTCCCAAAAAAATTCAAACAGTTTATGATTTTATACAAAATTTGTTTTTTTTAACTGGATTGTTATGCTTTTCCAGCAAAAGCTTGTATCCTGATTAAATTACAGCTGCAATGTTCTCCTTACCAAAAAATGAAGGGTCTACTTGCATGCTGAAAGGTTTGCCTGACTTCTCATGCTTCAAAATTTTCACATTTCAGTGTTTTAAATCAGTCACACCTTTTGTTGTCCAAGAATGATATCCACCAACTACTGCCGTACATCTTCAAACGCCAACCCTAGACAGCTCATCAGCTCAGCCTACTGGTGCAGATAAACGAAGGGCTGTATTTTCGCAGCCCGAAATTGGCGACCAGATTTGAATTCAATGCCGCCAATATCGCCAAAGTGCTAGTAAAAGCATTGTTAAACTTACTTATAAAATTCAATATCCAAGAAAATCAGGTGGTGAACAACAGTCAAGATCATATTTCCTCCGTTTTTTCTTTTAAGATTCATCGTCAAAATAACGAAAACGCTTTGCGATAGGCGGATACACCACCATGTTTCTTGTAGTCAATTGTTTGGTTTATTTCCTTTAGGGCTGTGCCGAAGACAGCCCCGAAACCGCCAAATTCATCGGCAAGTGTGCTGAAAACGTCGTCGTATAAGCGGCGTCGTTGGAAAAGAGCGAAACATTGGTTTTGTTGGATTCCTAGGAAACGTTGAGCTAAAATGGTGTCGGAAGTACCGAAAATGATTGTGTTGTGAAATTTCGCAACTAAATTCAGACTTAAGGCGAGTTTGGCCGTTTAGCGGAATCGTTTGCCTTACATTTTTCAGGGGGGGCTGCAGCCCGGCAGCCCCTCTAGACGAGCCGCCCCTGGTCAACAGCACAATTTTACTATTCAGATTGACCTAGCCTTTAGGTCATAGCAATCATGTACAACAAACTGTGTCCACTCAATATGAGCTCTAACTTGGGAAGAATCATACTAAGCGTTCACATAACAGAACGTTGACGTCTCTGCGACAAATGAAAGCCTCATAACTTGTAGAACAGACATGGAACCCCCACAAGGTTTCTTATCTTCTAAACATTTTCTAAAACTATGAATAAACTTCTTTTCTTAAATTTACAAACTTCAGATTCTAGAGTAAGTTTTTGTTTCTTCTACATTACATCTCTGCCTAGCAACTATCACCTTTAAAGATAGATTTTGTATAAATAAACTATTTTTTCTAGGTTTTGTAGCTGTATGCAAAAGACCTTGCCAAGATTACTATAAGCAATTATCTTCTTTATTAAACATTAAAAAAATCAAAATCGTGTTTTTGTCAATTCAGAACCATGTTCAGTTTCATTAATACTTAGTTTTGTGCTCTTTTCAGGATATATGATGGTCATGAGTAGTCTGCTGTGCCCATCTCCGCTTGCGCCAGGGGACATGCAGCCTATTTTGTAGCGCATACCGCTATGACGGCGAGTCAATGGAAGAAACGCATATGAACCGTTTCGATGCACCCAAACGTTTAACATCGTTGATGAGGCGCACATTAGGCCAGTTTCTCAAGTTTTCGTGATAATGCGACCAAATCGAAACCATGTTATCAGCTTTGATTGCACGTGTTCAGCCAACTGTACCACTTAGCCGATGTTGTATTCAGAAAAATATCAAAATGAGCCCTCAGTTACTAGTCACATTTTGAGATTTATATTTAAAGAAGTTTGTCAGTACCTGAGCAAACACTCTTCAAGTACATTAAGTCACAGTGCAGTTAGTCGCTTAAAACACGGAAGAACGCTGCACCAACACCCACAAAGTGATTGCTTCTTACTTCAATTTTTATGAATGCTTTCACTAAAAATACAGTCTTGTTTCGAGCAAGATGTGCTCTTTTTAAAAAGTTAAAAAAACTGACCGTTTCCGTGGTCGATAAAGTCAACAAAAAGCAAGCGTGTTTTAAAATGAAAAATGCAAAACGTACCAACGTACCAGCCTACATGCATTTAGTGTTTCACCTCTTCGGTCGTGCGAAAATAGTAAGGATATCAACTGGTAGTTGATGATGTCGTCTGCACTCTGAAATATTTCGAAAACATTCCAGGTTTAATGTGTCATTTTTACGTTGTGCAGAACAGCTTATGCGAACGGGGAGGTTTGTTTAGCAATGACTAATACCCATGCAACAAATTATGAGTTAACACCTTGTCGTAAAATACGTCGGTTACTGAAGCACATATAGTATTATGCAACATAGTGTTACCTTTAGCAATCCATAGGCATATGCGAGTTTTTCCGGTGAAATATAAAAAATGTAAATCTGTAAAGGCCCAGCGGTCCGGAGGGTGATTTTCACCTGGCGAAATTATTGCTAACACGATGTTGGGATCATAAATCAAACTACATTTTTCTCGGCCTTCTAAGCTTCGGCGGAATTCTACCGAGACGTAGTCAAAGCCACATTTAAACGCTTCATGCTCCTCCTTGGCATGCTGCAAAAACGGTGTTACATATTCGTAGAGGGTGTTTGCATTTGTTTTCCGGGGAGCTATATTATCTCTTGAATATTCATAAAAATTTTTAGTGATTTAGATTATTTTTGTGCGCTTCATGCTACACGGTTCCGAAATAGACTGGTGCAAAGTGCAAACCACAGAAAGGTTCAGAAATAGTTTCTATTGAAAATTTATTCCATATGAGCTACGAACATCTCCGCTTAGTTTCAATCAAAACTACATATTTGGATTGTTAAGTAAAATTAGAAGTTGTGCAAAATTTTGTACTTTCAAAACTTGGTTTCAATGTCTTTTTACTAAGAAAGGAGTATATATAAATACTAATCTGTAGTTTATTCTAGTTGACCCTAATTCAATTAATGTCCTTTAACGTCAGCTTGAAACGCAAAGGAATTATGACTGTCTCAAAATCAGTTTCATATATAGGTATTTGTTTCCATATCCTTGGTTGTGGGCTTATTTTACCATTTTTTGTCTTTTAGAAACGTTGGTGTCTTTATAACGTTCATAAATATACGCAGTTGCGTCTTAAAATAAATTTTAAGCTAACATTACAACTTCCGATGTGACTGAGTCTTCGTAATACATTTCAGATTAGCACTGAAAACAACTTGCAAGCGCAACTGAAAGCCTAAGACAACAATTACAGGCTCTAGCTTTGCAGCCGGCTGTTTGAGGAATCTCCTGCCTGGTTCTGCTCCCATCTTCTTGCAACGATTCAAGCTTGCACTTATCATTCAGCAATAATTGTAAACCCACAGCAGTGATCCACACCAAGCGAATCGATCACAATTTATCTATTTCCTTACGCAATAAACAATTTGTTTCCTTACGCAATAAATTGTAATCGATTCGCTTGGTGTGGGTCACTGCTGTGACTTTACAATTATTGCTGAAAACCTAAGAATAAGAAGTACAGACGTTATGCGCATATGATAGTTAACACCGAAGTGCAGTTTGTTAAAATATACTTTTCAGTCTTTCAGATTATGATAAGTTTTTCTGCAAGACAGCGACACAATCAGCTGTAATTTTTGTGTTGTGATAGGCAAACTGACTCTAAAGATATTGACACTATCAAAATGTTTTAGATATTTCGGGTTACGGACTTGCTGCAGAGTATTCTTGGAAAACAAGCTATTCTTCGAAGTGAATATCACCTGGAGCAGTGGAGTTTATACTCGCATGGAATAGGTTGAAGGATATCCAAAACGTTTCAATGTGTAATGAACGCTTTGCAAAATGCGATTAATTGAACGTTTCTTAGAATAAAATTATTTTATTAAAAGCTAAAGAAAATGCACTCTAGGAAACAAACTCATTCATTCATACAAAGTGCATCAGAAAAAATCTCCCTGCTATTTTCAGATTCACAGATGACACAACACGATGTTATTCTTTGAACAATTTCTAAAATATATCGGGGACATACTGTATAGACATTCTGCGTCGTTTATCTCCGCTTACACTTCGCCGTCACCATTCGGCTATACTTTCGCATCAAATGCTGACTTAATGGCAGAAAACAGCAGCACAGCGCTTGAAGCTTTCCCTTGCACCCATCCATTACCAAGCATACGACTGGACAGGCAGCAAGCCTTCGGTGTGACCCGGCAGGAAATGAAACCCAGCTAATCAAATTCTATCGCGCGCTCTATCCCATAACAGACCACTTAGCCGGTTGATCCATAAGTATATTGCAGGCAATGTGCTTGAAAAGCTTCAAACAACATGTTGCGTATAGCTTTTAACGCTTTCAATCTAAACGTTGTCCTTTAACATTGTCATGTCCAATTTCTCATCAAGAAATGTCATGATCTACATTATATTCAGTGTCCTGTAGGAACATTAGCAAAATTATGATGCTTTTCTTAAACTGCAACTGTCTTTGTCAATTTCATTGATGTAATAATTTGATCAAACAGCTGTTACATTCATCCAATTCTTGATTAATTGTTAGCATTAAGCACGACTTGAACAGCGATTATTTTAAATCTCCTTGTCTATGTTGCTCGGTAAGTACTGTAAATCCTTTACCGAACGCATAAAATGTCTGCTGTGCTATAGAATGATGTTCAACTGCACACTGCCGTCACTTTCGTCAGAATCCAGCTCCTTTCACTAAGAAAAACTTTCTCGTTTAAAACCCTGATGAAAACTCGCCTGTGCACAAGGCCAATTGTCATTGCACAATGGAACAACGATGATGTTTGCAAAGCAAACAAATGTTGCAGAAAAAACAACACAATGTCAAATATTTTTTGAGATAACGAACGTGGCAGTGTTGACTTTTCGTGCAATGAATGCTAGCGTACTTATTTTTAGAAAAATAATTTTTGCTCAAGTGCTGAGTTGGGATGTCACGTTCATATGATGACACATGCCATTCAGCCTAGTTTAGCTACATAATTATAATTATGATCCAACACTTGTTATTTATGTTATGACATTTCATCATCTGTTTGATATACAAACGGCACTTCAGATCATCCTTGCGTTTAAGGGTAGAAATATAAGCCAAATGTTCAAACTTCACATGCATATTCCTTATTTCTAGTCATCCTGCTCTGGTACCATGGGGTCAATAAGACCCCAGGCCCATTTGATAGGCTAAATATTCGAAACGTTGAAATTATAAGCTTTCATGTCGCTATGTATTTTCTTTGCAGGTTCTTGTTACCAGTTGCCATTCATGCAATTTTAATTTCAATTTTGCCTTTTTTGTAAATTTCACATTTCATTTGTTTGGGGTCATAAACTCCAGTTGTTCATAACATCACCCAGCATCCTCCATCATGGCGCAAGAGATGCTTGCTTTGTCCGAGATCGAAGGACAAAAAGTGCAGACTCACCTGCAGTAGATGTCATTAACACCACTTGCGAAAAACACAGCAAGATGGTCTGCAATCAGTGTCAGAAGTAAAATATTCTTGTGTTGTGTACTCCACTATATTTTTCAAACAATAAACACAGTTTGATAACAAATTGAGTTTTTCTACTGTTTTTTTTCAGTAATGGGTCATATTGACACCATGGTACTGCTAACGTGATTTTTTCATGGTACCAGACCAGGGTTAAGCACTCTCTACTGAAAGGGAACTTTTCCCAGCTAAGAATCAGACACTAAGATGTTTTAAGAGTATATATTTCGCCTACTAGCACTAGGCAGGCGTCATTCAGTCCTTATTCAAATAAAATTCTAACTTTAAGCTGTACTGTTTATCTGTAATTTATTTTCAAAACAGTAACTAAGGTCTTATACTGTAGTGATTGTTGAAAATAAAGCATATCTGAATTTTGAACTTATCACATTATGTGAAGATTTTACCGATATACTAAAGTCAGGGTTTTTTTAAGGAAAATATTAGGTATTCGGTATGGACCCAATTTCTATGATTCCAGGGACCCGATTTTCTCTGATTCTAGGGAGTCGATGATAATTTTCTCTGATTTTAGGGACCCGATTTTTAATTCTAGGGAACCGAATCGGGTCCCTGAAACACCTTTAAATAACTATAATAAAGATTCATTGAAATTGGGAAGAACAAGGGCATGCTCTCAATATTTGCAGCATGAGGAAATTTGAATTTCAAAATACGTTTTGCTGATATGTCAACGAACAATTGCAACTGTGCCAGTGTGTTGGTTGTTAGCACAGGTTTTTTCAAAATTTTGAGTAGTTATAAAATCACTGCTTGAAAAGGTGTTAAGCAAATAAACTACACGCCGTAATTTGTGAGGTATGTCATCTAAATGTTCTTAGGATTTCAACAAAATTTTCCTGTTGATTGTGCTAAAATAACCAAATTTGTGGCGTTTATAAATGCGTAGCAACCATCATGAACAAATCATTGAATTGTCAAGTAATGTTAAATATTTATTTTATTGTTTAGAAACAGTTTTATTGTTTTGACACCGGCTTGAAGAAAAGACAATTGACTTATATTAGCTTTATATAGCATTCAGTTTTTTGGAGTGCGGCATTTCGGCTAAACTCCGCAGTTGTCCATTGGAAGATGCGAGCTTGATGCAGAACGTGATCATTTCTGAGACGTTTGGGATCGTTTTGTTGCCCACTACATATCCCAACATGCAAGTGTGTCGGCATGAGTGGAAACTACCCTTGGATTTTAAAATTAGATATTTTGCTATTAAAGTTTTATTATACAAAAATTTTCTCTTAGATGCGGTATTTTTGCAATGAAATTTCACTACTCTTGGCCCACCCCTCGAAAAACTCCTTTTGGCCAGCCCCTGAAAAATCCACAATTGCCCCCATGAAGAAAATTTTTCCGACGCCCATGCCAAGATATGTCAATGAAAGACAATGTTGGATTTTTAACATCTCGTCTTCGCAGACAAGTTGCTCACGAGGACCACGACCACAGTGGTAACATCAGATATTGGTGACGGATAAGTCCTAGATGCTGTTCGAGCAGTTTAAAGCGGACGAAACAAGCTTCTTACTTGCGAACAACGCTCTGGCAGCGATCAAGCGTAACGCTGCTTCAAAGCTTGACCACATGGAAAAACTCAAAGCTGACTCCGACAGCAAGTCTGACAACTGCAATATCGCATGGGCTTCCTTTCTTATTAAAGTTTGCAATTGCTAAAGGTTCACATGCAAAACAACATACTACTGTTCATATTCAGACATCCCCTTAGCGCTTGTGTTTGATGGACGTTTACCGATGTATTGTACTAATGTCACTGACCTGATAATGCTACGGTTCGCTCACAACTGCAAACTTCCCAGGCAAACAAAATTGAGTTCTCAAACACTGATCAAGCCGAGATTTCCTGTTTGCAGCCAAGCGCAATCGTGTGATTTCTCACGCTTTCAACTGCAGTTTCTTGCTTGTCTCACTTGTCTTGTGACCAACTGACGCATGATGACAATGTTCCTTCTGTTTGCACGCAACTGCAGACAGCTGCCTTCCTGCACATTTCCCATGCCTGCTGCGCTTACGTAAAACTCGTGTGGACTCTTAGCGAACCTTCTCGAACACTGTTCTGAAAGTAATTCTATCGACTTATCAAACAATTCTATCGATAATTTCTCATTCTTCGTGCAAATTCGTGTTTTCTGAAAAATTCATGTTTTGTTGCAAGTTCTCAATACAAGAAAATATTGGTAAATGAAACTCGTTATACAAGGAAACCCTCAGATGAGGAGTTGAAGAAAACCAGTGTGGAAGTACAAGGGTGACACAAAAAAACGGTCATCACTAAAAATCGAATAACGTCCAAAATTTTATTTAGATTGACACAAGACTTCAGCTACATTAGGTCAAGCCTGTGTAGCAGAAATCTCCAAAGTTTCAAGTCTGCACTACAAAAATTCTTTGTTTCACTGGCGCTCAAAAAAATGTGATCCAAATGAGCTCCCCGGCGCTGCAGGCACATTTGGATCCGGCGGGCAAACTTCTCGATGACCCTCCTGCATTCCTCCTTTGGGATCGCTCTTATTGCTGCTGTGATTGTTGCCTTCAGGTCAGGGATAGTCTGGGGGTTGTTGCCGTACACCCTGTCCTTAAGGTATCCTCACATATATAAATCTGGGGGATTCAAGTCCGGTGAATGCGACGACTACTGCGGGTCACACCTGCGGCTGATCAGTTGCTCAGGGAAACGCTGCTGTAGCCATGCCAATGATTCGTTTGAGGTGTGGTGGTGACAACATCCTGCTGGAACCACTGGAGGACCCTGACGACCCCTCTCCATCGACCAAGTGTTCTCCAGAACTTGCCAATCACCTGGATATATCGCTCGGTGTTGATTGTCATAGACCGTTCGTTGTCGTCTTCGAACCAGAATGGCCTAATGATGCCATATTTGGAGAGGGCA
>Ga0210059_1013701_pt1 | contig 12098 bp, 6 predicted proteins | sample Ectturendosymbi2_FD_188042 | JGI IMG/M metagenome (GOLD analysis project Ga0210059, IMG submission 188042) | Ecteinascidia turbinata endosymbiont from Florida, USA - Sample 2 (SPAdes) (version 2) | ecosystem: Host-associated > Tunicates > Ascidians > Unclassified | place: Key West, Florida...
AGAGCCCAGGCTCTGTTAGAGTCCAGGTTCTGTTGGAAGCGGAAGCGATAGGTGTGGAAGCGGAAGCGGTTGACGAAATAGCCGCTTCCACATCCCTGGTTAGGAAGTAGGCCTGTCCGTTTTTCGACTGCTATGAACATTCCGCATTTTAGCGTTAGGCTACTTTGCACGTGAGCCTAGGCTCACCACTACCAAAGTCAGTAATATTCAGCTTAGTGTATGCTCATTTTTAAAATCGTCCAAACTGTTACAGTAATCATCACACAGACAAACCACATCACGTACCTCGCCAAAGCAGGCTATTTCAACCTGAAGCAAAACCCATCCGTACAAGTCCACTACAAGAAATCCAACCTACTGCACAGCTTGCTTCTACTGCACCGCGGTAATGCTAGCAAAACAACGCATGACGTAAGCACCAGGCAAGGTGAAACAACCTTGCTGTTCACCAGGCAAGGTGAACAACCTTGCTGCTGTAGTTTGGCTTCACTGGCTTTTTTTATTTTCTTTGTTTTATTTAACTTCGGTTGCAATGAACAACTTGCAGTCATGCTTGAGCAGACAATCGTTCGGTCGTGTTAAGAGATATATCCGCTGAATGAGAAAACAATACAAATAAAGGCAGCTCTTCGCATTAATCACTAACGAATGCCCTAAAACGGATTTTTAAATTTTTTTTCTTCATTTCCAGGTGTACACTGAACACCTTGAACACCCGAAATATCCGCCACTGCTGTTCAATGCAGCTCCCGTGATTGCGAAAGGTTCGCTAGTTTGCAACTAGCCTGTTTACATGGCGCATTTCATTGTGGCCAAATTGTGGCTTTTGGTCGATTGTGGCTTTTTATTTGCTGAGTCATGCTTGAGATTGTGGCTTTATTGTGGCTTTGAGTGGCCCTGGTGGCGAGGTGGTCCAGAAATTAAAAGCCACAATGGATTGTGGCTTTGCTCTGCTGATGTGGGCTGTTGGTGTCAGGTCGTCAGGTCCCGATACGTATGCAGTTAGGCGCAGGGCAGGGCGATGTCACTACAAATTGTATGCTGTGAGTATGTCACTGTGGTATGACATTTGTATACAACTTATACGGAAATAGGACTCAAGTCGACCAAAGTAATTACTTCCTTATACTCTGTTGTCTGCATGCCAATGTCTAAGATCAGATGCAGTGGGTTATGATAAAGGGTAGAGTTTTATGATGAAAATTTTATCATTGCCTATTATTTAGGCAAGTGACCCAGGCAAGTCATAACTTAAATTATAGTTGTTCAACAAATCATGTGCAATTACAAACCGTTCCATGTTTCATACAGTGAGTATGCTGATTCGAGATAGCGTTTAGGACGACGGAAGATGCTAAGTATGGAAGTGCAGTAAATCGCGGTTAATCCGGATCTTCGCCAATACCGGATGAAACTGGTGGTACGAATGATTTCTAACGTTTTTCTTTATAAAAATCTTCGCTTTATCCGGATTTTTTAATCCGGATCTTCGCCTATACCGGACAAAATCTGCTCTTTGCACATCTCGTAATCCGGATTTTTCTGCACGTCCACATTGTTTTGTTCTTAAAAGCGCATGACTGGTCTCTAGAAAAAATCGGCAGCTTTCAGACGCGACACAAAAGCGCTCACGATCACCAACGAACATTTATAATTATGACAACATCAACCGCAACTGCACGCAACTTTTCGACTTCCACTAATTGTAGAAACGATTATTCCGTCACACACGGGCATAGCAAATCACGTTGAACATAACGCTCAAGGTACGCCGCCGCACCACGGTTTGAAATCAATTGATCGGTGTTGAGTGTGCGTGTGTAGATCATTATTTCTGAGTGTATTGCACTCGGTAAAATGTCTGAAGGTCATTACCTTCCAAATAGAGTGACTGCTTATACACCATAGTCGCAGAAATCTCTGCGTGAGTCCAAAAACCCAGATTTCTTAGCAGCCAAGTAATCTAAAATTATGAACTTAAAATTGTTCATAACTGCCTGGATATGGCGTTTAATAGTCTGATGTACCATTGTAAATACATCAATAAATTCCTTTTGCTTCTGTAAAAGTCTGCTGTTGGGTCGTAAATGTGTTCAATCTAAGTGATTTTCACTGATATTTCAGTATTTGAATGACGTAAGCTATGGAAACAGCCGTCTTCGGTCCGGATCTTCGCCTGAACCGGATAAAATCGTCGGTCAAATTGAATCCGGATTAACCGAGGTTTACTGTATGATAGTGGCCAGCCAGAAATTTTGTTCGGGGGGACATGGCCTCTTCGGCCTCACTCCGGCAGCGCTACTGAAGTATGACTAAACAAAGGAAGAGAGAAAACGGAGAGACAATTACCCACTTTACACTGCACTTGTTATCGGATTGACGCGTGAGCGATTCGTCGCCCTTGGCTTACCTTCGTGAACGCACTGGCGAACTCGATACTCGGGCGTTTTTACACTGCAAGGACTCCAAGATTTGCTTCGTGGGTTTGGCCTATGGTATTGCGAACGCTGGGGAATGGGTGAAAATGAAAAGGTAAAGCATGATTCCACTACACAAAGGTTCTTTTTGTAGGTGTTGTTGGAATCGCCGAGGTGTGATTTTATTTAGTGTAGTACGAAAAATAACAGCCAGCAGAGAAAATGGTAGAGAACTGTTGGGTGATGAGGTCATGGAAACCGCGTCGCATCGTAATTGCACTCTTCAAGTGACTTTGATAGAATTTGAACAGCTTCTACAGGGCAGGAAATGGGAGTTACTTTTTACATTGCAAAGCCACTTTGTTGATTTCAGTCACGATCATTAACCAGTCTGTTCTCTGCAGTATAATAAAAACGAATGTCAAATATGAGGATTCACAGCACTTTGTAAGTAGAAATCTACGAACAATGGGTAGGCTACTGAAATTCACCAAATTGCAACTGTAACCTATTCCACAAACCTTTATGCTACATTTTATGCTACTCCATGTGTTCCATTATGAACTGAGGAAATCATAGCCACATAACTGGGATACAAAGTTGAAAGTGTAGCCTATACTGAAGTCATCCACTTCCAATATTAGGCTACATATTTTGCACAGAGGTTGAATCACTCTACTATACCAAGGTGTAATGAATACCTATTAAATCAGTATTGGGGTAATAGTCCTTCAGCCCAATATCTGATGTGTTGTAACCTACCGAATAATCTTCCAGTTTGCTCAACCGATTCAATTTTGCTGATTGTTTCCCTAACTAGGTGTATTCAGCCTGCAGGCAAAACTATTAAATAAATTAATCCGTCATTTTTGCTACATATTAGCTTGAATAAGCTAATCTGTTTCATGGTAGTGGTTTTAGCATCAAAGAAGTACAGAAAAGGTTGCACAAGACTTAATACGAACCACCCAACCTCTTTTCCGCTCGAATCCCTTATTATCGGATTCCCAACCTACCTCTGCTCGTTGGATTCGCTGAATCGGGTATGGTTGAAAACATGCGCGCTCAAGCAGGTTGGTGAGACACTCACGGTCGTGCTTGAGTGATTTATGGGATTCCCAAATTGGGAATCCCAATCCAACGCGAACCCGATAACAGTGCAGTGTAAAGAGGGTAATTGAGTGTTGCTAAGGCACAAGTAACGATTTGCCCTGATATGAACTTCGCTGAAGGAACAGTCCTGACAAGACTAACCACCAGAGTCATTATAATTTGAAAAGTTCTTCGTTAGTTCTTTTTGCAGTTACTGCAAATTATATGTTTTCAAAATACCGGCTTCAGTCACTGATTTTAAAAATACCGGCATCTTACCGGCTTCTGCTAAATTAGCCGTAAAATACCGGCCAGGCCGATGTAATACCGGACATCTGGCAACCCTACTTGTGTATTATGTGTAATTGCTAGGATTTCTTGGTCCTACGCTATAGTAAAAATTCCCAAAGTGCCGTCTGTTTCAAAGTGGAACGAACGTCTCATCCCAGAATTGCACTAAATTACCCGACTGGACAGGCCCGTAGCCAGGCTTGGGGGAAAGTACATTTTAGGTGGGTAAGATTTTTGTTTTGTATTATACAATAGAACTCGTCTAATTCGTCATCGTTTAATTCGCCAATTCGTCAATTTTTCGTCGGTCCCGGCAGAATTCCTATCTTTTGTGTACATTTCTGTTCGTCTAATTCGCCATCGTCTAATTCGTCAATTTGCTCAATTCGTCACCTCTTTCTATCTCTGAGAAGCGTTTTGTTCGTCTAATTTGTCAATTGCAGCTTCGCTTTAGATGTCTAAGCAGCTAGTACGTGTGGGAATTCAAAAAAATGAAGGATATTTATCTGAGAATTGTTGCACCTCTCATTTTGTTTATCGAATTTATACACAAGGTGCGAAGCGCGACCCGACTCCCCATTGAGAGAACGCGGATAAGTTTCTTAAAGATTTTATAGGTGCTTGATTAAAAGGATGAGTCCAGATACAGCAGAGGAATTAATTGTTGTATTCAACCATGCGTCATAAAATTGTATTTTACTGCAAATAAGAGCACTATGTATGTATACGAGTTACTACGATAAAGTATACGAGCTGCTATGATAGAGTTTTCAACTGTTTGCACAATTCGTCACTTTTTGCTAATCCCCTTGAAGTGACGAATTAGGCAAATTCTACTGTACAATGTTTAAAACATTCTTCTGGCTAGAACAAAAGTTTGGGGGACTGCCGCCGTGGCTACAAGCCTGCCCCTGGACACGGAATGGGACAGTTCGGCGCCGCCGCTTTGGCAATGCCGTTTCGGCGATGGACGTTTCGGCGATGAAATGTGAAATGTGTTTTCCTTTGGAATGTCACCAAAGTGCAGAAGTTCGCACTGCCGTCGTGAAGCGTGTAGGCGCAAGATTCGGTCTAGCACTTGTCCCAGGCTGTTCCAGTCATGTTGTATTTATTGCGATTCATGATGCATACCATGGATTTGGAAGTGCCATTACTGCATATTCGTACACCGATAGGCAACCGATGGCAAGAAAGTACGATATATTCTTAGATTAGGTGCGAAATGCAAGCAAAATGATACCTACATGAAAGATCAAGCAACAGATCTTGTACAGGCTTAACTTGTGTGTAAACTCACAAACACCTCATGCCAGCAAAAATAAACGTCACAAGTAGGGCCGGATTTAACTGATTCGAGGCCCTAGGCTAGTGCCGGATTAAGGTAGCACGGGGCCTGCAGCATATTAACAGCGCGGGGCTCTAGATAAATATGCACTTAAACAAGTGAACAATGCACAATCACAGTGAAATAACTACTGCTGTTCACTTATTAACCTGCACAAATAAAGCACCACAGGCTACACTGAAAACACTTCATACTACCTTATTCACACAATTAAATACCTCCCTCATATTGAAAACTTGCAAGATAATAATGGCGGGTTTAGAATTCCTGAAATAAACTGCATTTCTGTTGACTTGGCTGAAACCGCACGGCTGTTGAATATTTTAAAGATACATACACTGTTGTCTTGTACATTTCACTAAAAATAACAAATTGTGAATACAGCTTAAAACAAGATACAGAACAGACGTAAAACTGTTAGTAACTGGCGTATCTACAAAATAAAAAAAAAACTTATTCCTGTGATACAGCAGTTGAGCATTGGCATTGCGCCAGAACAGAGCCCCTCAGTCTGCCACCCACCCTCATCCTGCAGTTATTCGTGAATTGTTCAATGTCCAATTCAACCAAGAAAATAGAGCCATGACATCAATCTAATATCTAAACCTTCAGAGCAAACTTTAATTTAATGAAAGCTATTAATCGGCTCCTGTAAAAACTGAAAATTTCACTCCTGCTCCAGCTTTTTTTATTATAATTGTGACTCCACATCCTGCTCCGGCTCCGACAAATATCGTAGGCACGGCCGGAGTCCACTTCGGCGTCGTGATCACCTCTGGTTCGGGTACTGGGTTGTCTGCACAACCTCCACTTGGTGTCATTGGAGTGTCACGGTGTAAACCAGAAAACTAGAAATTTTTTGGGGAATTTCGCACAGGACTTGCGAAAATAAAGTTTGTTTGTAATCAGACCCGAAGCCACGTTCTTTGTTTTACTTTCTGGTAAATTAACCCAGGTCTCTGGGGAGAAAAATATTGCTTTGAAAGAAGTTAAATAGTTTCATTTTAAAATCATATTGGTTTGCTCTGCGTCGTGTTTGTTCTAGGCAGTTTCCTCGTCATTTTTACTGTTACGTTTAAACCTCACTTTCATTTAATTATATTTATTTTAATATTATTACACAGCAACGCGTTATCATGCCAATCACTTAAAATGAATGCATTCAATGAAGAATTGGTAACTTTTTTTGCGTTTGCATTTCCGTAAGATTATTGAGTTTTCGCTTTGAATTACGTTGCGTTTGAATTTTGAAAATGTGATTGATGCTAAAGTACATATTTCTTGAAAGAAAATTTCGTTATCGAACCTTGCCTATGGAACCTCTCCTGTTACGTTATCATTAATGATTGTGCGTTTATCGTAAATCGTCTTTCAGAAAAAATGTATATATTTGAAACAGACCAAAACCTGGAAGTGTTGCAAAGTCTTAAAAGAAACAGCAAACATGCGTAGCCGCAGAGTTAAATGAAACCTGCGTTTCAAACACAATTGTTTGTCATCAGCAAATGCTCAGCGAATTATTCATGAAAATTCGTTTCCAATATGATTATTTCGATTTTTTCTTTCATATTTTCAACCGGCGAAGTGGCACAGTTGGTTGAGCACGCAACACCAAAGCTGGTAGGATGGGTTAGAATCAGTGTTCCCTCTATGAAAATTTTACACTGAGCAAATGTTTGTTTTAGTGCGCATGCAACTGCGCATCCATGTAGACACACAACCAGTGAAACGTTTTAAGTGGTACAAGGGCTGTCTGATATGTATATTACAACATTATATTTGGAATGTTGCAAGTGCGCGAGAATGAGATTTCACTGCACAAATGGTCTTGTTGCAGTGCGCAGTTACGCATCTTAGAGGGAACATTGTTAGATTCCTGGCCGTGTCGTACCGAAGACCTGTGAAACGAGACTTGCGGTCTGCCTAGTGTGCAGCCTCGTGCTCAGCGTTGATGGGTGGGTGCCAGGAAACGGTTCATTGGCGGCGTTGCCACTGGCTCTCCACCAGTGCAGCATTCCATAGGAAGTGTAGTCGCATGGCCAAGTGGAGATTGACACCCGCAGGCCACCCGTGACAATTACGAAAGTAAAAGCAAGTATAACAATGAAACTGATCACAAGAATGATATGGCTTATATTTACCAAAATAAAGCACATGCTGCAGCTTGCGATTTCTTTCTGCGGTCTTTTCCTCAAAAGCGAAAATCTTCCAGAGGTGAAATGTCGATTGTGCTGCTGCCAAGTGTGTCACCTTCCACAGTGCAATCATTATAAGCACGAAGTTGTAAACTGACAATCAGACCTTTTGATTGGGTTGTCCTTTGATATCCACTGCGCCATGCTTCTGAGCGCTGAGGCATATATGTGGCGACTCTGTAACCCTTCGTGGTTATGCCCCTGGATTATCACGTCGTCGGCAACGCTTGTAGAATTGGTGTGCCACCAATTGTCACGCATTGATGGCGACTTGTTGCGCTACTCAATTTTTATGTGGTTTTTAGAAGCCGAATGCGCAAGCAGTGGCGTACCTTGGGTTTCCCGCGCCTGGGGACAAAGTCAGTTTGGGTGCCCCCACCCAGTCTGTTCGTGGCAGCACAGGTGCGACGAATGAGTTGGGAGTAAGCGGGCGTCGAAAGCTGAGTCGGGCCCCACATATAGTTGTTTCTAGACTCGTCCGAAAATTTCATATGACTGTGACGTCACGGAATTGACGTCAGGACCTTTGAATCTTGGAAATCACTAACTATCGTAAAGAATCTAATCGTTTTGCGTGAAGCTATTATCACTTTAAAATTTCGGTCACGATTGAATGCGGTAATACAATCGAATTGTAGGAAGTAGTGAAAGAAAATTCAAAAACTAGGCAAACGTTTCCCGATCATCTGCAAGAATCTGCATGAATTTTAATGACAGAATTTTATGAGCACAAAAATCTTCTGATAACACAGCATATAATTGGCTAGAGTTCACCTTGTTTTCTAAAGCACGGGTTGTTAGAGCCTTTTGAAGACCCCGAATGTACCACACCCGTTTCTCGTCAGGCCTGGTGGTCACAATAACAGCTGCCATGTGGTGCGACCTGTAGCGTGTTTGGAGCAGTCCCGTCACCACGGGGGGCTTTCAGGAGCTTAGTCCCCCAAACAAAGGTTCAAGTACCCCCAAATTGAAATATGAAGCTCCATAAATCACTGCAGTTTGTAGGTTTTATCAACCTTTCACATTGTCAAGCCCCCTGCATACACGTAAAGCCCCCTGTTGAAGACTTTCTGGCGACGGTTCTGGTTTGGAGCATGGCAGCATGTACTCCCAGAATTTGAGTTTCAGAACGTCATGAGGGACTGACATAAGGCAAACTCACGAATACATAAAACATAAGAATAGACAGAAGAATAAATATGAAAAACTGAAGACAAATGTTTTTATGCAGAACTATTAGACAAATAAAAATTGCCTTCTACTGAAAGATTTCTTTGGATATTATACCCTGAAACGTTAACAGAAAAGAAATACCGCAATGTAATGCTTTACTTGTAAATGTAATTATCCAACATTATAGACAAAGTTTTCTTGCCTTTGCTCGTGCATATTCATCGATTATTTCGTCAAAAAACTGATGTAATTCAAATCAGTTGTAAACGGGCCGCATTTTGAAGCCCGAACCCGGCCAGACAATTATTTTTGAAGCCCGATTTAGGCCCGAAAGCCAAATTTACTGAGTGAGTCAAGATATGCACAACTGCGGAGCACAAAAAAACGTAGTGTGCGGGTAAACTTGCAAGCGCACAGTTTTAGCAGACCTTGACCAAAACATTGCCTTAAACAAGCACAAACAAAGCTTGATGGTCAACGGTAATGCTACAGAGTGTCATGTTTCTCAAGAAAAAATGAAACTATCACGAAACTATCAACGATGGCGCTATAGGCATAAAAGAAACTATCTAGTATAGCGCTATAGGCATGAAAAGTCGGTATGTAGGCCATCGTTTCTTGAAACAAGCCAAGAATCGCAGGAGTGATTGATCTGTTCCACCAATGCCATCTCGTGCTAATTTCCTTACTGCCCTTGCCTTCTCAAAAGGAGTGTGAGACTAATCCGAGCAGAGAACCAAGGAACGCAGCTCTGTTTGTAAATGGGATTAGCTGAAGAAAAATCACAATCACTTCACTCACAGAAGTCACCATGTCATGAAAGAAAAAAATCGTTTCTCTGAATGTTATAAAAAAGTTTTGTATGCAGGCCCGAAATCGGCCCGAAACATTTTGACAAACTTAAGCCCGAATCCGGCCCGAGCCCGGTCCGAAACCCGGTCCGACCCGAAAAGCCCGGCCCGACTTACAATTCTGATTCAAATGTGTTACCTCAAATGTATTAAACTATGAAAAATTTAAGACCAATTACGCTCCGTGAGATGTTTTAGTCATGGACGTCCGCACGGGGGAGTGGGTATTTGCCCCCCCCTGGAAATTGAGATTAAGAACCAAAAATTTCTAGAATACCCGTAAGTCAGCAGCTTAATTCCGATCAGTTGAATTAATTCATGCAATGACAGTTTACATGGCGGTAAGATACACACAATGTTCAAGATCCAGGTTAACAATTCTGTTGTTATACAGTGATAAAGTTACAATTCACTCATTTCTGTTCCTTTGCCAGAAAGGTGGGTCGCGAAACTTGCAAGGGGATTGTTCTTCTGTTAGTCTTTATTAAGCAACAATACCATGGCCACAAATCTTCAAAGGTTCACTTGCTACGTAAAATGAAGTGCTGCTTTCTTTAAAGACCGTGGCAATGTTTCCTTGAAAAGAATTATCCTGATTTTGAAATCTGTATACAGCTTATTGTGTAAATTATCGTAATATACCCGGCTGGCTATTTCTGCCAACGAATCGCATTTTTGTGACGGTCGCCGTGACATGGGGCATTTTCTTTGTAGTGTAGACAAGATAAGCCGTTTTGTGAACGTCCGTTTGCATTGCATTGATAGCAACCTGAATCCGGTAAGCGTGTCAATTTTGCCAACAAACATTGAAAACATACTCAGCGCTGCTGCACAGTTGCAATTGAAATCTTGAAAGAATATCCACTATTTATTTTAAATTTAAATTCCACGAATACAACTCATAACTACCTTCAGAACCACATCACATCCATTTCAACATGAAGTTTGTCAAACCATCAAATCTGAGTTGGTCAAACCATCAAATCTCTTTTGTCACAGCAGTGTTGTGAAGTATATTTCATCCCTCTTACAGTAGTGAGCCCGTAATGAAACTTTACACCAAATATTACTGAAATCGCCCCCCCCCCCTTAAGCTTACCGGCTGGATCTGCTCCTGACTCTTCATTTGCACCATTTCACATATGCACTTCCGGGATTTCAATAAAAGCTTTTTCCCAGGTGCAGCTAATCGAAATAAACAATCGTATTTCGTTTTTGCCTGCATCTTTTGAGTGAACCAGAACGCTGACAAATGTTACGTTATAGCTTCTGGGAACCGGCAAAAATGCAATGACAGCCAACCTTCAAGACCGGCCATAACGGTGCGGTGATCAATACAAGGAACAGGGGCAGACCCCTCTGATTATGAATGTCAAACTTGAAACCCGAAGGGTAACACAATTTTGTATTCTATGCTTCATGCATAGACTTAGACAAATGCAAATAATACGCTATGAATTAAAAATTAAAACAAAAATTTCCTTGAAGTACCACACATCACAGATGCAGACGCAAATTGCAACATACAATATGCACAATTGTGTTACAACATAGGTGTAGGGCAAGGGCGGATCCAGGGGGGCGATTGGGGCGGTCGCCCCCTCTAAAACCTAAAAAAGTCACTTTTTCCACCATGATTTTTTACAGCTCGGAAAATACCATCCGCGATATAAGACTATTTGGCCGTCCATTGTTGTGTCACGGCAGTGAAGTATACTTCATCTGTCTTACAGTAGTGAACCCGTAATGAGACTTGACTGCCAAATATTACTGGAAACGCCCCCCCTAAACTTACTGGCTGGATCCGCTCCTGGTGTAGGAGCAAGCAAATTTTTGGAGGTGCAAAGAATTTTCGCCCAAATTTTCCCAAACTTGCCCAAAAAGTTGTCATGCAACTTTTGCCGACCGTTTTTGCGGTGTGACCTCAATAAAAATGGTCTTCACTTGTTTCTCTGCAAACATTGGGCGCCATTTTCGAAGTCAAACAACGTTGGGCGCCATTTTTGCACAGATTTTCAGGGATTTGCCTAGATATTTAGGGATTTTGTTCGGATTTTCAGGGATTTTTCCAAAATTTTCGGAGATTTTTCCCAAATTTTCAGGGATTTTTCCCGGATTTTCAACAAATCAAAACTTTTGGGGGTGCGCTTGCACCCCCGCCTCCTACACCGCTGTGTTATAATACGTAAATTCAACCATGGGCGCAATATTGTTGTAAAATGTGGGGGGAAAGCTTGGTGTGAAACCAATATAGTGATCGGGTCGATGGAAAAGTGACGTTTTGTATATACAGATTCCCAATCTTATTTCTACAGGTGTTTTGAGAGCAACACTAATCACGCTTTATTTTGTCCTTGCAGATGATTTACATATTAATATACGTAAATTTGTTGCTGGACACGGTACTGTAGTTCAGCCTGCTTCCATTAATATCGTATGTGGATGTAAACAAGCACAGCAATATAGTAGAACACATCATTTGGGTTTTATCAGAGCTGTCAACTGGAGTCAAGGGTGTACGCAAAGGGGGTGGGGTTAACCTCCCTCCCTTGAGCTTGATATTTTACAAAAACTTTATTACCTTCGCAAGGAGATTAAGTGTTTTCTCATACTTTTTGCTTGTTAATTTGTCGACTTAATGCAAATACCACGGAATAAATTTGCATGCAAATTTCAAGGAGCATTGTAAATGGGCTAAAAAAGTAATAATTAGGTTTTGGTGGAAATCTGGGTT
>Ga0210059_1013702_pt1 | contig 12097 bp, 4 predicted proteins | sample Ectturendosymbi2_FD_188042 | JGI IMG/M metagenome (GOLD analysis project Ga0210059, IMG submission 188042) | Ecteinascidia turbinata endosymbiont from Florida, USA - Sample 2 (SPAdes) (version 2) | ecosystem: Host-associated > Tunicates > Ascidians > Unclassified | place: Key West, Florida...
AGTCGGTCGGAGTCCGAGCAAATCTCTGCGACGAAGGAGCCAAGGAGCATGTACTCTAGGACTCTTCTTGACATATTATTTCTGATTTGAGGACAAACAGTTGCAGATTATAAAATGTTATCTTTTAGCCTTTCAATAAATGTAATCATCATTGTGGTATCATTTAAAATCCTGGATTTGTGCCCAATCGCTTTGTTTCAACAATTGTGAAACACCCTGTATATACGTGGCACGAACAAGCAATAATAGAGTGATCGTGGCGTGTTTACTGATATTAACTTGTGAACGATTGAAGGTAGCAACTAGCGTACGCGGAGAGTGATCATGGCATGTGAACTCTGTTGTTGCTTGCTGCCATAGTGCGAAGCTTTGTGCATATGCCGCTCGGGCTTTTCCGATCGCAACATTAGTAACAACCATGGGCGCAATTTGGTGGGAGACACGGGGAGTACATAATAGAGACACATTAGTAACAACCACTTTTTCAGACGGGAGAAATATAATATGCTATGTCCCCCCCACTTTTTAAGACGGGGGGACACAATATGCTATTTCTCCCTTACTTTTTACTCTTTAGGTTTTGTATTTGGAGAGGTTTCAAAAATGAAAGTGATGTTTGTCACGTTTTGTGTGAAGAGCGTTTCATATCCAAGTTGATGTTGAAGCAGAGTTTGTTGTGGTATCACTGATTCTGTTATTTTATAAATTTTAGCTTCGATAAAATAATATTTAGCATTTTTCAAGTTTCTAGAGACAGTGAAAGATGTTTAACTGCTACTGTCCAACATTTTCCCCTGTGTGGTATGCCGTTAGAAACGTTATTTTCCTGTAACAGTGAGAGTATTACAGCTGCACATGTGAGAGACCACAGCACAGCCATGATTTGTTCCGTGCAGAATTGTAACTGGCTTTGCTGTAACGTCGGTTGTCACATATTCAGAAACAAACAGCGTATAATTTAATGATGCTAGTGTATATAATGTTAGAAAGTTAGATTTTCAGGCAAATCTCTGCGAAGCTTTTGCCGAAGACGAAAAGCAGCACTATTGTGGAGAATTAGTTTTGGGATGGGGAGTTTAGCACAAGACTGTTTTCAGCCATTAGTGAACAGGATTTCAATCAAAATATTGGAGAAGTAGACTACAGTGTTTACCTAGCTGTATATTGACTTATAGCTCAAAACGTAGGGACTTGACTGGGAAATAAGGATAAAATATACATTTATCCAAACTTCTTGTAATGTCGTGACAGTGGTGACCAACAAATCCAAAAGAGATTTTTTCATTGACTCTTACACTTTGTGCTTGTGCTGAATGCAATGGTTCGTAACTCATCTGATTTACTTGAGTTTAACCAAACTCACAATGCAACAACGTTTTCATTCAAGTGCGAAACATTTGCTTTACAGATGCATCACACTTAGTTTTGTTGGACATTCTTTTCGTGCTGAAGGTGAAACTTCGTCTTTTTTGCCAATTCACCGTTGTGTATTTTGATTCTCAAATATATTTTTGTGCCGTTATGCAAGTAGAACTCTTAGAATGAAACTTTTGACATGGTGCAGAATTATAAGTCTGGCCGGGCTGTTCGTGTCGGGCCGGTCTCAGGCTTAATTTTGTCAAAATATTACGGGCCAATTTCGAGCCTGCATACAAAACTTTTTATAACATTACGAGTAACGACTTTTTCTTTCGTGGCGTAGATTTGTTGTGCTCACCGTGGTAACTTCTGTGAGCGAAGTGATTGCGATTCTTCTTCAGCTAATTCTGTTTGCAAACACAGCTGTGTTCTTTCATTCTCTGCTGGTATTTGTCTCACACTGTTTTTGAGAAGGCGACAGCGGTGTGGAAATTAGCATGCGATGGGGTTGCGTCGAAAAGATCAATCACTCACGCAATTCTTGGCTCATTTTAAGAAGCCTACAAGCCGGCTTTTCATATCTACAGAGCTATCCTAGAAAGTTTCTTTTATGCCTATAGCGCCATCGTAGATAGTTTCGTGATAGTTTCTTTTTTTCTTGAGAAACATTATATTCCACATTCCACAGTAGGCTATTGTCGTTGACCAACATGCTACGTTTGTTTCTGATTATGCCAATGTTTTGGTCAAGGTGGTTCCTATTTTCGGTGTGACAAACCGTTTGCCTGCAACTACACCCGCACACAACGTTTTTTGTTACTCCGCAGTTGCGCATATCTTAACTCCCTCGGTAAATTTGACTTTCAGGCCTAAATCGGGTTTCAAAAATAAATGTCGGGCTCGGGCGGGGGTCAGGCTTCAAAATGAGGCCCTTGTACAAATCTGTGTGGGTGTGTAGGCATGGCCAACAAGGGGAGATTGAAAGGATACATCCTCCACCCACCAAAAGTAAAAATATATTGAAATCATTTTTTGCAGTAGGCTACGCTAATTTTAGGCCGAATGTTTTTGCTGCTGGAAAGAGGATATCAATGGAGATTTTGGTAGGGGTGGGCTGCATGCATGATGCCCAGTAGCATTAAAAAGATGGCTTTTTGAAAAAACAGAAATGTGCAAGAAAATATTTATCTTCTTTGCAACGTTAAGCGACTTGAACAAGACATAAAATCGCGCTGAAATCCACACGTATAAAGGCATGAAAACTGAAGTGTTCAACTGTAAGAGTGATATGCACGTGCGAGCAATGCGATTCAGCATTTTGTGCACTCCAACTGACAGCTCTGATAAAACCCAAGTGATGTGTTCTACTATACTGCTGTGCTTGTTTACATCCAAATACGATACTAATGGAAACAGGTTGAACTACAGTACCGTGTCCAGCAACAAATCTAAGAATATTAATATGTAAATCATCTGCAAGGACTAGAGCAAAGCGTGATTAGTGTTGCTCTCAAAACACATCTAGAAATAAGATTGGGAATCTGTATATATGAAACGTCACTTCTGCATCGACCCGATGACTACCTGGTTTCACACCAAGATGTCCCCCTACATTTTGCAACAAAATTGCGCCCATGGTAACAACTAACATGGTTAGATTTTAACACAATCGACGATTTCACATTCATAATTCTATTTATTAATCCTTCCCATTGTTGCACTTTACCCCTTACCTTGGATTGAAGACCAAGTGGCGCAACTGTCAAAAAGCAAATATTTCAGCACTTTGGATTTAAAATCTGCGTATTACCAAGCGCCTATTCCCCCTGAAAATAAGAAGTGCACGGGGTTTGAAGCACTGTGAAAACTTTGTCAATTGACGCGCGTGCCATTAGGAGTGATGAATGAAGTGTCAGTAGGCTATTTCAAAGGATAATTGACACCGTTATTCAAAAGCACGGACCCCGTCGTACATATGCTTACCTCGATAATGTTACTGCATGTGTCGCTACTGTGGAAGAGCACGATAAAAATCTCGCTGCATTCCCTAAAGCCTCATTAGAAGAAAATCTTGCATTGAACGAAAAAACGACTGTGAAAAGAGCAACTGAAATTGATCAATTGGGGTATAGACTCTCTTTCGGGTCAAAGACAATCAAACACCGTGGTTTCACGCCCACGGTCATTGGTTGGACTTGGACTGAGCTTTGAAATTTCAAGACTGGATCTGGATCACAAAATATGACAGTCCACTCATCTCTCCAGTGGTGAACAGGATCTGGATTTTGGATTCCAATCCGCCGGATACTTAGTTTATTTTTGGAATTGGATATCGTTTCCCTTTCAACCACATCCGGATCCGATTATCCAAATGAAATGAAATGTGGCCATGCAAAAAATCTTGATGTGGAATACTAGTTGTATTAGGAAAAATTACGACATTTCGAAATCATATTACTAAAATCTACTTGTCTAATTTCTCTCGCTAAACTGGAATGTTCCTTGCCGCTCGGGATCCTAACTTTCAGACTAAGGACATCTCATCCTCAAGCAACACATACAGTAGTTCGGGACTGTGTGAAGATGAGCTTGATTGATTCTATAGTTTTATTATGACGCAGCCCGTCGTTAATCAGATGAGGCATGTTTCATTTTTGAAATATATTTATTAGTAGATAATAGTAAAATGTTGGTGTTTATTAAGGCATTACAAAAAGTTTTTTTTCAGCGTTGAACGAAGTACACCTACTTACTCAGTCTAACTAAAAGTGGCCTTACCTCACAACTAAGTAAGGGTGATGAATATGGTGGAAACGCATTGACATTTTGACGATGTTGTAGGCTGAAATACACCTGAACTGAGAATGAAAACTTGTGAAGTGTTGGATTTAACAAAAAAAGTTGACAAGGTTGTTTATTCTCTAAGCCTAGCAGTGCCGGAAGTTCAGTTTCAAGTTTGCAAAGAGTGAAAAGGGATTGAGGTGAACATTCACTGCACTGCTTTTAGAAATGATTTCATTTGGGCATAAAATTGGCACGATGGTTCCGTCATGGTTAATTTATAGTATGTACCATAGCTGTTGGCATTGCATCTGCATGGAGTCCAGCAGGTGCACAATATAAGCTAGTTGTACTAGGCTATCATTTTATTTAAACATCTCTATGATTAGAGAGCATATGAGAATTGTGCACAACTATGACGTGCCCAACCATAGAGAAAGAGAATTGTGCACGTCTTGTCATAAACTGATTGTGGTAGGCAGTTGTAGCCATGGCATTCAAGACAAAGTATGTTGGCAGTGTCTATTATGCCTCGTGATGCAACAGCACTGCTGGAGCTCTTTCACCTTCAGTTTAGACAAAGACAATTGTTTGAAATGGTCACATAACAAGTTCAGATCATATGACCTTCTTACTTGATAACGACATCTATAATGGCTTTGTCCAATGGACGAGTGTTGTCATGGTTTCAATGCTGGCAAGCTACAGTGACCTCTTGTTTGTTTGCGTAAACTGAAGACTAACCTAAATCTAAATCCTAACTCTGATCCTAAACCTAACCCTTGTCTTATTATTCTTATCATACTTGTCACGTGACCACTTCAACTTAATCGTGTTTGACTAAAGGCAAAAAATAACCACAACTTTTGCCTCATGAGGCAAAATAGACGCTGCCAAATATTTTGGTTAATGTGCAACTGAGTGGGCGGTTTCAGATTTGGATATCGGAGTCCATAATTTCAAATTTTCAGATATGGATTGGATGGAGTTATGAAAAAATTTCAAATCTAATTCCATTTCAAAATTTCCATGTCCGTACACCACTGTGACAAACATCCGTTCTTTACATTGTACCCTTGTGAGAGAACATCCAAAGTGTCTTGTGCACTATCTAAAAATCCAATACAACCAAGGTGTGACTCAAAATGACAACCCTTTGCACAGGAGCTTTAGTCATTTAGAGAGCTATTCAAAAGGCTCTAAAGACTTGGCAAGTCTTCTAGTCGGCACTCAAAAAAATTTTTTTGCTTGGGGTATGCAGATTTTTTGTGAGTGACGTCATAAGTAAACTTTTAGGCCATCTTGGCCCACTTCACCTGGCCATGGGCCCAAGCCATTAGATGGTAGTATTTAGCTAAAGTTTTTATTGGAAACTACTAGGTTACAATCTGAGTCTTTTGATACTTTGGATGACCTGCTAGGGTTTCGAGTTAAAAAGTTTTGATCTAAAGTAATAAAAATATTGGATGAATTAGTTAATTAGATAATTAATTAATTTGTTTATGTTAGATCATAACTTTTAACAAGAAATGCTGGAAAGTCGATCAAAGGCTCAAAAGACTTGGCCTCGAGCCTAGTTTCTAATGAAAACTTTAGCGAACCACTTTGTCCTAGTGGTTGAGCCCTAGGCCAGGTAACATGAGCCAAAATAGCCTAAAAACTACTTCACTTATGACGTCACTCACAAAAATCTGCAACCCCAACCAAAAATTTGCCGAATCTTTTGAGGGCGTGAACAGCTCTCTAGCGCAATCGGCGGAGGAGCTATGGTGTTGTTAAAGGCAACTGACAACTGCTGGTTTTAGGCTGAAATCCAGGTACGATATATTCGTAGACTGGCTCTCAAGGTGCTAAGTATTATCTCTAAGTTCCTTTCAGCAGAAACATTTAAGAAAATACGTAGTGTGAATGAGAGCCAGAAAAAGGTACTGAATAGCACTGCCATGCCGATTCACAACAGGTACAATCATGTCAACTATAACAAAAGCATCCAAGGTGTTTTTTTAATATATAAAACTTCCAAATTAAAAAAGTACATGACTAAGTTTCTGGTTCAGAAATATATTCATCAAAAAGAAAAATTTCACAATACAGTGAATTTTATTTGCTGCATATCTTGATGAACTTTTAGTCCACCCATACGCAGCCAAAGAAGGATACAAAGTGGACAGCATAGTTGTGAATCACCTGCTGTTTGCTGATGACATATGTGTATTTGGTTCCAGTATTAGTGGTCTGCAAAATCTTCTGAATACATGTTGTGATTGTGCTAAGCTAGAGTGAGAGAAATTTATTGTTTCATATGACTCAGGTAATAGTAGAAACAATGCAATAAGCCACCATGCAAAAAAGTAACTGATTTTCCATGGAAATTAGAATATATGAAAGCACAACAACAGAAGAACAGGTCAGTGTAAACAAAGATTGTCACTGCGTCACATAGGATTGATGAAAGACCATGGAGATCATGTGGTAAAGCAACCCTATTTGAAATATTTTCACAAGTGTTAGAAACTAAAAGTTGAAAAAAATAGGCACATATAGAAAGACATACAAATAAATTCAGAACAAAGTGAGGTAAAATTGCAGATGGAAAGAGCAGGCCTATGTTCACAAGGGAGGGCATCTTGTCTCATGGAGAAAATTTGTTGTGGTAAAAAAAAGATTACATACAGCAGGTACTGATAAAATAATTGAAGTAGAAAAAAGTATAGAGTGTAATTTTGTCGGTAAAAACTAGATGCATACAAAGAAGAACAGCAAACAAAAAAATAAAAATGCATGACAAACAACACATTCTTATTTAACATAAAATTTATCTTAATTGTGACAAGGCAGATGATGCAGTTTTCTCTCCAAAATGTATAAACACAGCCTGCACCACTGCAATAGTTGTTTTCCAAAATAGCAAAAGTGTACATTTACCAAACAATTCAAATATTTTATACATTGCTAAATGCCTCATTAATGGATGGCAATGACACTCAAAAGGCAAGTAAAATCATTCCTGTGCAGCAAACAGACTCAAGGGCACCTTACCTCAGTTATCCACTGTAGCGAAGATCACTCTATACCTGTTTTGCATTCTAATATATGTCTGTCATGTATGTTGCAAGTACACACAGTCTGAGTGTAGTATGAAACAACTGTGCATTGCCAACAATAAACCTAGTGAATTTTGCATTACATCCCAAGAATATAAGCAGGGTTTTTAAGGTGTTTTAGGGACCGAATCAAGTACCTAGAATTGAAAATTGGGTCCCTAGAATCAGAAAATTATTGTCAGGTTCCTAGAATCAGAGTAATCGGGTCCCTACAGGTCCATACTGAGTACCTAACATTTTCCTTAAAAGAAGCCTGATATAAGTGTTCACCCACATGAAGCTACTTGTCATTTCATCCTGACATTTACAGCCTTGATTATAGACAACCCATATGCCTTTGTCCAACAATGAGCATCTTTACCCAACTTTTTTATCTGCTCATGTCATCTGTCTGATGCTTTGCACCAACCCCATTTTTACCACTATGCATCGTTCTGCATGATGATGTCCAAATGCATGAGATTGTGTTGACATTTTGCTTAGGTGTTTTCCCCTAAAGTATTGAATGTGTGTAGCAACCAAAACCTACCCAAGGGGTTCCCAACCTGCAGTACACATACCCCTCGGGATACATTTGCTTATCAGAAAGAGTACATTTAAGGTTAGCAATGGAAGGGGAAATATATTTATACCATCTAAAAGTTCTATTAAGAATTCAGTGGATTTTTGTTATTTTACTCAGCCTTTTTATCATAAAAATTATAGGGGTGCATGCTCATCTGTTGAAAAGCTGAAGGGTACATGGTCAGAGAAAGGTTGGGAACTCCTAACCTACCCAATAATGCATTGTGCCCAAGTATTTTATACTTGAGTCCCTGTGATGTGGGCCATGTGTGTAAACCAAGCACTTTCTGTCCATTTCCCAGCTAGTTTTTAAAATGCAGACAGTTCTTTGATTGTAATACGCCTTTAGTTTTCTTCCCACTGTGTGATGATGAGTGAATGCAGTTATAAATGGTGCGTTATTTCAGTGTTTGGCATCTCCATGTGCTGTCTGTGGTTATCATGTAACATTTGCTGATGCTCTACTGTATTACGACTAACAATTATTGTGTTATTGAAGTAGCCTTGTGATACGGAAAATGAGTCTGGTGCAAAATAAATATTATTATTATTATTAAAATATATCTGCAACATCTATATAATTATTGCACAAATAATACCAATTTTAAAATATCTTGGTCAAGAAGGGCCATATAAGCGCTATAATATATAACTAACCTAACAACAAGCTAATTGATCTTGGCTTTCACTTGTTTATCTTAACTTGTTTATTTTTGTGAGTTTTTTCTGTGCGCATGTGTTTGTTTCCCAAATAAATGGATGAATAATGAAAACCTGGTTATTATAGGTGGCCTACCCCCAGAAAGTGAAAATATTATTTTGACTGTATTGCTATTCTGTGCATTTGCTTTTTTTTAGCTCATCTTCATTTTTGTGAATTTTTTTGTATGTGTCTGTTTCCCAAAGAATGAACGAATGCTGAAATGTCTGTAGCAAGAGTGGCCAAACCTGCTCTATGTGTGAGCCGCTTATCGTAAAACCCTAGTTACAAAGAGCTGCAACATAAAAAGCTAAAAACACAAATTTATTTGCAATCTACACTTTTGTGACATCATTATTCTTTTTGAAACAACTTGTACAAGTAATACTGTGTGGCATGCTAGTTACCACAGTTCCATTTTACAATATTTCTACACTTGGCAATAGACGCAAAAATAAAAAACAAATATATAATTTTTCGAAAAGTTCAAAGAGCTGCATGCTAAGCTTTGAATAGACACATACTGCTCACGAGCTGGAGTTTGGCCAGTGGCCACCCCTGGTCTATAGGGACTTTATTTTATGCAAGCTGCATATTCACAGCATACACTGTACTGTATGCTGTTTTCATAGGTATGATTCAGTACTAATTGCTACTATTCCTCTCCTTACAAATAATCTTCTAATATAACATTACCTTAGCCAAATTGTGGATAGGCCTGCATGCTTTTAGTTATCGCATGCCATTTACTACAACTGCAGTCACTTGGTTGCCAACTATAGGTTTCCACTTTTGCAGTTGAAAGCCAATCATTTAACCTGCCGAACTTACCAAGGCTTGTCTAAAGTGTACACTGTAGTAGAGTATAAAATGGCCTGCTGCTGTGTAATATGCTGTGTTGGAATTCCACCTCCACATAGTCATAAGTTGTAGACAAATGTCACCACTAGTAGCAGCTATTGCCTGTAATCTAGTATCTTTGCTACTGAGAAAAATAGGCTACATTTATTTTTGAAAATATCTTGCTGCTTGCATATATGTTGAAAAGCTTGTAAAAAATTAGCACATAGCCTAAGCTACCGTAGATAGCTTGAAAGCCAGTGAATGAATAGTGCTTGACTAATACAAGCAATCATATCACAGCAGCCTATCCAAATCCTTTGCACCTCTAACCTCACCATGCTAGTGGCAAAACAAAACTTTTGGACAAAGTATCTCAGTGACATGCTATTCTAGAGATTCTAGTCTATGACAAAAACGACAGTGAACCTTGGTGTACCGTGCACAACACCCGAAACTGCACCTGGATTTCTGATGGCTTCTGTCAACTTCAGATTACTGTGGCATGCTGCTAAGAGAGTCATTTTTTATCACAATATCACAACTTGAAGTGAAGTTAATGTGGCATGCTCACTTGGTACTTGACAAGATGATAAGCTAGTTGTTAACAGTTTTTCTTGCAACACGTTATTCAGTATGGTAGACATGTAATCAGCAATGATGGGTATGTTTTTTGAAGTAATGATGGTGCTAGGTTATGAATTGTGAAATTGATGAATTTCATCATAATTATGTCTTTTTCGGCTGATGTTACAGTTATGACTTAAAAGTCATAGATGAGGAACAATTTTTGCTTGAGCAGCTTTTTATTGAATAAATGCAGTTTTTTATTGAATAAATTAAGTGTCGTAGTGTGATAACAAGCAAGGATGTCCAAGTTTTATGAAATGTTTTTAAGGATTGATATTAAAGTATAACTTTATTTTATATCACTCACTTTTCTCATGATTTCATGCATTTTAAGAGAGCTGTGGCATCTTGGTGGAAGGTAGAGATCGACCGATATGGCTTTTTTGAGGCCGATACTAATATATTGGCAATTCATGGGCCGATATATCGGCCGATACCGATATTTCCAAAATTTTTCAATCTTGTTTTCTGCTTCATTATCAAAAATATGATGTATTTTATGCCTTACCTTTTTTTCAAAACCTTAAAAATCAGGATTTATAAGCTAGAATTTTTGAAATTGCAGCAATTTCAATACGTGATTAGCCTAACTTGCTAGCATAGCATACACTGTTTACAATGAATAAACACAGTGCCATGAATAAAAAAGAATGTTGAAATAACAAAGCAATAAGAACATAACACTGAATGTAAGAGAACTGCCTGCAGCAGTGATTCCAAACGCCGTGCCGCGAGGACTCCTCTACCGTGCCGCGAAGCGACAGTGCTGCATGGCAGTAAATATAAAGCGAAGATTGATTTTTGGTGTTGCCGAGCAACGATCTGCGGGCCAAAGATGAGCGGACTATCATATTTTGCGATCCAGATCCAGTCCTGATTTTTTAGAACTGTCCAAGTCCAACCACAGTGCAAAAATTTTTCAAGTCCACACGAAGTGCAGAAAATTGGAAAAATGCAGCCTTTTCACAACAAAAATGCCCCATTTCTTTTCCATTAACTCAGTCCAAATCCTGTCCGGATCCTAAATTTTGAAGTGCTTTACACTTCGGATCTAATCCAAATTCAACAAAATTTGCTATAGTCCGGATCCAAGTCCAGTCCATCTCTGCTACGGACCCACACTTGCATACCGCAGAGTTCAGAAAACTTGGCAGTGACAAAAGTGAGTCTTCGCAAAATACACAACTATCAAGATCATAATCGACTTCAGTTGGAAAAAAGCAAAGTTTCACCAGTTGTACTACAATGATTATTTAGAATTTGGATTTCGCTGGACTGGAGATGAACAGATGCCTAGACCGCGATGTGTGTTTGCGGTCAGAAGTTGCCCAATGAAGCAATGGTTCTAACTAAATTGAGAAGACACGTCATTACCAATCACTCTAACCTTCAAACTAAAATGATGGTTTATTTTCAAAGATTGTTGCAAGCTAATTCAAGGCAAAGGAAACTATTTCAGAAAGCAGTGACTGTGTCAGAAAGAGCTCAATTAGCTTCATATGAGGTGGCAGAAATTATTGCACTTAAATCAAGTCTCATGTCCTTGCGGAATCAGTGATTCTTCCCGTGTTGCGATCGGAAAGCCTGAGTGGCATGTGCGCAAAGCTTCGCACCATGGCAGCAAGCAACAATAGAGTTCATGCGCCGCAATCTCTCTTACTGTATTGAAAGTTTGACAAAGACTCCAATGGTTTAGTGTTCCATATTTCTATTTGGGGGGGCTAATCCCACCAACCCCCTCTGTGGCGACGAGACTGCAACAGGGTTGCCGAGAAATTTTTACAGCCTTGAAACTGTGCCACCATGTAAAAAAGTTTGGGAACCACTAGCCTAAGGTGTTTAAACCTGAAAAAGCAAAAACAGTGCTTGAAACTTGAAAGATGCTGAACAATGAAAAGGAAGGAAGTACAAAATGGAGCATCAAGTTAACACTTTTAGAGCCGCCTGGTTTCGGCAATTTTCGCAAAAAAAACAGCAGTTTTCGGTTGCCTTACCAACGCCCTAGCTCCTCCGCCGATTGCACTAGAGAGCTGTTCAGCAGCTTAAACAGATCGGCCAGTCTAGTAGATTGCACTCGAAAAAAAATTTTTTGCTTGGGGGTTGCGGTTTTTTTGTGAAT
>Ga0210059_1013703_pt1 | contig 12097 bp, 12 predicted proteins | sample Ectturendosymbi2_FD_188042 | JGI IMG/M metagenome (GOLD analysis project Ga0210059, IMG submission 188042) | Ecteinascidia turbinata endosymbiont from Florida, USA - Sample 2 (SPAdes) (version 2) | ecosystem: Host-associated > Tunicates > Ascidians > Unclassified | place: Key West, Florida...
GACTTTTGCGCAGGACTGAAGATGTGTAACACACGAAACTAGTTTCCTTACGCAATAAATTGCGATAGATTCGCTTGGTGTGGGTCACTGATGTGGCTTTACAAACATTGCTCTATGTACGACGTTAGACATCATACGCATTTATCAGTTACCTCGTTGATTTGCGCTGAAGTTATGAAGTTTTAAACTTAATACACTTATCAGACTAAAAAGAAGATTTTTTATATAAAGTTTTAAAACACGAGTGCTATGTCTGCTTTTTCTTCAATCAAACTTGTTCCGATCCTCTTCATCGCCGTCGCCATCTCCTCCCAACTACTGCACGAAGAGGACTACTTTTCAAGCGTCATTCCCGTAAAGCTTATGAGGAGGATAAACTCGACCAAGTTCGGTGAAAGCATTGCTCGATCGGTTTGTTGTTTAACAACATTTTGCATGAAGTGTGTTGTTGATTTCTGCAAGCCTCAAACTCCAGTCGACCGCAGCTAATACGTTTTCACTGAAACGTATTTTACCATTCATATAGTATAGAATCAAGCGGGGAAAAGAAGCTGTACCTAACTTTTCATTTCCTTTTTACCTATTTCTGGCATAAAACCCACTTGAAAAGCACCTGCAACCTTCCCACGGTGCTCACGTTTAGTAGGATATGACATGACATCACGTCTTGTTTGGAATTCACACGTTATCACGATGGATCAGTTTTCTTTCTCGGCAATCCCGACAAGAAAGCTCGTTTCCAAAACAAGAAACATATTTTCGGTTGAGGCACTTGTTTGCGTCAATGTTTCACTCATGCGGCAAAGCACCAAACAATCGTATACAGTTGGTGCTTTTTCCTACATTTCAGCAAAACCTTGATGAATGTCTGTAAAATATTATTTTTTGTCAATTTGAGACAACGTGTAAAATCACCATCTGTTTTACAAATCTTGTGGTAGATGTAGCAAAACATTATTGTTATGCTGCAGTAATATTTGTGTTCTGTCAAAGTTTATCCTGCGATTTAAAAAAATAAATATACAGGAAATTAAAAGAGAAACGGTTATAGGACTATAACAGAGGCAAATAATAAATATAAAAGTTGTCGCACAGGTTGAGCCCACTTCATTAAAAATTTCGATGCATGTCGTTTGTCGAAACAGCGTTGGTTTTCCTAAATTTCAATCCACATGTGTTGCGTACAAGCGAGAAATTTAGGTCCGAGACATTTTGTTCAGGACTTTACGAAAAGCTTGTCAATTTCTGCACTGAAGACACCACGGGGCAGAAAACATGGCGTGACAAGGATCAAAAGGTGCTCATCAAATTAATGCTGAAGTACCGGTGACAGTAATGAGGCAACCATCAATGTTTTCAGTTCTGTTGCAAAACTTCTTCATTATCAACAACAACAGCACCGGTGCTTGCAATAAATTTCAATGCCTTTATTTTAACAGAAACTTCCTGATACGTGCTTGTGACCACAACTATCTGTTCTGATGTTCACGAAATATTCATGAACGTTTCACGCATCATTTTACACGCTGGTCATATTGCTTCTGCATCGCCTCAAAAGTTATTCCAGGCTTGTTGTTTACATCACGGCGACCATCCCCTGATGCCACGTTTGTCCTGGACTTGCAAAATACAGCAAAAAATTCTGACTTCGATTGTAGATTTTTATGAAACACGTTTCACAGAATCTGTTCCTACCAACGAAAGAATGTTGTATGCGACGGTTTCAAAGACTCTCTACGCTTGGGACTGATATCGCCACATGTTCGGGTTCTCTCAATTAAGAACAACGACTTGCAGGTTTTGGAAGAGAGGATCATGAGAAGACTGCAAAAGCTGGTGAGGTCTGACCTGAAAGCGTATTACTTTACTGTGGTTTGTTACTCCAACTGGGATTGATGCAAAGTGTAGGGACATAGATGTTATATACTAGTCATCACTGTATATGAACTGACTCAGTTTATGAAAGGTGCGCCTGTGTGGGTTGCGCTGTATTTCATGTAAAATGTTTTTGTTTCGCAATATGAAAATTTTAACAGACCACAAGGATGGAGATCAACTACTCAGTACTCGCGGCTTCCACCTATGAGCTTCAATATTTTTCGTTGTCATGCTTTTCTAACAGTCAGGCGACCGGCCAACGTTTCCAAGTATTCCTATTAACTCCAAAACATGCACATATGTTAGAAAATTTCAAGAAAAGGTGAAAGACAATTGCACATCAACGTTTTTGATGTCATTATTTTTGATTTTTCAACACTGCAACTGATGATAGCAACTTCACCTCCATCAAAGCAACTACAAGGTCAAGTCTGAGATCTAACACTAAAGCAGTGTAGGGAGTTTATGCTGTGTACATCTCACCGGTCCCGTACTACTTGAGGGATCAACCTAGCATTGACCTTAGACCCAAATGCTTTTGGCCGGGGAGGTCGCGACTGGCGTTCTCGTGAAAAGAACGCTACGGTTAGTCGCAGGTGGTTGAACTTCAAGGTGCAGTATATTTGTAAACGCATTGGTGCAACTTTCGTACATTTCGGTTGCTCTGCATTCTTCATCTCCGTGCACTGTTCTGTACGTGTAGTGTAAAGCAACGCTCTGTTGCGAGCTTTTTTTCGTTTCTGATGGTGCGCAACTGAATTTGTCTTGTTCGGTCATCATCTGAAAAGCGTTGCAATGTCGTTTAAATTTTTAAACCGAAAGCTGAAGGTTTGTATAATATGTTCAAAAATATGTTTTATTGAAGATGTTTTACGTAATCAATTATATATGCTTTTTGCAAATTCGCATTATTTCATCAATGTACTTATGAAACATTCAAATTTTTTGCATTTTTCTCTTGATGTAAGACTGTATATGGCAGTCCTCTTGTATTACAAGTTACAATTGGGATTGTCAATTAGTGATATCATATGACGAAAATACCACCAACCTTTTGCGCCCACTTCCATGCTGCACGACTACTGAAGTCCCAACTCAATATGAAACGTTCACAAATTTCTCTAGAAAGTGGTTTAGTGAAAGCTTTGCAAGCTTTTTTCCGGGCCTTTGAAGATTGCCAGCTTAGTGCTTCGTAGCAACGTGCCTTGTAATGAATGCTGAGAAGGCAAACGACAGCTGAGCGACAAAGAAGATTTTCTCCGCTCTTCTCCCCCTGCTGTGCGATGAACATGAATGCAACCAAGTTATTGTGTTGGTTCTGCACTTTTAATACAGAGGTTATATTGACTAACTGGACAAAACTGTGAACTTTAATTACCTCCGCAAGAATGCACGTTTTCAGTAATATTTAGGAGTAGTAGTAAGTTATATTTATTTTTGTCCCCCGATATTAAAATTTATACATCAGATTATAGAATTGCGTGCTTTTGAGATTCTCCAACAGCGTCAATAACAAAAAGCTGCAATATACGCAAAACTGTCCTATTTTGGCAAAGGAATACACCAACCACGGAAATATATCCAAATAAAACTGATTCAAGTATCTTTTTCCAACATTCACCGTTTTCTATTTCATGATGAGAAGAAAATGGCTGAATAAAAAAACGCAGCAGTCTTCATGTTGCTCTTGCAACTCACATTTTGTTATGTCACAAATAATGGAAATCTAATCAATGTATTATCCAACGTCATTTTGTCGAATAATAGAAGTCAAATCCATAACCCTGACGTCACCAACAGTCTAAGCAAAACATTCTCCATTATTGCCAAATCCGGCGTCACAACCATGTTTTTTCAAAACACGACTTGTCATTTTTTTCACCAAACAATCCCAGGTTTTCTGCGATCTTCGTCCTTCCTGTTTGTGACAAACTTTCAATGCACATATACAGTAGTAGACTTTCACTGCAATAGTCTCGTGACTGCTTCACTCCTGAAGGAAAGATGAAGTGATATCACAATCCTGCTGTGACCAAAACAATCGGCGACAGAATGGCCTCATTAACGCGAATAACCACACAATTCAAATGTAGAGGACGTAGTCAGAATCGGTTTCGATATGTTGCTTTCCAAATTATGCAAATACATTGTGAATCAAGTTACTTTTTTAGGTTTTATGGGGGGCAATCGTCCTCATGGTTCCCCGCCTGTTTCAACTGATTCACAGAATTCAAGACGCGAGGAGATAGTAAGAACCACAGTGCTTGATCTGAAAAGATTTACTTGTTCACGGACCAGCAGCATTTGCAGGGTTTTCGAATGTAAAGTTGCTTGATTTGGAAACGACACAAATTTGCTGCAGATCCTATCTTTTGCAGACACTGAATCAGGCGATTGTTTATAAATCTCGGCAGTTGAGAAGATAATGGCAAAGCTAAGCTTGGTTTCCTTCTATCCATGCATGAGCCACCTACGTCCCATTGGTCCCACACATCTTTGTAATTCAACTTCCCAAATTTGTCAAAATCAAATTGATATAATTCCAATACTTTGTACATGCACCCGCCGTTTTCTTTATGCAAACAGCCCATCGACCTATTCCCAGAATCCCAGTCAACCGACCCGTGGTCAAAATTTAGCATCGAATGTGGGAAGTTTGATACGAACCCAGATAAAGTTTGACCGTTGCTTGTCCGAAGAAATCTGTTGCAGTGGTTGAACGAGATAATAATCATTCTCGCTCTCACAAATTAGGAAATTATTTCCAGGTCTATGAATTTGCGCAAGAATCCTTTCATCTGCCGCATGACATTTCTAGGAACACAGGAACACAAACCTTAATGCTGAAGGTAACCACAATAGAAACACTCAAAAATTACTAATATTTGGATTTGGATTTTTTGTACCTCTAGGTGCATACGTCGGCAATACCTACGTTCATGGCTGCGGATGAGTTATACCTGTTTTGCTTTGTCGGAGAAAAAACTTACTTTGACTTGCTTAAACATCCATTCATAGCAACAGCAGACATGTAATTCGCAATTGACATTCTGCTTGAGTGTGAAACGGCTTTTCAGAAATAGCATCATAGGATCCTAATGCAGCTGTTACTCCTTCTTCTTCACTTTGTGATGTTCAAATCATGGATTAGATATCCAATAATTGTTTGAGCATCTGCAACTCTCAATAATTTAAGAGTTGAATGAAGTTATAAACTACTTCCGGATCCGATACACGCGGAATACCGAGCAGCTACAACAGCTTTCTTGCATGAAAGTCTAAAAAGGCCTTTCAGGTCTTGATGTCTTTTTCTACCAAGGGCGTACGCACACGAGGTTGGGGTTAAAACCCCACGCTTGAGCTTGATACTTTACAGAAACATTATTACGTGCGCAAAGGAGATTAATCGCTTTCGCATACTTTTGCTTGTTAGTTCGTCGACTTAATGCAAATACCACGGCATAAATTTGCATGCAGATATCAAGGAACACTGTAAATGGGCCAAAAAGTGATAATTAGGTTTTGGTGGGAATCTGGGTTGTCGTCTGCATCCAGAAACGATTTCACCACTTTTTGCAAACCTTTCTTCCGCTAAGCATGTTTTAGATTGTGTTCCGCGGTAGTTCACATCATCCAGGTTTTTTAAGGTGTTTTAGGGCCCCGTTTCGGGTCCCTAGAATTGAAAATCGGGTCCCTGGAATCAGCGAAAATTATCATCGTGTTCCTAGAATCAGAGAAAATCGGGTCCCTAAAGTAAGAGAAATCGGGTCCCTGCAGGTCCATACAGGGTACCTAAAATTTTCCTTAAAGAAACCTTGCTTTATCCGAAACCGTTGTCTTTATTTTGTCTGGTAAGGCTTATCAGCGCAAGCCCTGACCGCATTGGCTACATTACCAATTTCAGTAGCATGATAGAACTGTTGCACGAGCTCAAAACCAGCAGTTTTTAGCATAGGATTAAGGCATTTGATAATGTCTCAGCAGGGAAAAAGGAAAACTGAAAGTTTGCTGGACTTCTATACATAACAAAAAATCGAAAGTTTTCTTGCGTACTTTGTGCGCATTCTCACATCTTGTGTAGTTTAGCAAGATTCGATCATGCAAACCGGGGTGTGCGCCAGCCAGTCCAGCCACCAACTTTCTATGCTCGACTGCTCGTAATCGATAAGACATTAGCACAGCCTCATTTTGCAGTTGTAAATTACTCTGACGCAGTGATGAGTGTGATTTACTCCCCTGTTTTAACGCGAAGCCTGACATTTTTGCGGTTATGAACTGCTGTGTCGTAGCGTTGAGTTAGTTTTCCTCCGATATCCTAACGTGGAGCGCTGATAGTTTGTAAAATAAGGGGAGTGCGTGTAGAAGAATATGCATATTATGTCAACAAACTCCGCCAAAACGTTGGTTTGGAAACATGAATATGACGTCTAATTGTGACGTCACAAACAGCGCACACCAAATACAAATGACCACCATATGCCACTGAATGAAAACACCCCCATGAAAATTTTCTGCGTACGCCACTGTTTTCTACTACAAAGAATTCTCTCTCAACGTAAATTGTGAAACTTCATTCAACTCACACGACATCAGCATGCCATTTCTAACTTACTTTTTGTTTCAGAAATTCCTTGACGTCAGAGGAAATAATATACGAAGCCTGAGGAGGATCCTGATGAAAAACAGACGACTTCGATGGTTACTTGCCGATGACAACAAACTTGGGGAGGAGAGCCAGTACCACCCAGTGCTGAATCACGCTTTTTCAAAAAACAACCAACTGGAAATGATGACACTGAGGTAATGGCTGAGTGCGCGTGTAATCGAAAACTCGTAAATGGTTTCAAAGTTCAGCTTACGCCAAACTGTGGACAGAAGATATTTACAAACGTGTAATACGTTGTATGAAATATGAGTTCTCAAACAGACAAGCAAAGGAAACTATGTCAGAATTAAAATTGGCTGGCGTGGTCAGAAAATCTTTTGTAAGCAGCTGCAAAAGGAACAAGTTCACTGCAAGTTTGTAGAAGCAGTCATTTGTAGTTTGTAGAAGCAATCATTAAACGAGCTCCCCTGGCGTGACCGGTGATTTTTTACCAACATGACTTTACTTTGTCTGCTTAGCTCGCAAAAAAGTAGCTTGGTTTAGAGTTTTGTTGCAAGTTTGCCTAAAACGTTGTGCTGATCGGTTTCTTAACACTTTCAATAAATATAGTGGGTGGGACGGCAAATGAAGGGGGTCCTGGTTGTTGTTGCTCTGTGTGTGGTCCAAAAAAATCTTTCTTTGTTAGCAACAACAACATTCAAAAAATCTCACCGTCGCTAGTCAGCAGAAACAGGAACAAACTGACTTACTTGGACGTGTCAAATAATCGGCTGGAAAGAGTTGAAAGAAACACTTTTGCCAGACTAACTCATCTGGCAACCCTGGACTTACATGGAAACGTCATCAAATACGTCAGCAGCGATGCATTCAACCGAAACAGGTTAGCTGTTATGTTGTTTAGATCCAAACGTGACAATCGCATGAAAAAGTTAACGAAATCACTCTCATTGAGATTTGATGAACTTGTAATATTTGTAACAGATTATATTTGGGTCGTGTTGTTGGACAGTACAGTTCGAACAGTCGCAACCGGAAATCGTATGTTGAAACGCTGTTAAAAACTAACATAATTTAAAGCAACTGTGATCCGTTTTGACATCAAGTGGTGATACTCGAATGCGAACATTGCAAAGAGGCATGGCCACCACACAACAAAGTTGGCTTTTGCTCACTTTCGTTGGCCATGCAAAATAAACAAGCATTGTCTGTCTGTCTCTCTGTCTGAAAGGTTCGATCAAAGAAACATCTACATATATTGCATGCATGGGAAGCACACGTTGAATAACCAACATGCAGTGTCACATGCAACTACCGGGATCCAAAACAGTGAGAAGTGATCAACCAGCATTGAACAGCAATCCAAGAAAAATACAATGTTGTCTATGGTCAGGGGTCATAGGGATAGTACGTTGCAGTAAAAATGCAAGACAAACACACCAATTGCACAAAGTCAGCAAAAAAATCAACCACACCAAGCATTATATCAAAAACAATTTCCTCAATCTTCATAATGTCCACATATATTGAGCAAAGCATTGTTTCTCTCTGTTTGTGATTCCGGAAAAATTTTACCCGAAAAAATAATACTATCAACGGCTGTGTAGGTGCCCTGATGGCAGTTTTTCCAGGTGGCTGTTTCAATCAAAAGATAAATCGAAACAAAAAGGAAACAATATATAAAATATTCAAAAATTTGTGACAACCTGTAGCAGAGGTGCTGTGATTTTCTATTATAAGGTCGCAGGGATCGAGTTGATGGGGGTGACGGGGGAACATCTCCCCCCCCAACTTTTTAACAGGGGGGACATAATATCTTTCGTCCCCCCAACATTTTGTGATCAAAAGTAATGTAGTTGTGCAAATTTCATGGTTCCATTACTGTTGGAAACGTTTCCCCAGCATAAAACCAGGGAATTAATGAGAAAAATGAACGCTATCGCTGGATTATCTATAGACACAGTATAGGCTACAGATTTCCGATGTAGACTGAATTGTCACGATTGTTGAAAATCGTGTTAGCTAATTTGAATTATCGAATCAGTGTGAACATGAACTTCGCTCTATCAAGAATTCCTGTGCTGGTCTGTAGCCTGCAATCAGAATAGGGTTGACACCAGGCGCGTAGCTGTGAGGGACAACGTGGGAATACCCCCAACTGCAAAGTTTTTAGGTTAATAACATATTTGAAGTGTAAGCCAAAGAAATACTTCAGTGCAAATCAACGAAACTGACTCAAGGAACCTATCCTACTTCAGCTTTTAGTCGAACATAAACTTGCACTGACCTTTTGTAATCATGATCAACGACCACAAGCAAAAACAATTGGAGTAACGCATTTCGCAGCTGTTTTTGGCGCACCAGCTTGCTGTATCCCACCTAATGTTTGTGTAAGCTTCATTTCAAGACCATCGCAAATTCCTCTCTGATAACCGTGGATGTTACTTACAACTATAACCTATCCTTGTTTCCAGTGTCAGCGTAGCCTTAAATCAATATCGTAGATTTTTGTTGTTTCACACTTCAAAAAATAGATGCGTGAATATGGCGGTGATGTAAATTTTATGTCTTGAAGCTCAAACTTGGCTAAGAAGCGATTCAGTTTCAAAGTCTTCTTCATTGCGCCATAGTAACTGTTTAGCAACAATAGCATTCATTCTACATATTTATTTGTGATGACATGCACTGTGACGGTTCAATCACAATTATGTGGAGCCTTAACGTTTTCATCAACGATTTCCCTTTACCTTGCCGGCCAGTAAAAAATCAATATTTTCAAGATATTAGACTCCGACCTGCTGTTCATAAGCCCAGTGTTTCAGCTTTCATTTGATGTTAATTGCCACCCTATCCTACAGTAAATTCTTTGAAATAATTTAACTGCAACGAGAAGAGTCAGCAGCAAAATCTAACGTAAGTAGCAAGATACTTTTCATTTTGCAAGGGCTGAGAAAATTGACACTGCCATTACTTGCAGTACTGAGATATCTTGCACAGGGAGGTGCATATTAAAATTTAGGAGCAATCTCTTAGAAAAGGGCCCCAAAACATCGCCATTGCGAAAAGTAGATGTGGGATTACGTGGATAAAAGAGTTAAATTTGTTTCACATTTCAGTTTATAAACTGAATTCAAGAGCATAAGATACATAGGAAAGGAAGAAAATTTTGTAAAGTTTTGCAGCTACTCAATTGAAAGCTGCCACCTATGGCACATTTTCCCATAATTTTTGCTTTATTTCGAAAAACACATGACTTACTTCAGAGATTCTTTAAATGGTACATAACCTTTTTAACTAAACAATGGTGCAAAGCTCTCAAGGGGGGGGCACGTATCTCTGAAAAAGAGGGGTCCAAGGCAACTACCTCCTTATCCTTCCCTAATTTCCATCCCTGAGCTTGCAATCTGTCTTGTTGGCAAAGCGCATGTGACTAAAATGAAACTAAATTTGAATTTTTACCATTACGGCTTCAAATTCAGCGGATAAGTTATTGTATTTTCAAGACGCCCGTGATTTGTACAAATTTAATTACGTGCAGTACTGAACTATCTTTACGTGTAGCTGAGGGCGGTCAATAAGTTTTGTAATACTGGGTTTACTATTGTGTTTACAGTTTAATTCCATCTTATATTTCAATGAAGTCAGTTAAATTTAGCAAAGTCTCATCAAACAATTTAACTGAAGTAAGTTTTAAAGTAGCTACAAAGGTTTTACGGAGTATTTTGAACATAGCCTAAAGATCTTACGGATCATCAAAAATCGAAACATTTTTCAAACACGTTGAAAGACTCTAGCATATACGGTTATCAACTACAGACGTGAATTAATTGCTCAAAACTAAGATGACAACGGGATCCACTTCTTATGTGCGCGAAAGTTTTGTAGAAGGCCTACTTCAGAAGTCAGTGCCTCAGAGCAAAGTCGCTGTTTGGTTTCGGTTGAACGTGCTGTGTTGGTGTACATCAGAAGCGTGCAAATACAATATAACATGCGCAATCGTAATGGCGGCCGCAATGACTTCTTGCTCAAGTGCAATATTATATTGAGCATTGAGATGTTTACTAGCGCTTTTGCAGGAAAGGTTTATGAGCAAATGATGGCATTGATCCAAAGTAGAAGTTTGGAACTTTACTATCGGAACTTTTAAAACTTGTCAATTCAATGAAAGCAAATTTTTTTATTTGTCGGCTTAAATCTGAACACAATTGTTCAGGAGAAAACGCCAGAAACATGCACGTTTCATGGATGATGCTTTAAAAACAAGGAGCATCAAAAATATTTAAATGTTGAAACTCGGTTGTTGTTTTCCCCATATTTTATTTATCGAAACTGACCAAATTTGAATTGATTATCACAATTTTGAGCATAATTGTGTTTATTTGAGCTCTCAGAATTAATGTGTTTTCATATTTGAATGCAGTGCTAAGTCTAGATATCTAGATATAGCACCGTTGCATACTTGTATACACTACGAGTTGCTATACAACCACGATGGGCGTAGGCAGGTATCAATACCATAATGCGCCCCCAATTTGGCCTATTTTACAAAAAGGTCGTACTACGGTTGGGTGAACATGGTGACGTCATCGCAACGCAAACAATAAGGTTTATCCCCCCCAAAGTTTTTTAGCAAACTCGGTCCCTGTAAGGTCGTATTCATTACCAATCGTCTCCAGTTGTTTTAGGACAGTTGTTCACAAACTAGATATCTAGTGACTCGCAAAGTTCATGGACTATAGTTACCGTATCAGGGTTTTTTAAGGAAAATGTTAGGTGCCCGGTATGGATCTGTAGGGACCCGGTTTCTCTGATTCTAGGGATCCGATTTTCTCTGATTTTAGGGACCCGATGATAATTTTCTCTGATTCTAGGGACCCGATTTGAAATTCTAGGGACCCTAATCGGGTCCCTAAAACGCCTAAGAAAACCCTGGTTTTTACATACCTGGAAGGTATGACTTCGACCTTCGCACATGCGAATATTTTGTCGAACGCTTATCACATGAGCGTCAATCAGAAGATGATTCTGACGTTAAAGTCAGAGGTTGTGATACGAACAAAAACTTTACGTGGTGAGCAAGACCACATATGACATCAACGCTTCGGAGTGACGTAGGAATGTGTTGTATGCAGATACACAACAATGACGATTCAACGAAATTCAACACTGATTTATTTTAACTTTCCAGAGATGAAATTTTAATGTCTGTGCCTCACCACTGGAGAAGAGAAGCCTCTTCCCAGTGTCGCAGGAATCTGAAATAAATATTTTTCTCGCAGAAACCTGGAAGTGCTGGATTTATGCGACAACTTTATCGCTTTTGTTGGCAACAACGCCAGACTTGATTTGACGAAGAACACGAAGCTGAAGGAGTTGCGCATGGCGAGCAACAAGTATGGAGTTTCTTGTTTTGAAAATGGAAACGCTAAAACTTTTTGTTGCACTTTTCGCTGGAAGTCTTGAAAAATGTTGCTAAAGTATGAAAGGAAACATTGCGTTCCTTATTATTTTAGGATTATCACATCTGAGGAGGTAAAATTCCTGACAGTCTCAATGGCTACTTTTCGCGACAACAAAGAAGCGCAAAATGGCATTTTTCTGTAGGTTCTTCCAACT
>Ga0210059_1013704_pt1 | contig 12096 bp, 8 predicted proteins | sample Ectturendosymbi2_FD_188042 | JGI IMG/M metagenome (GOLD analysis project Ga0210059, IMG submission 188042) | Ecteinascidia turbinata endosymbiont from Florida, USA - Sample 2 (SPAdes) (version 2) | ecosystem: Host-associated > Tunicates > Ascidians > Unclassified | place: Key West, Florida...
CAAAAAGTAAAGCACTGTTGGTCAGAATATCTACAAGGTGGCTTTGCCTTTCCTCATCACATCCAGGCACAGTTTGGACAGCGCACTGGCTTTTGAAGCAGAGAACAAAAACGTTTAGTGCATTAAATCTGATAATGATTACTGCATCAAAATCTAAGTACTTTGCGTGCCATACAAGCACAACAGGGTTTGCATTAAGAGCATGACTTTACACAAGAAGTGCTGTATGAAGCAATATTTCCATCATGTCTTCTTCAATCGTTTATTCAACAAAGCCAAACAAGACTGAAAGTTCACAAAATCTTTCTTATTTATAATTAAAAATATGTCACACGTGAAACTATGCTTTTATAATCGCCGACGTCTCACGACATCCTAGAAAATAATTACAAGTAACTTGGTTGCAGCTGAGGTCAACTTGCGTCCAAAAACTAGATGATATCCAAAATTGATTCAGACACTGCGGAAAAAAGTAGATAAAAAATTTCATCGTCAGACTCTCACATTACTTGCTTTTCATTTTATGCTTCAAAGACATTACATTTTGTTGATTCATGAAAACGTAGCTTACTCTTGGTTTTCAAAATATACGCATTCAAATCTTTGTTAGATGAAGTAGATTTCAAAATTGAAATTGAAGTTTTTGCCATTCTCTATAGAAGATTTTTCTATTTGTCTAGCATGAAATGTTTATTAAGCACAGTACGTGCATGGTCTGTAAAAATCTGAGTAGGAATACATCATCGTCGCACTTCCTTAACATGATGACGATACCCAAAATGCTTTTGTTGTCATGGATGTTTGCATCGCTTTTTACTGATGACAACTACGCAGCCGGCCAAGTGCGAGGTAAGTTGCTTTCTGCAACGTAGTGATTCCCTCAGGGAAGTAGTATTTGACACATGGATGTATGGAGGTTTGATGGCGCCCGGGGCAAGAAGCAAGTTTGGCGCCCCCGTGGTCGAACCTGAGGTCTTTCGGGACAAAATGTACTCTATTGAAGAAAGTACTTGTGACATTGTGGGACTTTTCGGTGCTACCTCAGTGATTCCCCTGACTCCCCTCGTTACCCTCTTTAAATGGACAATGGCAGTTTTCGTCATGAACAGTGGCCTGTTGTGTTGCAAAATATTGAAAGAAAGATGCATTAAAATCGACTTTAGCAGAACATATTGCATCATAATTTTCAGTTGGATTCGCAAAGCTTTTGCATGTATCCCCTATACCTACGATATATTTACGTTGTAAACTTGAAAATAATGCTCATGAAAATGCAACATTACCACATTAAAGTTACAATCATAGTTTCCTTGAAATCTGATTTTTAGGTACCGTATTTTTCGGACTATAAAGCGCACTTGAAATCGTTTAATTTAATCAAAAATCGAAAGTGGGCCTTATAATGTGGTGTGCCTAATTTATGAATCTGGTTGTGCTTTCCCATCTTGAACCAACTCTATATGGTAAACGGTGGTACTTATTTAATTGCCAGTTACAATCTTTTGTAAGCAGACCATCGTGTTACGTAATAAACAAACAATAATTGCCATGATCAGCGTATGTGATTCCGGGAGTACCCAGCACATACCACAGATCGCATTACTCCCAGGGCTGCCAGATTTTTTTAACCTGAAGTACCCAGACTCTTGCACTGTTGGTGATGATGACGTTACCATGTTCACTCAACCGTAGTATTACCTTTTTGCATGATTTGCTACATGGCAAAGTATGAAAATGAGATCAGGTTACCATGGCCCAAAGATCCCCCTTGACTACGACCATGGTATAACGTAATGGTTCAATGGTTACCTTATTTTGTAAGTACACACCAAATTTATTATTACTATTGGCAATTTAACATTTCTTTGTCAAAATAGATAAAACAAACACAACACATACAATACATCATTAAGTTTGTAGTAAATCTATTGGCCTACACTGCGTCTTAGTGCTCTTTTGTCATGGAACCCTAGGGTTGCCAGCTCGCTTGAAATGTTTTTAAAGGACATATTGTCGTTTTGTGGTAATTGAAATTTTACTTCGTGCTTGCTTTGAATGCTTTTTAGATGTAGTGGCGCAGAACATTTTTTAAACAAACATTTCTGAATAACAATGAGCACTTATGAATACTTCTTACTACATTTTTGTTTAAGATGGAACAAACCTTCTCTTTAATCGGTTGGAATACATTGTTTAATCTTGATTCTTGAATGCTCAATGTAATCAATATACGAATAATGGACAATTTCACAACTGTTCAAGAACTTTCAGGGACGACTGAAACTATTCAAGGACAACAAAATGTTTTTCAAGAATCAAGGACATAACCAGTTTTGATAGCAAATTCAAGGAAACTCCTTGGCGCTCAAGGATGTCTGGCAACCTTATGGAACCCGCATTAACGACAATTAACAAAACACGAATTACTTGCAAGAAAATCAAATATTTCGTTATGAGACACTTCAACAAATAAACAGTTATTACTGAATTCAAGAAGCAAGAAATTTAATGGCTCGGTTGTTCTTGCATTTCTTTTACAATCTCCTTAAATTGTGTCTCTACGTTGCTCAATGCAATCTTCATACACATATCTGCACTCTTATAGTAAAACTAAAAAGTAAAAAGTGAGGTTTCATACTGTTTTTACTACATTCCCGCAAAGGCTGAACAGCAGCTCTTGTTTGAAGGCAACTCTACTCAGTCTGCTCTACTGTGACGTGTACATCGGCAGCATCGTATAACTGTGATGCAAAAATAACTTCCTATAAATTGCACAAAAATGAACAAGTGACGCAAAAACCATCAATATTTCTTTTTCAGCTGTTAACTGCACTCAACCTCCTGTATTAACTAACTGGCCTACCAGGAGTCTGAATGTGGCACGGTGATCTAAAAATTTCCATAATCATGCATCAACATACAAAAGCAAAAAATCAATTCCCCTAAATAAAACGAGAAAACTCACGGAACCCCACCACATGTTTTGCGGAATACTAGGGTTCCACCCAACCCCTGTTGAAGAGCAATGGTCTAAGTAATGTTAAGATCGGAAAGCCCGAGCGGCATGTGCGCAAAGCTTCACACTGTGTCAGCAAGCAACAATAGAGATCATGCGCCGCAATCACTCTTCGAGTACGTTGGTCATTATGCCCAATCGTTCACAAGGTAATATCGGCAAAGCTTCCACGCCACGATCACTCTATTAATGCTTGTTCGCGCCACATATATACGGGGGTTGTTTCTTCGCGCACATCCCGTTCGTGGCAAATCAAACATTCAACGCAACGCTAACCGAGATGCTGCAACAACATCCCCTCCTTTTCACAACGAACTGCATCGATCGCACGTTTTTTTGTGAAGGTTTCACACAGCACGACCTCCACATCCTGGTCACAGCACCGTTTTGTTGCGATCGGAAAGCCCGAGCGGCAAGTGCTCAAAGCTTCACACTGTGGCAGCAAGCAATAACAGAGTGATCATGGCATGTGATCTCTATTGTTGGTTGCTGCCACAATGTGAAGCTTTGCGCACTTGCCGCTCGGGATTTCCGATCGCAGCAGCAATAATGACCTTTTTCCTTATTTGTTCCCCGGACGTCTGCTGGGCTTTTTAATGGTAATGTAACCAGAACATTTGTATAACTATATTATTGTTGAACACTAGTGTTTGAAAATTAAAAAGACACCCGACAACCACACTTCTACACAAGGCTATGCCAGACTAGATTAGCTAGTACAAGCAAAACATGAGAAAAACAGCAAATCTCACAAAATCTTTACAACCTAAACAAACGAAACCATACAACAACGGTCCCCAAACGTGTTGTGCTGGCGTACCATTTGTGGGGTCCCGTGCTTACCAAATATCATTTGATAATAAGTTTGGCAAAACAGACTTGACACAAATGCGGCATGAACGAAATAACTTTTATTCAAACTTGAACTATCCTATTGGGGTTTCAAAAAGTCTATTAAAAGTTGCATTGAAACGCAAAGATTTTAAATATTTCTCGAACTTGCTGTAATTCGGAAAAGATGGAAGCAATAATATCAGTGATTTGTAGATATGTGCAAAGCACCTCAAAAATTGAAGTGAAGACTTTAAAGATACGATTTGAGGAACTACAAAGAATGCATGTGCCGGATTGGATTGTTACGCTGTTAGATTTTAATGTGCAAAATGCATATATTTATTCGCATTTGCAAGATGAACTCAGTGATATATGTGTGGATGTCGAAGCTCAATCATTATTCAAACGCAAAAACCTGCATGACAGTGCAACGTAAGTACCGTTGCAATTACCTGAAACTTTGTCCAGCTTTTGAGCCGTTTTTACTTGCATTTCCTACATGGTAGAAGCTGGTGTTAGTCACGCAAATGCATTTCTAAAACAGAAGCAAAATTCGTAACCCTGCTCCTCGAGTACAGTACACTACTCTGTATGTAGCGTTGTACCAAGTGTTACGAGTTAGCGAACAACTGTGTTAAGAAAATGTCTGTAATTTTGTTGTCCTACCACAACGCCGTTATAAAACGTTCTGTGTTCAATCTGCGTTGTGGAGACAGTGTGTCCTTGTGCTCTACGGACTTCATATCTGGTTCAAACATTGTAATTTTTAAAAAATGCAATTCATAGCAGGAACAGCTTCACTGGGCACTGCATGGGACAAGTTGCGCGCACCACTTGCACATCTTCTCTGTCTTTCCTTAGCTAGCCTATGCCTGGGTGCAATTTAACGCATTGCGCAACTGTGTGGTTGCCCGCTTCTCGTTTTATGGTGGCGGGGACAAGCTACACTCGCCACTCGCAACTCTTCTCCAAGAACAATTTGTGGAACGAAAAAGCTGCAAAAGAGCCAAAAAGTAGCCAAACAATTATTGTGGAGCCAAGTGGTTCTCAAAAGCGCCAAATTTCTGGTTTTTGGCTCCAAAAGAGCCAAACTGGCAGCCCTGATTACTCCGCGGGGCTCCGGAGTACATCGGCGCGCACAGAATCAAACGCGTGCACAAATTTTATTCTATTCGTGACTTGCGGATTACACATGTGTGACAGACTAAACTCCCTGTGGTGTGACTCTGCCACTCGGGAGTTGTGAAAGAGTTGAATGCAGTTTGACTTATCCACGTTTTGCTTCATTTAATGCGCCTTACAATCCAGTGCCCGTTTTGTATGAAAAAAGTACAGCTAGCAATTGATTTTGACACTAGGCCTTATAATCCAGTGCTTATGGTCCGAAAAATGCGGCACTGCCCAACCACTTGTGGTTAAGACCACTGCATGGTCGGAATGTTGTTGATTAGCACATTGTTGCCATCTTGAACAAATTTGTTTTCACTTTACAAGCAAAACAAATGTCTTTTTTGCAAAAAAATTAATAACTACCATTGAAAACACTTAACACAAATTTTTTTACAAATATCAAAAAGATCTGTAGCATGTTTCCAACCAGAAGTGTAGCATTTCTGCAATTAAGCGAAGCGAAAGTATGGAAAGGACGAAAAATGGATTGTTTAGGTTCAAAGGCCCAGTCGTGGGAAGGATAATTTTTTTAAATTTCGAAACGCAAATAAAATAATTACCTAATTTTAATCATGTCTAGACGTCCTTTATATTTTATATCATAATGCTGACGTACCTTCTTTCGTTATATTTTTAATCTATTCCAGCCCAGACCAGCTTAATAAACGTTCCACAAAAACTATTGTAAATAACACTGGTTTTGCAGATCCAACGAATTTACCAACATGCCCCCTATTTTCGCGCAACGGAACTCCTGCGAAGAAATGCGTCTGTCCAGAAAATGAATTCAAGTGCGATTGTTCCGAAACCGGATGCCCGAGCAACAGGATATGTTTTACTAGATCGAATATGTGATGCTGTGAGTCAATGCGGTGATTGGAGCGATGAAAAAGGTTGCACTTCTTGTCCCAAGCCCTGGCCCTTCAAATGCGACTGCTACGAAATAGGATGTCCTGGAAGAATCCGAACTTGTGTTGAGAATGCGAGCGTGTGCGACGGTAGAAATGCATGTGGCGACTGGAGCGATGAGCTGGGATGCTCGTGTCCAGCCAACAAACCCATCAAATGCGATTGTTACGAAACAGGTTGTCCTATCACAGGTTCAGTAAGGTCAGCATGCATTCAAACTCTTGAACGTTGTGACGGAACAAACCACTGTGGTGACTGGAGCGATGAAACCGATTGTTTGGGAATAAATCTATTCTGCAGTGATGGACAGTGCGTGGACCGGTTGAAAGTGAACGATGGATTCATCGACATGAAAAACGGAGTCGACGAGTTTGCTTGCTGTCACAGTTGCAAGCATCAAGTCTTCAACTGTATGGAACACAACGATATCTGTGCGACGTCCAGGAAGTGCATACCTGGCAAATGGATTGGTGATGGAATACCTGACTGCTGTGATAAAAGTGACGAGCCTTGTCAAGCTTCGTTATGGAGGTGCGATGGATGTCAGATACTCGTTAATCGCTGCACCAGTACTGTTGGCAAAAATTTATTGCTTTCGAGTCCTCATCACAATATAACCACATGTCATAAAATGAACAAGACTTTAACTCGAAGTTCAAACTTTTCATTCGAGTGGGTCTGCATCACTTCGCCTTGTGGCACTTGCATCGACATGTATCAGTGTGAAAACGGTCAGGTTATAGAAAGCAAGTACTTTTGCGACAAAAAGGTGCATTGTGACGATGGCAGCGACGAAGCCAATCAACCGTTTGGATTTAGGTGCTCTGGAAAATCAAGGAAAGGACGTTGTGTTTTGTCACAAAGCAATATTCTTGATTCGACGGCGCAGTGTGCGGATGGTTCAGACCTGTGTTACTTGAATGGACAATTTCGTTGTTTTGTTTGTTTGGACGAAAAACTTGTTATTTCAGCCAAACAAGTTTGCGACGGAAAAATTGATTGTTACGATGTTTCCGACGAGTGTTTTTGTTCCAATCAATCACTCTGCGATGAACTTCTTGGGGTTGGTGACTCGAGATGTCCGTTCAGTACGATACATTGCAATAGTTCCATCGAGTGTATAGATAGTGACAATATTTTGTGCAAACAAGATGTGCTTTGTGCGAACAACATCAACCAAACGTTTTGCAATTTCGCTCACAAAACCAATAATTTGATGGAGTGCATGGCATCGGATGATTCTGACCGCAGAAGGACAATAAGGGCAACTCGCTGTGATGGAAGGCCGGAATGCGGAAACCTTAAAGATGAATGTTCGTGTGATAATCCACCAGATTTTTGCCAGAGCCCATGTGCCAATTGGGTCAAATACGATCTCCCTTACGGTAGCTTGTTTTGTGATGGCAAGATCAATGGAAGAGCTTTCTCTCGCGACAGTTGCAGTAAGTCAGTCGAGGAAAATTGTCCAAAGAGATTCTATTGTGAAAACAATGGACTGATCAGCATTGACAAAAAAGGGCTTTGTGACGGCATAATAGATTGTGATGACTCTTCAGATGAAAACAAAGAAAATTGTGGTGATAAAAGATTCTACTGCACTAACCAAAACCCCATATCTGTGAGCAAATCTTTCATCTGTGATGGAATAAAAGACTGTGATAAAGGTGAGGATGAAGCAAAAAATGTTTGTGAAAAAACGAGATTTTATTGTGTTGACGGCGATCCTATTTCAGTTCAAAAAAGTTTTGTCGAAAATGGTATTAAAGATTGTTCTGATGGAAATGATGAACGCAAAACGCTTTTCTCTAATCGTTACGAAATGATTGCCAATACGTTCTTACGTTATCTATTTTGGTTCATGGGCTTTTTGACTCTTTTCGGAAACTCTGCAGTTGCCATTGATACGGCAAAGTCTCTGCGCAGACAAAATTTCAACGCTGTTGGAGTTTCAAAAAGATTTTGATTCTCCACCTTACTGTTTCAAATTTTATGATGGGAGTATACTTTAATAGGTGTAGTGAGTCAAGGTTTGCAGTATTCAGGATCATACTGCTTTTATGACAAGGAATGAAGATGAAGCCTCCGTTGCTCGATTCTTGGCACAGTAGCTGGTTTGTCCTCTGAAACGTCTGCCTTCATAATGACCACATTGTCAACATTTCGACTCATCTCTGTGTATAAGCCATTTCTAACCAGAAACATTAACCAATCCCACATTGTGTTAGGCTCGTTTTTGTTTTGATTCCTTTGTGGATTTCTCGCAGTAGCACCATTGTTTCATTTCCGCTCTGGCTATTTTGTATCGGATGCATGGTTTCCAAACCTTTTTTTCAAAACCGACACAGTTTCAAAGCGAAATATGATAAATTTGTCAAAACTGGTGTTCAGAAACGATTCCGGCTTTCAATCGTGGTTTAATAGTAAAAAAATAATTTCCAGCACTTTTCCATACAACCCAATCAGAGGAGAGTTTGGATACTATGGTCAAACTAGTGTTTGCATGCCGCGTTTCTGTACGACCACCACTGAGAAAGGTTGGGAATACTCGATGTTCCTCATTACATTAGATTTTATGTTATTTGTTTATATGGTTATGGCTTACGTTCTTGTGTGCAAGAAAGCTTTCTCCAAGGACGTGCCGAGGTCAACCAAAAATGATTCCAACAATGAATTACAAAGAAGAATTTCAAGACTTTCACTTACAGACTTTTGCTGTTGGATCCCTGTGTGCTGCATGGGATACTTGAGCATTGCTGGCATATCTCTGCCTCCCAACGCTTTCATTGTCAGCGCTGGATTTCTGCTTCCAATAAATAGTGGAATGAATCCCCTGCTGTATTCCAGAACTATTGGACGTCTGGCGTCGACAATCAAGGCTAAGTTGGTGAAGAAATTGTCTATTTCAGGTGTGGGTTTTGTCTTGCTGCCAAATCGTAGGGAGCAATCTGTCATAAACAAAGCTACTCAAGTAATCGAAGGAGTTCCAACAGTATCAAAGACAACAGCTGTTTGAAAAGACGTTTTGTTTTAGACACGACAGGGGACAGCGTGAATAAATATTATCTCGTGTGTTTCATCAATCAACAAAAAACGTGCTTCTGAATTTGCTACTTCACTCAGCTCGGGTATTCTGCTGCACAAGGAGAAATTCCACTGAGGGAAACAACGACCACACATACAGAATCGAGTTTCTTGCAAAAACTCAAATTTTGAAGATATTGAAGGAAAGGAGCTCGTTTTTGTGAGGTTCTTCTTTTTCAAATGAACACGCTTCTGAAATACATCCAAGAATCATGTTCAGAAACCTTCACACTTTACTGCACTTGAAATTGCAGTGCAAAAGCTAATCTGAAGACAACTGACAAATAGGTAAACATCACCTCACTCGATGATATCGTCCAGTATGGAGTTGCTGTCGATCCAAGGAGATGGGCCGCGGGAAAATCTGTTTAGCATGTAACCCGATTTGATAGATATTGTTTTGCTACTGAGCTGCAAGAAACTAGTGTGTGATTCTCTAATGACTGTATTGCAGACATAAAACTCATTACGCTTCCATATCAAACACGACGTATCCATAAGTAAATGACATAAATACTGCAGTTAGACCGATTTTGCCTGCTGGTAAGCATTCACTGCAACTTATTCGACAATGTTTGCGCAGCAATATGCTTTTCGCCAACAAAATCAAATAACTTTTTGTATCGTTTGTAATGTTCATTTTCTTTCTGTTCTCAAATTTTAGAAAATGTTTTTTTTCAAGACAAGGGGACAGTGTGAATATTTATTATTATCTTGTGTGTTTGATCAATCAACAAGCAATTTGCTTCTCATTTAGCTGCTTGCCTGGCCTCGGGCCTTCCTCCGCATAAAGGAAAATACCACTGCAGGAGAAACAACGGTCATACACAAAAGAATCGAGCTTCTTGCAAAGAACCTAAATTTTAAAGATGTTGAAGCAGTGGCGTAGCGAGGCTAAGTATGGCCCGGGGCCGACCATAAAAGTGCCGCTCTTTCCACCCCTCAAATTTGCTTACAAAACTTTAAAATGAAAGAAGATTATGTTTCGCGCATATTTAAAGATATAAGGATTAATAAAGCATCTTGAAAATCACAATCAAACACTCACAAACTGAAATGGGTCTTGTTTATCACTGTCGATTATGAGTCTTGCTCTTTCTGCTTCCCACCTTTCTTATTATTAATTTTTCTATTTTGCTTTCTTTACATATGTATATACGAACCCGACATGTTTCGTCAAAATTTTCTTCCTGTTGGTTTGTGATCTCCAGTAAGCTCACCGCGTGACTCTTTAATAGTTTACTCATTCCAGGGGTTCACACGAAAAAATTAAATAAACATTTATGTATGTTAAAGCTTTGCATATTATCTCGATCTTTAACTAAAAATAGTATATACCACATATACCAGGCTAATCAATCTGATAATATGATCTCAGTGATGTAAAGAACGTTTCATTGTTCACTTCACATTTCAGTAGTAGTTTGATCCTCTTAGTATATATGAAAGGCTTCTAACGTTAACTCTGTCGGCACTTGCACGGAGCCCTCGACAGGTGCGGGGACCCATTTTGAAAAAATATCTTAAATAGGTTCAAACTAAGGTTGAGAAGCCGTGGCTTGCAGTCTTCATCGTGATTTGCGCACTTGGTCTAGCAGTTGTTTTGGACCTATTCCAATTACACGTGCATAGTGCTATGCCTTGCCTTCGTACGTTACCAACAGAACCATCGCCAGAAGGTCTTCAATTGGGGACTTCACGTTTGTGCAGGGGGAATTGACATTCTAAAATTTGACAGAAAATCCACTGAGATATAGTGCTTCATATTTATGACTTATAGTGCTTCATCTTTCAAGAATTGGAGGTTTGTTTGTGGGGCCAAGCCCCCGTGACGACAGGACAGACATCTATTTCGAAAAATGTATTACCAAACCATGCCAACTGGGACATAGGCCCTTTTTAATGCTCAGCAGTGATTACAACTTCTTACCTTCGACGGTAAGTGAGTTGAACAACTTTATTCAGTAAAGCCATTGCCAAGTTGTACAACTGTGTTGATTAACGATCCCTGTAACAAGCCTTCACTACAATCATATCTGAACATATCGTTTACCCTTGCGTTAGGTTCATGAGAACAACACCATTTCTAAGCTTTTCTTGTTGAAATGAATTTTTCTATGACTGCAAATGTTACTCAAACCGTTGAACAATGAAGACTTTTACGAAACTAACGTGGCCTATCGGCTAGCTCTAATTCACTCCATTGCAGTTCGAACCGATAACCTGAGCTCAAACTTACTCACGAAAACGCACCAAATGCACCGCCCCGCTCCAAGAACGTCATTTTACGACACCATTGGGTCATGCAGAAAAAAAGCAGTTGTATTGAAACTGAGCAAAGTTATCTTTGCTGGGTTCTTTACTTTATTCGCCAAAATTTAATGTTGATCAGCCTACCTAACGACTATAGGCTACAGCTTATGGCACTTACTTAAACATTAAAAAATAGCATGAGATGTTTCAAGAAAATGTTTTAATAGTTTTGGCGACAGCAATTAGCGGCACACCAATGCCTGAATTGCTTCTTACCGGGGAAGTTGAGGCGAACGATCTTGCCCAAGAGGCGCTACGGTGTTGCAATCAGTGTCGGTGAACTGGACACACAACCTTCCAATTGTGAGGCGTACACTCTACCACTGAGCTGTTGCCACCGCAGCGAAATCTTCGTCGCCAATGCCTAGGTCTCAGGTGATGTCATGATGTGCTGTTGGGGCGTTACTGAGAAACCAACGATACGAGAAAAAGGATTAAGCTAGTCTTGACTATTTACCGTGATTTCATGCAAAACTTTTTAATCAGATTTTGAGAGGAGGAGCAACATAAACCGCGAACAACCACCGCCCTAATGTTTGCTACTCCGCAGTCGAATATCATCTCTTTTCCTTGTTCAAAGGACTTTTGACTGAGTTGGCGGAAATTGCTTTATCTGGCAAGGCAGGTTGCTTTATCTGGCAAGGCAGGGACTGGGGCACAATTGCCACACAAGTAAGTTTGTTAAAAATCCTAATTTCAAGACAAACACTGAGGTACTTTCGTACATTGGATTTTTGAACCAGACCTTTCAATAAACATTTCATCAATTTGCT
>Ga0210059_1013707_pt1 | contig 12095 bp, 10 predicted proteins | sample Ectturendosymbi2_FD_188042 | JGI IMG/M metagenome (GOLD analysis project Ga0210059, IMG submission 188042) | Ecteinascidia turbinata endosymbiont from Florida, USA - Sample 2 (SPAdes) (version 2) | ecosystem: Host-associated > Tunicates > Ascidians > Unclassified | place: Key West, Florida...
CCTACACTAGATTTGAAATCATTCAGCTGCCACGGGAGGAGTCAGCAGCAAAATCTAACCTAAGTAGGAAGATGCTTTTGTAAGTGCTGAGGGTATTGATACTGCCATAACTTACAAATAGCTTGCAGCCTGTTTTCTCGATAAAGCGCATGTGACTAAAATGAAACTAGATTGAATTTTTTCCTAATCGAATGGTATTTGTTTATTAAAACAATAATGGATTTTTAAAAAAGATTTCAACCGCTTACGCAAGAAATAGCTAGATAATCGGTTCCGAACTTTTTTTAAGCGCGACCCAAATCTGCGTTTGGTGAACATCCCGCGATTAAGTCTCAAACAACGTATGAAAAAATAATGATTGTATGGATGATTTTTCGCAGTAATTTGCTAAGTCGTTTTTAATGTCAGCAACCTACTCTTTTCTCAGGTATATACGCTACAGACAGACACAGACAAGCAGTGGTAACATTGAAAATTCACAACTCCGGTTTGGCTTGCCTCGGTGCGACACATTTTTTTACCCTTCGCCACCCTTGTTTGGATTTCGACCCATACTTTGCGAACCACTGGGCTAGATCAAGGAACCAACCATTGCGTTAAGCTGCAGCGCCAAGTATTTCTTAATCTTAGTACAGAGCCGCGGTGATAATTAATCAATTGTAGCTTCGTTTTCGCAAATACACACTTTGTGCAGACCGAGTGGGCCAAACATATGCAAGTTTGTTTAGAGGACATGTGCAACTTTCCCCAATTTACAATACTGTTTATATCATATTTGTGAATTGCATTGTTAACTCCAAATCTAACCTTAATAACCTAAGCGATTTTGGAAAGCAGGTTTAGAGCAAGTAGCGTACAAAAATGCTGCAACAGTCGCATTTCATAGCGTTTAATGACATAAAATCCAAACATTTTTCAGACACGTGGAGGGACTCTACAGCCTTTACGTTATCAGCTGCATACGTCAACCAGTCGCTCGAGAATTGGACAAAATCCACATCTTATATGCGCGCAGGTTTTGTAGACCTATTTCGGGAGTCGGTGTCTTAGAGTAGGGCATCTCAAACTTTTTTGTTCTGCGACCCTATTTTTAAAAAGTTTTTTCTAGGCGGCCCGTTGATGGATAGTCTAGATGTCATTGATATATGCAAACGTCCCATTAGTTTACAAAAACGTTTATATCTGGTTTGTCAAGCCAATTTGTTTCGCAACCCCAAATGGGGCTGCGACCCATAGTTTGAGAAGCCCTGTCTTAGAGCAAACTTGCTGCTCGGCTTCGATTGAACGTGTGCTGGTGTATAACAGAAGCGTGTAAATATAAAAAGCGCAATCCTAATGGAGGCCACGATGACTTCTTGCTCAACTGCAATATTGGCTGCTAAAAGCATACTGCTGATCTTGCATTTATAGCATCGAGATTACATTTATAGCATCGAGACTTGCATTTATAGCATCGAGACTTGAAAACTTACAGACATGGAGCATATTTATATCCTCATTTTATACGAGGGGTCAGGATGCATGCATATTTCACCCCAACGGCAATACTATCAGTGGCAAGAGCAAATCCTACTGGAAACCTTAAGATCATACCAGTGGTGTAGGAGGTGGGGTGCAGGGGGTGCAAGTGCACCCCCAAAAGCTTTGCATTGTCGAAAATCCGTGCAAAATCCTTGAAAATCTGGGCAAAATCCCTGATAATCTGGGCAAAATCCCTGAAAACCCAAGCAAAAATGGCGTCCAACGTTGTTTGATTTCAAAATATGGCGTCCAGCCTTTGCATAAAAACCCATGAAGACCTTTATTGGAGGTTATACCAAAAAAAGATCTTCGTGATCTTTATGGGACAAAATTTGTAGGCAAAATCACACATAAACTTTTCTGGCAAGTGTAAGGAAATTCGGGCAAAAACCCGTCGTTCCCTCTAACATTTGCCTGCTCCTACACTTATGGATCATACACACCATAGACATAGCCGGTTTTGAACCTTACAACACAAATGGATTCTAAAATTATAAGCTGTGGGTATGTCTTTAAGAAACCGCTTCTTTAGCAATTTTTTAAAATAAATTAACCAACTCGAATGGATTGTGTATTTTTGCAGGGTTTACTGGAATTCTACAGGTGTTTTCTGAAGTCTGATAAACGTTTGTGTTGTGTAAGTGCAGACCAATTTTTTACAGAATTGCGAACAAAACCTCGGACGATAATGATCAACACCTAAGCAAACGCTCACACATCACAGGAATACACGAATCAGAACAGAATAGCTCAGTAGGTCTTAATATTTCACACGCTAGTGTAGAAAGACAGTGACACTGACAACGAATAGGAACGATACAGACCAGTGGTTTCTTAATAACATACTTTTTCAAGCACCGGGGACCCTGGTCTGGATCAGGGGACCAATATCTTGTTTTAGTGTTACATGAGGATAAAAAACATTTTTGACACTTTCTGAAGACCCCAGATTTTTCACTGAAAACCCTGAACCACTTGCATAGTCCAAACTGGTATGGTGCTGTTGGCACTTGTCATATTTGTGAAGGGGCATGCATCATATCAGAGTGGCCCTGGTTGAATACAACCGGAATGTCTATATTCAGAGCAAAGATCTTCGTTTTGAAAGTTTTTATTTCAAAATCTTAAAACCTCCTTTTTCAGTATTTTGAAGCGGAAATATATTTGTAAACCACTGCTACACCAGTGTGGGGTGCAGGAACGGCGGAAAATACTGCTTCGTTTGTGATGGGATCGCAATAGTCGGCGTACTTCACCTCCTCTGCGACAGTGAAGCCATTTTTCAAAGTTATTTTCTTCGAGTAGTAAGAAGTAGCGACTCCCAACAGTAGATCGAACTTCAAACAGTGCGCTTGTTTTTCCATCCTGTTGGAACAAATGACTTGCATGAGTGCACAAGGCGTACAATCATATATGCTACAGGGACGCCGGAACGAGGGTGCATTACGGGGACACTGTCCCCCTGACCTTTCAAAGGGGGGGCAACGAGGCCACAGGTGCCTTACATAACACTATCATAAGTAATTTCATGATTTATCAAGATCAGTTTGAAACAAATTTATAGCAGCTATTCGCCCACACCTAAAATTCAGAATGCTTTTCTGTAATTTCTGTTATTAGCTTTGGGGTCAACATTGTTGCTAAACATGTAAATGCGAAAAGAATAACTATTATGGCTATGGGTGTGCTTTCACACTGAACTCAAGCAAACAATTTTGTGGTACGTCAAAGTCATGGGCGTCCGCAGGGGCGTCAAAACAGGGGCGAATCCAGGAGGGGCGATCGCTCCCCCTAAAACCTGCGAATTAACCTTATTTACCATGATTGCGTACGATTCGGAAAACAGCATTCGCATTTTCGCAATACAAGGCTATTGTGTCTTCCACTACTTTGTCACAGAAGTGTTGGGAAGTATACTTCATCTCTCTTAAAGTAGTGACCCGGATTGAGACTTTACTAACAAATATTACTGAAATCGCCCCCTAACCTTACACCGGCCCCGGGGCTGGATCTGTCCCGGGTCAAAATGGGCAATTGCCCCTTTCTGGAAATTGGGACTAAGAACTAAAACTTTCCAGAAAATCTGACGTCAGCAGCTCAATTCCGATTAATTTATTTATTTCTTGCAATAACAGTTTATTTGCCGATACGACACTTAACACGGGTACACTTACAAGAGCCAGGTTCACTGTTCTGGTGTCATGCAGTGCTGAGCTTGCAGTTCACTCATGTCGGCTCCTTGCCTGCAGGCATAGGCGTAGTCAGGGGGGCATAGGGGACATGTCAACCCAAAATGTTTAGAACATATAATCATTTGTGCTTTGTGAGGCGGTATCACAAACAAAATAGTGTTATTCGCCTAAAATCAAACATTTTGTCCTCCACCAAATTTTTGCCCAGCCCCAAATTTTTAGGCTGGCTACACTACTGCCTGCAGGGGCAAGTTTCCAAACTTGCGAGCGGATTGTTTTACTGTTGGTCGTTATCGTGTAATAATAACATGGCAACAAATCTTCGAATGTTCACTTCAAGTTACGATATTAGGCGTTTTGTCGCATGTGACTCTTGAACGCAGACATCTTGGCAAGTAATATAGCGAGACAGTGGCTGCTGATAGCGGCAAGCATGGACATCGGAGAGCATAAGCGTACGGGAAGGAATTTTACTGGGGGGGAGGAAAAAATTTGCCCTGACATTAACAATTTGCCCTGGAAATAACTTTCTCAGTTTAATCCGAATGGAGCCTGAAACCTCTTGTAAATCTGTTCTATACAGTTGAATTCGTTTATAACGGCTTCGTCTGTAATGTCAATTAGCCTATAACGTTACATTTTGTTCGGTCCCGATGGCATCTTTCACATGCATTTCAATTCGCTTATAACGTCAAAACTTAACTCTCTTCTCATGATGTTTTGCTTTGACTTCCTTTGTTGTCAGAATTGAGTTGCTTTTGACATACTTCACATCTGACACGATGATGGAATGGTCGTTTTCTTGATCCTAGACTTGTCATGGTAATCATTACGAATGGCCTATCACAAATCTTTAAAGAAACAATGAACGTTTTCAACATTTCTGTAATAGACATTTATATGCATGTTTCAGACAGCTACTTTTCCCGCAGCACTGATTCCTAGTGAATCAACTGAAAACGCCATCATTGACAGACGAAAAAATTTTAGTTAATATTTGAACAAATTCAGATTGTCCGAATGGGGCCTGAAACCTCCGCCAAATCTGTTATAAGTCTTGTTAATTGTTTGGACAAAGAATTGATTGCCTATAAAACACTTTCCAAGTACTTTATACAAGTATTATCATTTGTAACACTGGCCCATATTACGCAAACCGCCACCAGGGTTTGTCCAAATTACACACTGCATTCACAAAACAACTTCAAAATTTCCCTACCTCAGCCAGTCAGCTAACATTTGATGATAAGTTCAATGCTGCAACAGATAACAGAAGACTTCTAAAAAAAGCACGAAAAACTTGACATTAAAAAAACGATGGCTTGGTTCAGATCAAAGTCATTATAACCAGTCACGACTTCGGTCCAGAATACACACTACAGTAGTACAAATTACACGGGTCATCCCCAGGTAAACATACACTGAATACACTGTATTGAAAATATTTTCACTGTTCAGGATTTTTGAGAAACTTACGCTTGCCCTGGAAAACAGAGTTTTCCCTTAAAATTTTCACTGTATTGAGTATGTTTCTTACCATTCAGGATTTTTGAGCAACTTTGCGCTTTTAGCCACATATGACAGAGATCTGAGCTTTGTTTGTGACATCCGTTGACTCGTCTACTTCTGCACAAACAAATGGGGCTGCACTTGTCTCCTTTATATCATATCTAATCAGATCATCTATTGCTCAAATTAAATCGTTCTCAATTGTGTTTGGGAACCCAGAAAACACAGAAGATGTCTCCAAATGTCTAGCCCAGCTTATCTTTCATCTGTCGCAGCACGAGTATGTAAAAGCTCCACATAGTTGCCACGATTAGAGTAGGGCGAACTCTCATCCTTACCACGAAATGCTAATTGCTGTTTTGCTAGGAAGCAATTTACATTGATTAGGTCTTTCAAAATCTCTCGGTTTTCCCTTACTTTAACATTGTGAACGCTGATATTTAGTCTCCGCCCTACGTTCAAAGCCGAAGTCTATCCTTGCGCTTCCAAAAGTATTTAAAGCAATTTGGTTTTGAATGTGATTTGTTGATCTCTCATGTCTATTGTCTGCTGAGGCTTCTTGGTAGATTTTTCATGTCACAAAATCCTGTTGTAGTCCACACATTTTCACAGTAAGTTTCGTGGCTTGTCGGTCACACCAGTGATGCCATATCAGTATGATAGAACTGCCTATCTATTTCGTAACAACGAAACGTTTTCATTGAGACCGAGATATTGGCTGCCTCACTTCGCCACCTATCACGCAGTGTTGCCACTCTGTTGTTACGGAAAAGCACTAGATTTCATGATAAGAAAACACTAGATTCACAAAAAAACACTAGATTAGAAATACGTGGCATATTTGTCAAATTACAAGTAAATCTGTGCTCCACTTAAGAACAGGCGGGTGTTTGATGAACATTATATATTTTTGTCTCAGACCAGATGGTCTATAGAACACACACATACACACACTCACAAACGATTATTCTTTTACGCCTTAAAATCTTTCAATAGGGCTTGAAGTGCAACACCTTCACACATGGTAAATTACTACATAAGGGAAAAAGACCAACCACACATCCACGCCATTGATCTTGAGAAATTCCTTGTACTCGCTCCTGAAATAGAAAATTTAGGCAACTGGGGAATTGGCTCCTTTGTTTCATGACTTTCAACATTGCTACAGCCGTTTCAAAAACCTACCATGTTTGAATATCCCATTCATCATGCACTCTCTTTTCAGATCATGCCTGTGTTGGTTTGTACAGGTCACTGAAACTTTTAACAGATGACCACATTGGAGGTTTAACTCAAAACAGATATGTGCACTTGCATACGTGCTAAAGTACAGGAGTGCGGGCGTGAGCGGCACTCGCAATTCTGGCCCCGAGTGCGGCACTCCCTCTGATATTTCATTTTTTTATTGAGTAGTTCTTTGCTAGCAGTACAAAGACATTATTTTTGTGTTTATTGAAATGTTTTCGGGTTAATATGAACTGGGGATATTTTTACCAGTAATGTTTTACCAATTAAGCAGGATTTGACGTCATAAATTTCGCGCGCCCGTAGAAATTTCAAACTCGGCACCTATGTCATGTGCTCTTGTGTTTAAGTTGTAATTAGGTAGAATTTTAGCCAAGTACAGTTGCACAAAATCAAACTCTCAATTACAGTTACAATTACACAAAGTTGTGTAATTAATTGCATTCAGCTCACTCTTAAAAAAACACTAGATTGCTATGAAAAACCACTAGAACACTAGATGAAGTAAAAAAACACTAGATCTATTGAAAAAACACTTGGAGTGGCACCACTGTCTATCACTGCAGCAGCATGTCTGACCAGCTACTGATGTGGCATAAAACGCTGCATATTCAGTATATTATACACAACGTGAAGTAAGTGCCAGACTATGGAATGCGAGAGCGTATAGTAGAAGGAGTAAATATAGCATGAAAGCAATTTTGTTGTAAAATGTGAGGGGGACAGTTTGGTGTGAAACCAATATGTTACTAAACCTAAAAAAATGTGGCGGGAGATATCATATTATATCCCCACTGTCTGAAAAAGTAGGGGGGGCGCGTCCCCCGTGTCCCCCACCTAATTGCGCCCATGGAATATAGGTCTTGGTTCCTATACTTGTGTACACAAACATTAGGCCTACAGTGTAGTTGACATGAAAGTTCCAGAGCTGACATAAAGGTAATTGCATGGCAATGCGAAAGTCACCCGGGGAGAAGAGCCACAAACAGTCACTGCCTCCCTCAGTGACTTTCCCCGACTTGATGAAATGCGCGAATTCAGATTTATTGACTATGAAAAATGATAAGAATCATACAATGACTGTACCTTTTCAACATGAAAGGACAAATGTTTATTAAATTTGTTATTTTGATCCCTAATTCGTTTTGCACAGTTCATGATTATGGTAGGGGAGGCACTGCCTCGTGCCGTCACGTCACTGACTTTTTATCACTCAGAATTTCGAACAACTTGCGCTTGCCCTGAAAAACAGAGTTGCTCTGGAATTTTTCACTCTATTGAAATATTTTTTATCTTTCAGGATTTTTGAGCAACTTGCGCTTGCACTGAAAAACAGAGTTTGCCCTGATATTTTTCACTGTATTGGATATACTTTTTACATGCAGGATTTTTGAGTAACTTGTGCTTGCCCTGAAAAACAGAGTGTGCCCTGAATTCACTGTATTCAATATATATTTTTTATCATTCAGAATTTCGAACAACTTGCGCTTGTCCTGAAAAACAGAGTTTGCCCTGAAATTTTTAACTGTATTGATTATATTTTTTAACATTCACGGTGATATTGAGCAACTTTGCGCTTGCCCTGAAAAACAGAGTTTGCCCTGAATTCATTGTATTGAATGTTTTTTATACCATTCACATCATTTTTTGAGCAACTTGGCTTGCCCTGAAAAACAGAGTTTGCCCTGAAATTTTTCATTGCATTGAAATATTTTTATCTTTCAGGATTTTTGAGCAACTTGCGCTTGCCCTGAAAATAGAGTTTGCATTGAAAATTTTCACTGTATAGAGTGAATGCGCTTTTTACATTCAGGATTTTTGAGCAACTTGCACTTGCCCTGAAATACAGAGTTTGCCCTGAATTCACTGTATTGAAGATACATTTTTATCTTTCAGGATTTTTGAGCAACTTGCACTTGCTTTGAAAACAGAGTTTGCCCTGATTTCACTGTATTGAATTTGTATTTTTTATTATTCAGAATTTTAAACAACTTGCGCTTGCCCTGAAAAACAGAGTTTGCCCTGAAAATTTTTCTGTATTGAAATATTTTTCATCTTTCACGATTTTTGAGCGACTTGCGCTTGCCCTGAAAACAGAATTTGCCCTGATTTTTTCAGACAAGAGTGGGCGGACGCCCCCCCGCCTCGTACACCACTGTGTATAGCTACATGTGAACAATTGTAATATTTATTGTGTTGAAAAATGTTAGCCAATTACAATAAAATCCTCCCAAAAATTGCTGTTCGTGCCACCACGCGTGGAAGGTGTTGTTCAGAATCTTCATTTTCAAGTTTTTATATACATTCTAAACTTATTCTTCAAACACGATCATCCTAATAGTTAAGATATGTTCTTCTCTAGTATAGATGTGTGCATCTGTGTTGACCACAATGGCAATCTCTCTGGAAAAAGAGTAAAATATTGGGTTACGATCTAAAGTATTACATTGCCACAAATAGGTCAAGCATCAAGTAATTAGAGGGAAAGGAGGCAATTTAATACATAGCATACAGCTTAACTTTCCACATTGGCAATCTTCACTGCAACATGTTATACCTAAAATATTTAAACGCTTACAGCTTCTAAAGTCACATTATGAAAACCAAAACTCCACTCAAGTTTAGACAGTTACAGTTAATGTGCATTGAACACAACATGCTGAGAAAAAATAGCGATATGGTCTGATACACGCAATACTGCCATAAATATTATACGATACACGCAAATACTATACGATCAACTACTAAGGAATGTGTACAAATGCACATTTCCAATGACAAACGATTTATAACCTCAAAAAGAATATTTTATAAAAATGGCAGTGCTTCACTGCACTGCATTAGCATACGTGAATTATGCAGCACTGTTCATGAAAACTTCATTTCACAGCATTAAATTGAAGCAACAAAATTTGGCAGGATGCAACATATGCAATTCACTGCATGAAACAAACAGAAAATATGAAAACCTAAACAGTACAAAATCGCAACTACATTACCACCACGCACTATATTACAGCTGCAGTTACGAAGTTAATTTTATTCAAGAATACTTCATGGAAACAGATTTGCACTTGCAAACCTCACAACATCAAGCAAGTTTGAAACACGAAAACTTCACACTATCATATCACACCACATTACTACCGCAAAACATTTTGCAGCTACAGCTACATTTTTGTTGTACACTCAACAATTTGATGTTTACAAAAATGAGAGTTAGTTAGAATGATGAGTTACCACTACAGTTCCTAATTTTTAAATGTTTCTAACTCTACCCAAATTTGAATGAAGTTGTTTCAGTTGGCCCAATTTTGATTTGGCTGTTGTAATTTGCTCAAATATTTATAATATATGCAAATCTGAATGACACTCTTCCAATTTGACCAGATGTTTCTAATTGTACCCAAGTTGGAATGAAGCTGTTTCAATTACCCAAATATCATTAAGGCTGTTGGAATTTGCCCAAATATTTCTAAATGTATGCAAATTTAAATGAAGTGGTTGTATATTATTCAAATTGGAATGAAGCTGTTTGAAGTTCCCTGAAATTGAAAAAGCTGTTTGAAGTTCCCCAAAAATGAATAAAGCTGTTTGAAGTTACCCAAAATTGAATAAAGATGTTCCACGTGGCCCGAATTTGAATGGGGTTATTGTTGTTTGGCCAGAGTTGATTCAGTCAATTGGAATTTACCCAAATTTTTCCAATTTATGGAAACATTTTTAACTTCACCCAAATTTGAATGAAGTAGTCACAATTTGCTCAAATTTCATTAAGGTAGTTAAAATATACCCAAATGATTTTGATTTTATCCAAATTTGAATAAAACTCTTATAATTCACCCAGACATTTTTGAACGTACTAAAATTTTAATAGAGTTTTTCTATACAGCCCATCTTTGAAAACAGCTGTTTGAAGTTGCCCACAATTGGATTAAGCTGTTGCAAAATGGCAAAATTTGGTTTGACTGATGGACTTCACCAAATGTTTCCAATTAATCTAAATGTTTTTGTTTTCACCCAAGTTTGATTGAAGCTTTTCTCATTTGTCCAGATTTAATTGAAGCTGTTGGACCTTGCCAACTGCTCCTATTTTGCTCAAATGTAACGTCTAATTTTACCCAAAACGTTATTAAAGTTTTTTAGTTGGCCCAAATTTTATGAAGGCTGCTGGAATTACAACATGATTCCAGTTCACTCAAGGGCAGTGCTTATTTTGCCATCAGGGCAAAAAAACAATGGCAAAATATGCTCAGACTATTTTTCCGTTTTGGCCATTGTTTTGCCGTTGCTTTGGTTATCATTTTGTCTCAGTTTGGAAAATAGACTCTTCCTCACATGCAAATGTAGCTTTATACTTTGCCCAAATTTTGAAAATTTTTGTCCGAATAATGGCCAGTTTTTCAGCGTTGGGGATGCGACGGCATCCCCTGCATCCCCATGCCATACGCTTATGCCTACCGCTGTTCCGGCGTCCCTGGGCAAGAACCTCAGCCTGAAAACCTAACACAAGGGTAAACGATATGTTTAGATACGATCTGTGGTTAAAACTTTTATTAAAAAGGGTGTTAATCCAAATGGTTTTACAACTTGGCAATGGCTTTATTTGAATAAAGTTGTTCAACGCAATTACCGTCAAACGTAAGACTTTGTGATCACTGCTGAGCATCCAAAAGACCTATGTCCCAACTGGTATGGTTTAGAAATACAGTTTTGGAAATAGAAGGCTGTTGGTTACCAGTCCCGTCGCCACGAGTGGCATTGGTGGACTTATCCACGCAAACAAAGCTCCAATCACCCCAATGCGAAATGTGAAACATTATAAATCAGTGGATGTTTTGCAAAATTTGCGAATGTCAATCCACAAGCGTAAAGTCCTCCAATGGAAGACCTTCCGGCGATGGTTCTGTTGGTAACGAATAAAGGCAAACACTATGCTCGTTTAATTCGAAGATGTCCAACCCAACAGCTAGTCCAAGTGCGCATGTCACGATAAAGACTGTAAGCCAGCGTTTCTCAACCATAGCCGGTTTTAAACCTGTTTAAGAATTTTTCTCCGCACAAGTGACGACAGAGCTAACGTTTGAAGCCTTTTATATATTCTAAAAGGATTAAACCACCACTGAAACGTGAAGTGAACCATGAAACGTTGTTTACATCACTGAGATCATATTGTCAAATTATTATTATGGCCAGCTATATGCAGTATATGTAGTCTACATTTTTAGTTAAATACGGGGATACTACACGAAAATTTATGAATGTTTACATCTATAAAGTAGGTATTCCGCCATCACATCTCTTAGTTTTTTCATTTGATCCCCTGGAATGAGTAAACTATTAATAAGCCATGCGGTGGGCTTATCGGAGATAAAAACCAACAGGGACGAAAATTTGACGAAACATGTCGGGTTTGTATATGCATATGTAAAGAATGCAAAAAATAGAAAAATTAATGATGGGGAAGGTGGCGACAAGCAAAAAAAGCAAGACTCATAATCGACAATGAAAAACAAGACCCATTTCAGTTTGTGAGTGTTTGATTGTGATGTTGAAGATGCTTCCTTAATCCTTATATCTTTAAACAAACACGAAACATGATCTTCTTTCGCTTTAAATTTTTGTAAG
>Ga0210059_1013708_pt1 | contig 12093 bp, 4 predicted proteins | sample Ectturendosymbi2_FD_188042 | JGI IMG/M metagenome (GOLD analysis project Ga0210059, IMG submission 188042) | Ecteinascidia turbinata endosymbiont from Florida, USA - Sample 2 (SPAdes) (version 2) | ecosystem: Host-associated > Tunicates > Ascidians > Unclassified | place: Key West, Florida...
TGTTTTCAGTGGGCCACAGAGCTTTTCTACCATAAACTCAAAATTGCGTGTTACAACTTTTCTTTCTTTATCTTGGTGAAACTTACAACCGTACATTAAACACTATTGTGATAAAATGCTTCAAATCTGAACCATGTCTGTTAAACAGTTTCAAATTAACTTTTCAATCCAATGACATGCTAGAAATCTGGGCCAACGCCATTTCTTACTAATTTAGTGGGCCATGAGCAAAAAAAATGGGCCAACACCATTTCTTACTAATTTAGTGGGCCATGTGCAAAAAAAGGTTGAAAACCCCTGGTTTAGATTATGCCCAGTCTTTCCTTTGCTACGTTTTGTTGACCAGAGTCTCTTTTTGTATTACACTATATCTTTGCTCTTTGAGCATCACATGCACACGTGCCTGGTGAGTCACAGGAGAAATTATGATGAACAAAAGGCAGTTATACTTAGTGGTGTAGCCTAACCATCATTACCACTACCACGATTGCCAATTAAATGTGTTAGTACATGAAAGTATCTCAGAGGCTTAGGTACCCTAGGTTCAAGGGCAGCATAAATTTAAGGGAGGCTTACATTAAATTAATTTTTTAACACCATTTTGTGTAGCTTACAATCAAGTCAAGGGTGGCTTACAATTAATTATTAAGGGCAGCTAACAATTGAATAAATATGGTATATGGATTATATGCAGTTTATACATCAGCTGTATTTATTGTCAGCTGTTTTGCTGTGGACACTTTTGTTACATATTGTGTTAGTCTTTTGCCTGTTTTTATTATTTGTGTATCCTTCTACATCCCTACCACCAGTGGCGCAGCCAGAATGAGGCCGAAGAGGTCATGGTCTCCCTTGAATCACACTTGCTAAGATTTTTACTGGTGCTTTATATCAATTTACAAATGTTAGAAAATAAGCGTAAGAAACGATCGAACCCAAGATGACGTCAGAGACTGACAACGTAATTGACTGTATCCCCCAAACAAACTTATTGCGTGCACTACTGATCCCTACACTAGTGGTACAAATTGCTGTTTTCTTGTTTTGTGACCAATGCAAATTGTTTTTGATAAGCTACTGTACTAACCTATAAAAATTTGTGAAGAAATGTATTGAAGTCTTACAAGTTAAATTCCATTGATTGGATTATTAGAAGTTTAACCTGTATGTTATTGGTACTGTGTGGCTCTGTAAAATTTTAATTTGTATGGGTTTGTGCCTTACTGATGGGCTATAGGCTAAATCAGTAATTTTGACTAAGGAAAATAAGACCATTGTGTAAATAGTTTTTAGCTGCAAATTAATATGGGATTTTTACTGTAGCTTTATTCAAAAACTTATGAGTAGACGTTTTCAAGATTATAGGTGTTGCATGCTGCTCTGCATTTTGTGAAAGCACTTGTCTACAGTGTCATTTTAGCGTAAGTAGGTCATAACAAAGAAACATGATCAAAGAAACATAGACCTATTCATAAAAAAACACATTTACCACTTTTTTAACACTTTTAGAACAGGCGTGCAATATATTCGTACTTCGATTTCGGCCTAAAAATCAGCAGTTTTCAGTTGCCTTACCAACGTTCTAGCTCCTCCGCTGATTTCGCTAGAGAGCAGATCAACCAGTCTAGTAGATTGCACTCGAAAAAAAATTTTTGGTTGGGGGGGTGCAGATTTTTTGTGACTGACGTCATAAGTGAAGTAGTTTTGGGGTCATTTTGGCTCATGTTGCCTGGCCTAGGGCCCAACCGCTAGGCCAAAGTGTTTTGCTGATGTTTTCATTGGAAACTAGGCTCGAGTCTGAGTCTTTTGAGCCTTTGATCAACTTTCTAGCGTTTCTGATTCAAAAGTTATGATCTAAAATAAACAAATTAATTAATTATCTAATTAGCCAAATATTTTTACTAACTTAAATCATAACTTTTGAACCCAAAACCCCAGCAGGTCATCCAAAGTATCAAAAGACTCGGATTGTGGCCTAGTTTCCAGTAAAAACTTCAGCAAAATACTACCACCTAACGGTTGGCGCCCAGGGCCAAGCAAAGTGGGCCAAGGTGGCCTAAAAGTCCTCCACTTATGACGTCACTCACAAAAAACCCGCACTCCCAAGCAAAAAATTTGTTTTCGAGTGCAGACTAGAAGGCTTGCCGCGTCTTTTGAGACTTTTCCCGGGTCTGTGGAGCATACCGGACTGGAGAAATTCTCGCGCAAAGCCACGTGCGTTTAGGTGTTTTTTTTCCCGAAAATCCCCGAAACCAGCTGGACGCCAAAGAGTTAATAAATACTAATCTTGCAATCGGAAACCCGAGCGGCAAGTGCACGAAGTTTCACACTGTAGCAGCAAGCAACAATAGAGATCATGTGTCACAATCTCTTATTATTGCTTGTTTGCGCCACGTATATATATTGTTGTTCTTCGCGCACATCCTGTTTGTGATGAATCACACATTCAATGCAATGCCACCAGAGAGGTTGCAACACTACATATATAACATAGAGTGTACAAACTGAAGAAAATTGGAACTGTATTTTAAATTTGTGTCATGTGAGAGCTTGCTTCATTTCAGCTGTTGGAGAACCCAGCAATACTGAAATGTTCTAAAATTGTTAATTTATTAAGTTTGAGCAGTTTAAGTAATGTGTTGAGTTCTTTGTCATAGGAACCATTCACATTATCTCATCTATTACAAAACTATGCTACTCACTGCAAAAATGCTCGAACTTCCAGTTGTCCTAATGACAGACCTGTACGGAGTATGTGTGCTTATAAATTATTTGCTCAATGGGCAATATTTTATTATGGCATATGAATAAATAATTTTGTGGTATTTGATTAGCCTTTGACTATATTTCGCTCAACAGTGCCAAGTTACTGAGTTCAACTCAGTCTTGTGCATTCAGCTTGTTTGAATGTTTTCATCATGCAAGTGGATGCAAATGTTACGTGTTTTGTTTGCAAAATACCATCATTATGTGTTTCTCACCTCATTCACTGTCAAACGATCAAAGGATTATTTATCAGTATTGCACTGACTTTGCAACAAACAATTGGTCAGAAACATGCTTATACAGAAAAATTGTGTGAACAATTTTTTTTATTGTACAAACCTCACGTTTGTTATACAGCACCATAATTCAGTACAGCAGTGAATCTCAACCAAGGCTCAAATGGCCCACTGGTGGTCCATCTGGAATTTCTAGTCTCCATAGAGAGTTCCATAGTCGTTGATAAAACATTTACTGACCTGTGTGCAATGCAGTTTCAACTAGTTGCTCATGAGGTATCAGCACGTCGAAGTAGTCCATCACATATATATATATATATATATATTGAAAAGATGGTCTATGGGCCAGAAAAGTTTGAGAACCTCTGCAGTAGAGGATGAAATTTTCAAAAAGCTTTCATATTGCATGATATACTGTATGTTGATACTTTTTGAACTTTTGCATCAACCTTGTTTTTTTGTTATGTAGGTGTGACTTCTTACAATTCATGCGTTAACCCTACAGGTCTGCATTATCTTTGGTTACTTTGTGTACATATGCTCACAGTAATGTTAAAAACAAAGAACAAAATAAAAAGTGAGGTTTATTAATGAAGGCTTTCAGATCTGCTCACAAAAACAGTCAGATCTGCTCACAAAGCATCTTACTAGGAAAATTGATTTCACGTCAAATACGCATCTTCAGTTCTGTTATTGTAAGCAAAAGCTTACAGGTGAAGTGATGAAGACCAAACCAAGACTTCTGCAGTTTCTAACAAACACTAAGGCATTCGAATTACAGATAGCATGTGAACTTCAGGCTAAAGATACACCATGACTAATATGCTGTCAATATTGAACTGAAGGGCTATTATGCTGTCATTACTGAAGTAAAGATCTAAGCTATCATTGGTTGTAGAGAAAATGTAGTAACTGCAGTACAAAATACATGCTGCTCTTATCACTAAAACTAGGAGAGTAAGTTATGCCAATTGTTAGAAAGCTGATTTGAAGCTGCGCCTACCAGTTTGGATGAGTCAGACAAAATTCTGTTCAGTTGCACATGGCCTGCCCAACTATGGGTTGCTGGCTAACAGTTTTGAATATTACTTCTTGCTTCAGTATATTTCCAGCATTTCTCAAAAGCTTAGGTTAGTTTCCAAAAGGTTCCCAAAAAGCTTCAGTAAATTTCCAACATTTCTTCATTTTTATTATTTTCATGTACATGGTCTGCAATTATAATATTCATCATTTCTCTTTACATCTTTTCAAGGCTAAATAAACATTGTTTGGTTTGGGGCATTCACTCTTTTTCCAAGCTTCATTTATATTTTTTGCTATGATTAGAATTACTGTTTTTGTCTATTTGGTAACTGCTGTAAATTTTTTTGGCAATCCAAACTTTGAGTATGATCTTCTTACTTCCATCAGTTTCAAAGCTAAGGTATACTTTTTCATTGCCTATTGCTAATTTTCAATAAATGACTATGAATTCAGGAAACACTGAACTGAGCCTTTACTGCCAAGTGAGTTAACCATAATCCGTATGGTAAGTATGTTATCTGTCAACAGAAGGACATAACAGTAGTATATTTAGCTTTTGCAATGGAGAATGTGCTGAAGTAGTTCACAAACTGAATTTTTTACGACAAAACAGGCCACAGTAAAAAAAATTTACTTCTGTTGGGATCCAGATGCAGTACTTACTGACAATATCACAACTCAGTTATATTGCTTTTTTCTAGCAGGTGACAACTTCAGAGCTGCATAAAAAATTGAATGACTAAACTATTGTCACAAACATGTGCTTTTGCTGCATACCTTGTAATGGCTATGGAATTCAAAGCTATGCTTGATTATGAGTAGTGTTCACAGCTGGGTAATTGCATTATGAGAAACAGTTCGTAGGTTAGCAATAGTTTCAAAGATATGGTGCATAACCAAGTACTATATGGGTAAGACCACGTGTTTTGAGGTACAAACAGTTTTATAGAATGAATACTGCATTTTAATTTTGAGTTATTGCTACAACAATAGTTAAGTGTAATTTCTAGTTGACTTTCATTGTAATATGTTTCTAGAAGAAACAAGGATGAGTACCTGAGGTCTTTGTCGAGAGATAACACTCAGCTTTTATTCAACCAGATTTGGAAGGTAAATGTGGAAGACAGTATGCTTTAAAGAATCATAAAATTGGCTATTTTGTACAAATGCTTCTGTGATTCAGTGTTAATATGCTTTTCTTCTGCTGTGTGTAGATTGTGATTGTTTGTTGATGAAAATGGTTTCAAAACTGAGCAAAATGGAAACATTCCATACAAACTGTACTAAACAGTTTTGTCATTATCAGCAAGAATATACATTTAGGACAGTGTAATGCAGAAGTTTAATTGTGTGCAGCTGTACTTTATGCACAACCATATGTTTACTGTAGACCTATTTGGCTCAAAGCATATTTTCAGTTAAATCAATGAATTTGCTGTACATAATTGAGTTCAAATTGCTGTGTTCTGCAACAACCAGAACTGCTCGATTGTCATGTTGTCATATTCCTTATCCAGTATTAACTGAATTTATTTGGAAAAAACTCATCGTAATTTCGGCTTGCCAGTAATTAAGTTTGCAATGTTTAATTGGTTTCATAGTACAATGTTTAATTGATTTCATTATGTGGTGTGTTTGTCAGTTAACATCAAATTACATCAAATTACAAAAACCATACTTTTTCAGTTGGAAACAGAACGAGTAGAAGATGTCGTTGTGGCACGGGTAAGCCGATAACGACAATTACCTCGAAGATGTGTGGTTTCATTCCCAAGCTTGTTTTGCTGTGCGTTACTTGAATTTTTTTATAGAGCGCATGGAGATATTACGAAGTAGTTCTCGTATCGTTTGTTTATAAATGAATTACATGAACTTGGTGTGATTGTTCTTCCTGTATTACATCAGCTTTCATGCTTTTCATCTTTTTGGTGCTGACTGCAAAATAAATAAGTCTCCAGCAAGCAGTCAGTGGTTTCACTTCATGAATTATTACCCTTCTGTTTGGTTTGCAGCTTCCAGAACCAGAAACTGTTCTACCTAGGGAAAAACCGGTAAGCGTCGCATGTTCATTTCTATCTATTGCCGCTCGTGCGCGAAACGCTGACGAATAAACCTTCCTGTTTGTTTTCAGATTCCCAAACCGAAGCCTCCTACGAAGTGGGAGGAATACGCCAAGCTGAAGGTTGCTCTGCCAACATAATTTTGTGGTTTGCATGGAAGCCGACTATAAATCGTCTGTTTTGTACTGCATGATGCCGATAGTATTTTTGTGCTCAGCGTGATGCCCCCGAGTGGTTGTCTTGCTTGGTTAAGCTTGTAAACGTATGATACTGACATGTATACTTGTGAGGATTTCTTTGAAAAAACTATTATCCGGTCGCGTGAAATTTTGATTTCATAAAACAGGTAAATCGTAATCCGAAAATTAAGCAAGGCAAGACTCAAATTATAATTATCAGTGAATTTATAATTGTTTACTGTTAAAGCACTGCTGTCATTGCAGTTGTCCGTTTCTGGTTAATATGCAGACATTTTTTTCAAACAGGGTATAAAAAATAGAAAAAGAGAAAGGATGGTATGGGATGAAAAGAGCAAGGTATGTGTGTGCCGCGTTTTTGATCAGTCTGCTGCGTTTGTGACCAACCTTGCCTCTTTTCAAAAATTCGTGCGAAGTGGTGTGTCGTAAAAAAAATTTATTTCAAAAAACAGAAATCATCAGTAGCTCTGGAAACGCCATGACCGCAACGTGTACTTCGCAAAACACATCACTTCTGATTTTATGACTTTTGGTCGATGATGCCCAGCGCTTGACGGAAATTTGCAGTTGCCCTCGAACATTTTTTTATCGTGATTCATAGTCACTGTTGAGTTTGAAGCTACAGTCTAGTACAGGCGTCGGAAACCTTTCCCTAGTCAGGGGCCCAAAACAAACTCCTGTTGATAAAACATGGGAATTTCAATCAGATCAACTCTTGATTTTCACAGTTCATAACGAAAGTATGACATACAGTACATTTATAGTACAGTGCAGTTTCTCGTAAACAGTTCCTCATAATTATGCAATAAAAGAAGATGCAAGGACAGATTCGTAAAATATTCCACTAGATGGGCCACACAGTTACAATTTGTAAAGAGGCTGCGGGCCGGATGTTTTTGCCAGGCGGGTCGGATCCGGACCACGGGCTGTAGGTTGCCGATCCCTGGTCTAGTGTCTTTAACCCATCATGGCACGTTACATGACTTGCTATCCTGTGCATGTTTTAATCAGTCATGGAAACCTCGCTGGGGTTACAAGCGTGCGAATGACAGCACCAAGGAATGGGTGTTAGAAGTCCCGCAGAATGCAGGTTTGTTTCTAAGTCTGTTGCAGTGTTTGCGTAGTGTTTTGTGCAATGCATACAAGATGTATGCATGGTAATTTTAACTGTGCTAGTCCTTGAAAGAACTGGCGAAAAAAAATTTAAATAAAACTTTCGTACGCACGTGAATTTGTAATCAAAACAATATGCAGTATTAGCTTTAACCTGAAAAATGGTCTCAAACTTAAAATTTAGTGAATCGGTGTGTTTTCAAAAGTAAGTAAACTTTAAATTCTGGCAGTGTCTCATTTACTATCGATTTATTTAACGGCTTAAGTGACCCGATGATTATCTTTCGATTTCGCATTTGATACAATCACCGCAAAACTTACGTGTCCGCAAAAAGTTTCATCCCGGTTGCGACAAAACCACTCCACTTCTGTTCCCTTCTTCATTCTTAATTTATTCGTCCAGATCCATACGAAGATCAGTTCGAGAAGCGGATAAAAGAAAAGAAGGAACGCGTCGCGAAGAACGAGCTGCAGAGGTTGCGAAACATCGCCCGGCAAAAGGGGAAAAAGGTCCCTGGTGTCGGGGCTAAAAACATCGCAAATGAACAACAGTCCACGAAAGAGGTGGGTGATTGCGGTCGATTGATCCACTCCATAGCTGAGTTTGCACCAGGCGTAAATGTAGGATTCGAATCGCTTCCATTCTTTTTATTGCTTGGTGTGGTGTGCAAAGTGAGTACCCTAAATATCTTGATAAAGTTTGTCGTAACGTTAAATAAAAGTGATCTAGAGCAGTGGTCTCAAAACTTTTTTGTCAGAGGGCCACGTAAGCCATCGCACAACAGTCCGAGGGCCGGACATCTTATGTAATGTGATTGTTTCGGGATATGTTACATTCTACCCAATCAACAAGTTTTTCGTGAACGCATTATCATTTCATAGTCGACAAAATGTCTTCGCTTGCCGGATGAATGACTTCGCGTGCTGGCTTTGGTCCGCGGGCCCTCGTTTGGAAACTGCTAGATGATTCCAAAACTGCACGTAAATGCAGCTGCTGTGGCACGTTGTGCAGTAAGCGCAGCTATCCTGTTGACGTTTCTGACAAAACAGTACCTCTAATTCTTTTTGTCCACAGTCAAGTTTGTGTCTCCCAAAAATATCTTCTTACTGTGCGTATCGCAGTGTTTTGCATGAATCCAGTTTTTGAAACAAATAATTCATGTGGCATGTAACCAGCTCACAGCCCGGTTGAGGACCTATTGCTTCATTTGATAAAATGGGCGCTTGCTAACATCGTGTTGTTTGCAGTTGGAAGCGTCATTCCATATTGCCAAGCAAGCCACTGCGTCTTTGGGAAGATTTGAAACAGAACTAGTAAGAAAAATTGTGAAGTGGAATCGACAAAGTTTCAGCTTGTTCTAATACCGTTTCGTGCGATGCAGGTTCCTTGTGGGTACATTTGCATAAACTGCACATGCAACGCGACAATTTCTCGCACTTTTTTCGAAATTATTTCCTTAGTTTCAATTGAAACAGGGTTCACTTGCAATCATTGAATCTGCGTCCAGGAATTGCCACAGAACGTCTTGCGTAATGGGTAATTAAGTTGCGAGCGATGGTAGAGTTGCTGTGAATTTCGTGCGTTGAAAACAACTGTATCAATCAGAAGTTAGTGATTGAAATTTGTGCGTTAATCTTCTCGCTATTCTTTCCATCACTGATTGTATTTTGGAATTGCTTGGCGTATATTCGTGCTGTGCATTCAAGCTTGCGCTGCAAGATCTGATATGCCAGCTTCGCAACTTCTCTGGGTTTCGCTGTTTACTTTTCTGCTTATGGGCAATAAATCGTACGAACACATTCTGTCAAGAATTTTATAACTTGTATATGTGCCTATTTTTTGTAATTGTATATTTTACTTTCGGAATTTATTTCGTACCCCTTTAACTGTATTTTGGTTATCAAAATTACGTTTTTTTTCTCTTTCAGAAACACGAAAACACTTTAAAAAATCGTGGGAAGAAACGGAAGGTGATTTGAATTTTGTGTTTTTTAGCGTTCACTACTATGAATAAACTTTCCGTCTATTTTTTATCACCTTCATGCCTTCAACCTGCATTTCAGCACTTATTTCCCGGTTTTATCGAAACTTGCATCGAATTTTGTTCAGAAAGCATCCCGAGTTTTTAGTCGTTGGTTTCAGATAACTAGTGGTTTTCAGCAAATGCGTTTTACGCTCTGCATAAAGGTTGCTTCCTAACCTATAGATCTAACTTGATGATTCGTTGTTCTGGAACTTAGATAAAAGTTATTATTTTCTTGGTTAGTTTCCCTTTTTGCGTTTGCTTCTGCAATCCTGGCTATAATTTTAATACAAATTCTACGCGGAGAGATTGTGCAAAATAATTGTTGCCTTATTTTGTGCGACACTTTTATATAACGACCCTATTACTGAAAATACCAGTTGTTGTGACTTCGTATGAGCAGATGTGCGCGACATTTTTCACATTCTTCTGCGCTTTTTCCGTTCCATGCCAGTGCAGACCAAAGACATAACTTTTACAAAACGAATCTCTACTGCTTTAGCTAAGCATGAACGCCTTTCGTAGTATTGTGTTGTAATGTCAGGCTCATTTTTCCCGCATGGTGTGCTTCTTGCAGTTTGAGTCAGCCATGGTCGCCGGGCAAACAGAGAGAGAACGACAACTCAAAATACTAAACGACATGCACAAAAAATCACCGAAAATGAACGTTACCAAGGTGCGTGCGTTACTGCTGTGTGTTGCGGGTGCTTTCTAGTTTGTCCTTTTTGAGAGACCACACGAAGGCCAGCTGCTTGCAACTGACGATGATTGTTACGTTGATTTAATGATGTTCACTTACAAATGAAAACTAGACCCAAGAGGCCTTCAAGACGAAACATCTTTTCTGCTCACCTGTAGTTGATGGAAACACTCCCAATATCGAACGTTTTGATTGCAAAGCGGTGTTTAGTGCAGTGGAAATATCAAACGTAACATAATGTCTTCGTTCCATTCACTTCAATGATGCAGATCATTTTTATTCAACGCGTACCAGTACGGAACACACACCAAGCCCCATATATTGAAACTTGTGGTTGTGGAGGATGTGACCGTACCAAGCTTTAATTGAAATAGGGGTACGGAGTGCTTGGGCTACAGACGTCATGGCCGCTATACCAAAAGCTTTGTGGCATGACGGAGATGCTGAAATGTAAATCATATTTATGCTCTGTGTAAAACCCTTAGTGTTCGCCACAAGTTGTGTTGCGCATATTGTGGCACGCAGAGACACAAACAACTTAACATTTTGCTCGAACGACTAAGAACGTCATTTTAACCATTGACCCGCAGTAGTGTCCCGGAAAACTTGATCACATGTTTTCAAGCGTAAACAAATTTTTCTTCACTTGTTGTGTGAGGGCTGCGAAAAAGGTCCAATGTGGGTGTCCCTGTTAGGAACCATTGTGAAACAATAAAAAGTACCTCGTCGTGTGTCAAGATTCAAACTTGTCCATTTTTCTTAAGGTTACTCGTAGACGTCATCAACATCGTGCTAGGCTCAGAATACATTGATGAGCGGTGAAATTTTAAATGACTATCTGATGGCTGATACGGTATAATATAAGAAACCACGATTAACGTCGTAATTGCTTAGAAGCGATTAAAGAACATGTGTATGACTGTCCTTCACACTGCATTTATTATGTAAAAGCTTGTTATGAACAGCATGCTTTGTATTTCGACGTTTAGTTCCTGATGTACTTCGTCGAACGATTTACCATTAAGTTAAAAGGACGGCAGATCATCCTTCTCGATTTCATAGACTTGTTTTGATTACTTATCCTTGGTTTGTGTTTCAGGCCGTCAACCAAGAGCTCCGTCAAACTAACACCAAGTCAGTTTGTTTTTCATTTTGTACGGATTTGATTTTTAAACTCAGTTTTCACTTCATTTACTTTCTGTACTCGCTCTGATCGCGACAACCTTTCTTTGTTACTTTTAATCCACTAAGTGAGGCCAACTGGATATTCATACTTTGCGTACAAATACAAATGTCTTTAGTCGGAACATCAGATAGGGTGCATGAGTGTAAACGAGCGTGTGACTGTGAAGTTTTTTCAAAATTTGTTTCGCTTCCTACGAGTGGTTCAGGAAATGTTGAGTTTTGTGAAGTTCAACGCCTTGAAATATGGAGGCGCTAGGCCTGTTTTTGCTAACTCACCGAGTTTCATTAGAAACTTGTACGAATTGCGTATTTGTATGATATCTGTAAAAGCAACACACAAACTCTGATATGCTCAGATGGGGTTTGCTCCACACCAGTGGTAATCTACTGCGTTTGATGTAAAAAAAACAAACTGTATTCCCTTTCCCAATTGCTAACAAGAGCAGCGAGTCATCCTGCAAGGCTTGTCCTGCTTTTTCACAGCTTCCGGAGAAAGGACGCTACAGCTTTGGCGTGTGATCTCAGCGCTTACCTGAAGTAGGGACATGGACGTTGTCCAAACTGCCAAAATGTTTGCAATTTTAGTACAGAAACATATTTTAGTGTTAGCTTCGTGTTTGGCGTGGTTAACAGCGTGTGGATGTTTCCGAAACGCTTGTTTTCGGTTCAGGACAACGAAAGCGGGCAAAAAGAAAAGTGCTAAGGGCGGGAAGAAAATGGGCAAAGGAAAATCGAAGAGGAAATGATGTCATCGCTCTCAGATGGACATTCTGTATCTGATTGGCGGAC
>Ga0210059_1013710_pt1 | contig 12092 bp, 8 predicted proteins | sample Ectturendosymbi2_FD_188042 | JGI IMG/M metagenome (GOLD analysis project Ga0210059, IMG submission 188042) | Ecteinascidia turbinata endosymbiont from Florida, USA - Sample 2 (SPAdes) (version 2) | ecosystem: Host-associated > Tunicates > Ascidians > Unclassified | place: Key West, Florida...
ATTCGAGAGAACTTGTGTGAACTGTAAAAGATTCTAAATTGGTAAGTGTTCTTATTTAACAATGCGACAATGATATATTAAACAATAAAACACATTTGAACAACCTTTATTTGTATTGAGTGATTATGACTTAGAGTAGGGAGGTGTCAGAAGCAATAGGGGAATCAAACAGGCATTGACCTGCGAATATTTCCCTTGACTTAACTGCTAGATAGAACCCACACATTAGCAATAGTTAAGTCTAAAGCATGCGGATTGTAAAGTTTCATTAGAGACCTAACAATCTCTAGTACATTTTGGCACGCAACGTTTTTATTGGAAATTTTCACAATTTCTGATAAATCTTTTGCGGTCTGTGACACTCCATTTCAACCTCATCTGCTTTCTCATATACAATACCAGCATGAACATCTTCCAGCATTTAATGCGACTTATTTTAATTTTAATTATTTCTGCCACAATTTTCAAACATTTGATAACCTACTTTTTAGGAACTAAACATTGTTGCATGCTATATCTTCACTTTATAAAATATAAAGATCTGTGACACTTACATTGTAGCTCTACCTGAAAAAGAAAAAAAGCGTCGCAAACAAATCAATAGAAATTATTTTCGAAACACTCAAATTCTTGTAGGCCTTCCCATTCAGCCATTGGAAACAATCTTTTCAGCTGTTCAAGGTTTACCTTGGCCCGCCTAACATTCCCCCTGAAAGCTCTGTTACATTGAAACGCTGATCTTGTACGACCTGAAGTTCTGTTTCGACAGTTAGATAACGGCTTGCTCAACTCTGTTGTGCAAGGCACTTTATCAGCGTGGATGTTTAGCAGAGTGGACCAACCTTCAGAACGCGTGCACATTTTTAACGTGATTTATTGCATTATAGCTGTGTGCCCGACAGATTGCTCGGCATGCTGGCCGCATCTCCTTGTGACCCGCCTGGACCTAATCCAGCTTGGCAACTAGCTCTATTAGAAAACTCTTTTGTCTTTCTTTGAACCAGCCTTTCAATATTCGACTTTATTTCTTTGCATACAACCATGGCACAACCTTTTTTTCCAAAAAAATCATATTCAAAACTAAACGGACTTTTTCTGTTTTTCGAAATGTCACAGTCTTTCATGAATACACAATAAGACACGTCTCTTTCCTAAATCAATATCCTTATTTCATATTAAATTTTACAACCAATGTTTCTTGTCTTCAGACCTTTCAACATAAAACATAGGCCACATCATTGCTTTTGCTACTGTTCCTAGTAATAAGATTTGTCTTTCAGTATCTTACTTGGCTTCAAGAATTTTTAATACGCCATTTTTTCGAACGCCTTTCCATCTGCTTCTCGCATTCCTTCATTGAATTTTGCGCTTTCATTGCAGACTCGCGGAGTCTCGAATCACCCTCTCAGCACAAAAGGGACTGTCTTGCAACTCGTAAGTGGGCAAAAAATCTTACGTTTTCAGACACGTGTTGCTCTCGACACTTATGACACTTTGCATCAAAAGTACAGCACGTTTATACCCAAACCAATACCAAACAAAGGTCATTCAAAACAGCAAAACACCGCACGATCTTTTTTTGATCTCTCCGATGTCTTACACAGGTCTGAACTAACCTGCTGCGTTCATAATGCGCAATACCCGCCGCAGTGGGCATGTACAGACGAACTGCAAAATTAACTTAGACATTTCCCATATTTTTTCCTCAAAAACCTACTTAAAAATTTAATAAATTTTTTACATATACCAGCTCACCTTCAACCTTACTACGACTGTGGACGCGAGTGTGTGGGCCTGGATACGCCACCGCTCGTGCCAAGACTGTTGGAACTGGGAAAACTGACGCCAGGCGCGAGTCACGTCCAGTCGAACGGCGACCACAGGGCTGCGTGCCACGGACGTGCAAACTCCCGCTTAGTCGATAAGGAAAAAGTTTCTTAAACAAAAACTACGCGCTTACAAACTTTCAAATAGTCTATGCCACTTATATAAACAATTCTTTAAATACTTAACTTTTCCAAACAAACATAACCTTTTTCGGACTTTATAATCAAATTTGTAAACTGTGACACCCACATCTCTAACTCAATTGCAATGGCAATACAGCTTTGCAAACATCACATGCTAATACCTTTACGAAATTTTCACATCACGATTCACCTTTAAGACGCCTCACATACCTAGACCGTTTCTGCATTTTTTTTCTCAACCTGCCCAACTACTTGATGAGTCCATTATTCTCAGCCTTATTTCTACATGACATGGAATAGTTACACAGTATGAAAAACTCAGACGACCACTTTGCGTTCACCATTAAAATTTCCAATCACAGTTTATGTTCAGACAGACACGAGGCAGCAAATGGACATGTTACAAGCACTCAGATTATTGACGTTGATTGACACCACATTTTTTTAGCCGTTGTCGAGATGTAGTTACATCCAGCTTTCATGTACACATTCATGGACAGGACTCGGAAATTCAGTTTCATTGACAATGCGAATTACGTGAACAGCAGCTTTGACTCTTGAGAATTTTTGGTTTCTGAAAACAATTTGCCACGATACCGATCTCAAATAGGATAGTCCTACATGCGTTTCGACACAGACAAGAATCACTACACTTTTATGGATATATACCCATTTTTGGATATCCCCGGAAGAAACAAGCATTTCTATCTGCACCACGTCAACAGATAAGTAACTATTTTTTATTTTATGATTCTCAGGCCACTATCGTTTTTCAGCTACCACACGACAAACCTTTTCAGCGTCGACAGCCCACACGAAAATCATCACGCGATTTGTAACGCGACAGTTTCCTGAGGTTTTGTTTTGACTGCGCGCAGCAAACGCGATCGGGACGGTGCATAGGAAAACGTGCTTGCGTCTTTCATGACATCACTTCATTGCGATTTTTTTCATAACAAGTACACATAACATTTCTGCGCAAACACGTCTTGAAGAGAAACTACACTTCCACACATGTGCTTTTAAAACTAGTCATTTCTTCAAACTTTCATTTTTGATAAGAACGTGCGACACTTTTTAGCTCACACGCGAAATAACTTCAAAATTTCCCTCAACTATCTGCACAGGTGAACGCCTAAATTTTTACATTACTTTTGCAAGACACCACAGCCTTTAACCTTTAATTTGCGTTGCAACCAGAAACATACTTGCACAATTAACTTCAGCGGACCTGCCCTCAGAAAACAGTAGCAGTCACGTCCTTACACACCCATTCAAATAATTTTTTCTCGACAAAACGTTAGAAATGGACCGAAATGATCTTGCTTTGCACACTTACAACACAATTTTCTAGAAACCACATGAAAAACATCATCTTGACATCAGACAAAAGACATTTTTCCTTTACTACACGATTTTCAGTCTCTTACCGCTTTAGATACGCGCACGAAATAATTTTTTCACTCCGCCATGAACTTAAATGTTTGCTAGGAGATCAGTAGGTGACGTACATTTTTTTCAGTTGTTTTTTCTCGTCTTGGTTGAAACCAACTATAAACTTTTGCGTGAAACGTTGCAAAATCAGCGTCGCGAACCAATTCAAATATTTCACGCACATGCGTCACTCAGACGACTTCCCCTCAAACCTTCAGTCTTAACAAACGTTACTGATCCGTTTCGTTTCTTTTTACGACTTTTGCTCAAGCAGTTCAGTCGCTTCCGACACTGCAGCAAACTCACGTCGTATTCTCTTGACAGAGCAATTTCCTGTCATCTGCTAAAACTTTCGTCCTGACTCAGAGACGTTTTTAAATAAGAGTTTCAATGCAACACTTATTGTTTAGTTAATCGGTTCAACAGTTCTTCATCTTTTCTGTTGTTTTCATTCATTGTAATGAAACTCTCCCAAGCGCTGCTTAAGCATCTGACAACCATGAGGTTTTAAACCACGTCTATCCTGCTGACCACTCTAACACACGTCAGACAAATTTCCGGCGCGCAATATAGCCTGCTAGTCAACTACACGAAATCACAACTCAGATAAGTGCTATAACTTCAATACTACACAATCTTAGCATTCTATAACCCAACTTAAAAATATCACGCTTAAGCGTGATAAAAATATCACGCTTAAGCGACGAAAGCGTCTCAGGATGTCGTTTCTATTTAAGCTGTGTCCTTTCATACGCAGCGGGCTGTAAATGACATTTAGCGACACTCACTAAAAGCACACCAATCAATGAAACACAATGCAAGCTTTTTTTCATTCGAACTGACTACAACATCGACACTACCAATCACTTTAATCAAAATCTCAAGTTTTTACAACATCGATAATACGAACGAAGGGCAAACATTGCCTTCATAGAATCTTCATGACCTTTCATTCTGACAGATGTCCATTACATCTTACATCGTAACTTCCGCGTTTCTTGATAACCACTAAAAACCACACTAATTTTCTCTAAATTCGCATTTTCCTAGAACAACAGCTTATTTTTTAATTACTGCATAAAAACTTTGCACTCTTAATACAGACGACTAACAAATTCTACTCTCGCCGCTTTTCCAGTCACATTTCAACATTCTTAGGATCTCCCCTTACAAGGCATTTTGTTTACCTTTCTGCGAGATTTAACCAAATTCAAATGTCTAGTTCTTTGTGCCTTAAGACAAACACGACAGGAATAAAGATGTCTTCATTTCATAAACATTAATGAATGAATTTTATGTCTCAAATTTAAAAATTACATTTTTCTGCACAATCTTTCTTCACGACTGCGGTTACATCTCTAATTTCTAATTTGAAGCTAATCCTTCAACGTTCAAATGGTCGGCACAACACTGTGATGCACGGACAAGGCACAATACATATTTTTTCTCGGACACACGCCTAGGATTCGCTTTAAAGATGTGGTTTTTTACATTGGTGCCATGATGTCAAATGTTTTTTACAGAAACCCACAGCCCGCATTCAACTTTCAGAGGTTTCCACACCTTGTTGAATTCGACTATTTCACACACCGGAAGACAATTCTTTTGTCAGTGTTGACAACTATGTTTTCTACAACTCACCCTTCCGTAACGGAGGCATAACTCTGCCAATTGCGCACAGGCGCTAGGAACACAGCACAGACTCCTTTCACCAGCTCGAAGCAGAGACGACTGGCTGGATTTTACTATGACGGAAAACTGTGTCTCTTACACGGTTTTCAGTTGCACGGAGCTCTAGCCAAGCACAGACACTGCAGCCTTGTACAAGAGAAAGCAGTACAGACCAAAAGCTATCCCGAGTTCACCAGCATTCCACCTTTCACCAAGCTGTTAGAGCAACGTTAGTGATTATAGTTTAGACAATAGTCCGTTCAACTATGCTGCAAATCAGAAAAGCGCTCCGCACAGCACATAAGGCCAGTTAAACGTGATTTACGTTTTTGCTTTAAATCGGATCGCGTTACAGAACAGCAGTCTATTAAATACGTCACTGTGGTTTGGTCACACAAACAAACCCACGTTTGAGTTTGCACATTACAACCAACTGGTCCTTTTACAATGAAAACTTCGTGCTCGTGTTGAATATGACAGTTTCACATCAAAGGACTGTTACGTTTGACATTGTCATGGAATTTCTTTTTATCTTTCATTACAAATAAAAACACGTTTCAGTCTATCAGCGACGATCAGCTATCGGCCAAGTCATTTTAGAAGAACACACATATTAGCAAGCCATCATGTACCACTATACAGTGACCCAAAACCTTCTTTTTCTCAGATTTATAGAAAAGGACTTATGAATCTACTTTTACTTTTTTTCTCCAGCTTTCCAGGGGGATACAAAAAGCCTTTTTTATCCATTTGCGGACGGTTCTAAGCTCTTTCACACACAAAAAGCTATCGAGTTATTACTTTCCCCTTGTCAATGAATGTCACAACACGGCAGTCAACGCCCTGTATCCTTCAAACATCACTTTTAAAACTAATCAGTCCATTCCTCAATGATACACTTTCTCAAAAACCTATGTAATTGTCAAAAAAGTTTTTCTGGAAAGTTTTTCTAAAACAATTTGGCAATTTATTGACTTTTGGTGTAGCCACGAAATTCCGAAGTCAACTTTCAGCCCAAAACAGTTTCAGTCCTTACCTCTTTTCATAAACTTTCAGTTATCATCATATAAATTATAATAGTCATTTGCAATAAAAAAAACGGTTCGCTCATACCTCAGACACGACAAACTAAACTTCTTTAATTGATAACAAACCGATAGCGCCACCTGCCGACAACCGATAAATAAGTGCTGAATCTTGCACAAACGGCTCATACCAAGTTTTTTGAATTACGAAATTGATCCCGACTCATTTGTATCTAAGAATTCTACAAGAATCATCTTTATAAAATATAGAGCAGCAAGTGCAATCCAAGCACACAAATAGAATAACCGATTCTCGAATTTTTTGGTAAAATTTCTGAACACGAACCATATTTGCTAGCCCACACACAAAGCTGTTAATGAGTATGACAGTCCCACTTGTGGATTCCTCACAACTGGCTTTGCAGCAATAAGTGTTGCTGGGTTTGGTTTCGTTTTGAATATTTTCTGCCATTATTCAACAGGCGGTAAGTGTTCGGAGTAGGATTATACTTAGCAAAGTATAAACGTTTACATTTTTCTTCAAAGATATGATTTTGCTTCCAATATTTTGCAGCAAGTAAGTCATAAGATAGTATGAATAGCCAATTATATGAAGCTGATTCATCCACTGGGATGGACCAATATGTTGAAGATCACATCAATAAATTACGATCCTGGCAAGCAAGAAACCGTCAAAAGCATAAAAACAACGACCTACGAGTTCAGAATAATGAATCCCTCAACACATCTTCAAAACCAATACAGCAACATAAGGCCCAGCAAACTGATAACCTACACCTTGATGGACACCTTCTCTACACAATGATTGCCAGATTAAACGCCGTTTTTACACAATTAATTACGGAGATACAGCAGCATCACTTGACCCAGTCAGATATGCTGCAAACTGCCCATACGTCATTACCCTTTCAAAACAACCGTCGACCAGCACCTCGACGAACGAAACGGCGTCATCAAATTAGGAAATGCTATCGTTGCCGTCAACATGGACACCGAGCGGCAGAGTGTGAAGCACCATTCCCCCGCCAGTAAGATCAAAATTCACAACATACTGGTGATACAACACTCAAGTTCATAAAAAAAACCCATGCTCACCGCAAGACGGCTTTTCCGCAATATACCCTCAAGACAACTATAAAACAAGAAGGACAAGATTACAGTAATTCAACCTCACAAGGTATGACAACAGTGGTCAGTTGTGGTCCTATGACTCTATGATTAAAATTCTCAATATTTTTAGTTTTTTGTTATTCTCACTTACTTAATGTCCGTCGACAGAGAAACTGACCAATAGCACATGTCTGACAGAGATACACACGATGAAAAATGAACAGATGCGACATGATGCAAATTAAAACGTGTTTATGAGAAGAATGTGGCGAAAATTTTTAACTAGCCCATTCTAGTACCCTCCTGTTTCAAAGGTGCCCAATATGTGACTTGAGGGACAGAGACTTTTTGAACGGATTTATAACAAGCTAGCTTCACTTTTCACCTTACAAAAACGAGAGTCACACAAACCATACTACACGCGCATGTTGGGATCGCAGTCCTCACTGGAATGACGAAAGGCATATCATGTCACTCACAACGGTGTGACAACCTTCTCAATTTTTACTAAAAACTAATGTGTCGATTTGGCAACTTGACTCTCATGACGGCATTTTTTTCTCTCTATCTTCTCTTTCTATACTCCTATTTTTCTTCCTCTTTAAAAAAGGCAACTTCCTTTCTCAGTTTCACCAAACGCTTCAAAACTTGACCTCTTGAAAGACAGCGAAATTCTGAATGGTACAGAAGAATTCCATCTCGTTCACCCATTTGTTGGCAAAATCTTTTGAATATGGACTATTCAAAGCTCGAGATCTGACAAAGTTGATTACATTCACACAAGTAGACAAAATTTTAAGGGTGTTGGTTGAGGCTTTGGTGGCACTGCATGTCGAATTAGAAACCAATGACTCACAATGATGTGAGGTGCTTCCTTATTCACCAAAGAAACAAAACCAGCCTTTTTTCTGAGCATTGCAGGTGCTCCGTCTGCACACAAACTACCAATACGTTTTTCCAATTGAAGGTTTACTTGGCAAAAAAAACAGTTCGCCATTTGCAATATGTCTGCGGCCTAAATGGTCACTGAAAATGGCTCGATAAATAGGAATTCTTCTTTAACCCCAGGACTACCGAGATTTTTTTCTTCAAGAATTGCCATTGGGATCAATTGACACCTTTGCGTTGAATATGAGTGGGCCTTTCGGTCATAGCGCGCTAACTGTCGCATCTCTTTCATATAAATGAATTTTGACAGTGTGACCTTTGTCCGGAGCCAAATAATTTTAGATCGTGGTGTCAAAGGCTGAAATTTAGGTTACCGTTCGACAGACGTAGTTTGTTGGACAAGTGAGTTGTAAAGATAATACGAAGGTTTTAAATGCAATGTACCAAATTTTTCTGGAGCCGAGACAAAAAAAGTTTGATGTCTGGAGTTGGAGCCGAAGCCCGAAATTTGAATTCCGACTCCACAGCCCTGTTTGTGATTGAGTGCTCGGACGTTACAGTGTTGGTTTGCAAAGTGCCTTTAATCCTTTGGTTCTACCTCCAACACTCTTATAAAACGTTTTGTGTCGGTTTTTATCATTCTGCGTTGTAAAGACAGTGTGTGCTTGTGCTTTATGGACTTCGTGTCTGGTTCGAACATTTAAAAATTCAAAATTAACTGAGAAACATAATTAATAACTTGCTTGAAACCTTTTGCAGATTGTTAATCCCTTATATGCTAAACAAAATATTTAGAAAAGAGGTTGAATAAGCAACTGATTACACATCATGATCAATTAAGAACATTATGCCATCAGAAATACAAAACTGCTAGACGACATTTATTGCAATTGTGTAATAGTCCAGAGGCTAAGCCATACGAAAGAAGTGAGCACATAGAGTGGAAAATGAAATCTTACAAATCGTAAGAACAGAATAGTGGCCCCAACTGTAACATGGGAGACTTTTACAAACAACAAGAAACATCACGGAAAACCTGTCAGTGTTATGAAACATACTAATAATAACGCATAAGAGTATTTCAGAAAAAAGACGTATGGCCGATTTTTGTCTAGCAATGACATATGAATTCCGGAGACACGCCAGCAACCATCGTTCACACTCAGTCAGATGTGGCTTCAATCAACCGTCCATTGTGCTCATATCCGTGAAAAATATTTAATATTCAAACGAAAATGTTTCCTTATCCATCAGTATAATTTACTGAATTTAAACTTAAACTCAAATCTTAAAAGGTTCGTTTTGTCATATGAAACCTTCGTCTTCAGAACTGTAGACACGCTAGAAACCAACCCACAAACCAATCAATATTCTTTGTGCTGCTTGGAAACATTTTCGTAGAACCCCACTTCCAGCTGTACAATTCGAACTGATACTTTTCTGAAGTCAGATTCTCCTATGTCGGTGTCTGGTTCCAGGAGCTCGCGATCGTATTGCGCGTACGTGTAGACTAGTCTGAGTTTTTCCTTGCTGTGATAACCTATGCTTGGGGAAATGTCTTTGAGGGATTTGTGAAACAAGACGCATAACTTGTGGCTTAGAGTTAGTGAATGGTATCTTTTAGGCCAAAGAAACCTACGGTAACGTCCATGGAGCAACCTTTTCTCGTTGCGTTGCTATATGTTATTTAAAAAACGATACTTTTCCAGGTAAAGGCACCCCCAGGGGTCAATTGGACCATCCAAGGGGTCGATAAATAGTCACGGGGTCGAATGGGGTCCCTGAAGGGCCAGGGGTCAATGAATAACTGCTGGGGTCTACTGGTACAATGAATCCTCCAATTCAAAATTATTGTTAATCGGGCAAGGAATGCAAACGGCGTTTTTCAACAAATCAAACAAAATTAAGAGGGTTGATCAAATCTCAGCTGCAGTAGTTTCAAAGTACACTCGATTCGAATAGTTTTTTATTAAATCATTCATTGTGTTGACGTTATGAAAACTGTTCTGTTTGTTAGCTCACAAACAATATTGTAGTGCATGTGTCGCGGTTCAGCAGTTGTTAGATTGGTACAGTGTTGCCAACCTTGCGGTTTTCCCGCGAATTTGGGCTTGTTGTTTGTAGATTTGCGTTTTTTGAAGATTTGCGGGTTTCTTGATTTTGGGCTTGTTTTAATTAAAAGTTGCTCGTTTTTTGGTCTTGTTTTTTGCAAATTTCTATTTTGCGGATTGCACTTTTTTCAAATTTTATGGCACTATTGCCGATTCAGTTTACTGCAAAACGAAATTTGGGCGTGATTTTGTGTAAATTTGCACATTTTGGGTTTATTTTTTCGGATTTGCCTCCCTGCTTTTATATTTGATTTACCTGCCAGTTTTACGTTTTTTGAATTTCCCTACCAAACTCACGTTCGGCTTGTTTTTTTTCTGTTAATTTACCTATTTTTTGCTTGTTTTTCAAATTTGCTTTCTTGTTTTTACAAAATAACCTGGCATCACTGTACTGTTAGCACAGCAGCAGGCTACGCAGTAGGACGGAGAACAATTCCTTGTATTGAAAACTGTTGGGATAGGCCACGGGGTCTACAGAAAATTGTGTACTTTAATTGGGGGTCAACGTGCAGAACAGTTTGAGAACCACTGGGCTGTGCCCTTAAATTGTTCAAGTCCCAAAATTTTGCCTAAATTGCCAAAAACGTTGAAATATGGTAGGTACATGTTGCAACTTTCACAAATGATCCGCAGTAAATTTCCTTAGGCTCCCTAAAATGAGTGCATCACAACCACCACTCCCCATGCCCACAATCCATCCGCTTCTGTTGGCCTAAGAGATACAATTTACATACTCTAAGCCACAAGTTATACGTCTTGTGTCACAAATCCCTCAAAGACATTTGCCCAAGCTTAGGTTTCACAACAAGGAAAGACTCATACTAGTCTACACGTACGCGCAATAAGATCGTGAGCTACTGGAACCAGACATCGACACAGGAGAATCTGCATATCAAGCCTTCTCACGTGGAAACACTGGCTTGCAACGTACGGTGGCACGCATGGGCCACGACCAGAAAAACTGATACGATTTTTTTCGATTTGCTTTTGATTTACGTTTTTTTGCAAAGTGAAAGTTTTTCCGAAAAAAAGTGAAAGTGTTTCCGAAACGAAAATGAAATTGTTTTCAAAATGAAAATGTTTTTATTCACAAACGATTTGCGCAGCATAAGTGTTTTGAAACGAAAGTAAAATTGCTTTCAAAACGAAAACGTTTTTATTTATAAACTCTTTGCGGAGGGAAAGTGTTTTCGAAACAAAAGTAAAATGTATGTTTGAAACGAAAAGATTTTAATTTGCAAACGCTTTGTCTTTCAAAACCGCTCACAATCCTAGAAATTTTCAGTAATATTTTGAAAACGTTTCGTTTCTGATTGCATTAAAAAAAAAAATTTTATTTTTGTTTTTTTTCAAAAAATGCCACAAAAGAGAAATTTTTAGGGTGGCACGCATAGGCAACCATAGACCGGCAACATTTGCTCAGCCGTTGTAACGTTGTTTACAGGCTTAGGTTCTCATGCGGTGCCTCCTACATCAGGCGAGAGCAACGCAATTTAATAAATCGTATAGCGGAGCATCGAACGTCACTAAGCTCGTCAGTCTGCAGACACTTGCAAGCCAACCTAGATAATCGGGTTGACTTTCACAAACCCGAGGTCATTGCCAGTCAGTGCCGGATTAACAATAGTAGCAAATATAGCAATTGCTACAGGCCACACTTTTTTTGGGGGCCCCGCGGTGTTCTGCAATACAGGGTGTCCATAAAGTCTTGCACACATTAAACATTTTTATATCGCAAAAACCACATAAGGTAGAAACTTTACATTTTCGACAGTGAATTATACTACCATAAAGTTTGTTTGTTATTTTTTACAGGTTATTTTATTGTTAAGATAAGCAAGAATAAGTCATTTTTAATAAAG
>Ga0210059_1013711_pt1 | contig 12090 bp, 6 predicted proteins | sample Ectturendosymbi2_FD_188042 | JGI IMG/M metagenome (GOLD analysis project Ga0210059, IMG submission 188042) | Ecteinascidia turbinata endosymbiont from Florida, USA - Sample 2 (SPAdes) (version 2) | ecosystem: Host-associated > Tunicates > Ascidians > Unclassified | place: Key West, Florida...
ACATCACGCAAACATATCACACTGATAAATCTGAAACATAATTACTACACAGTTTTTACCTGTTATTGCAACCTTCTTAAGGGGAGCATACTCAGTGAACAAAGATTGCAAAGTTGAACCATAATTTTTCAGAAAATGTGTGTCAGTGTAGTATTTAAAGAAAGCTTTGTCGGAGAAGGAACGCGAAGGTACGTTGTTAGGTACATGCCAAATCATTAGGTCCGACGCCTGCAGAAAAAATCAAGTACCCGACTTACAGTATTTGGAAGTGATCATGCAATAACTTGATTTTTCAACGCCTATGAAGTGTTTCAAAGAAGCATTCGACACAAAGAACGTTTGGAATTCAGAAATATTTACGTATTCTGTTTTGTTCAACACTACTTTTTAATGGATACATTTTCAATTTAAATCTTAGTCATGGCTTTGCCGAAAGCGTCCCACGTGTTGAATCGAAGAAGCACTCTGACAAAGACATGTTTTTCACCGATTTAAATTTTCACAGCTTTCAACAATTGTAGCAAGTACTTCATGAGCTCGTAAAGTGAAAACAAGCGTTATACCAAAAATAATGCCTATTGAGGGTGTTTTGCATTTGTTGAAGTACAGTATTCAACGCACCGGCACTTCTGAATACGCTGGACTTTTGAAATCGGCACTGGTTGCTGCATTGATGTCTCCGAATGTAAGCAGATTTTCCCAGTTCCGATATCCTGAATAAAAAATGGAATATCCTTCGCTTATGGAATTTTTTCCTGATATGTGCGCGATCGTAGGGGAAATAATGCGAACCTGAATCTGAACGCAGAGATTCAGAAGACCACTTGTCTCCTTCTCTACATTTTTGTTTGATGTTGTTTTCATGAATTGAGGCAATCAAAGTCCAGCCTCCGCCCGCAGATGCCATGTCGCAGTAAACCTGAGAATAAAGAAAACTAATGCAGACTAACAGAATAGAAATGCATTCGATTCTCCGTTTAACAACATTACGATTTTTGCCGGATGCTAACAAGACTAAATGCATGAACAGATTATATGTTTAAATTACAAGTAAGCATTCCAAACCATACGTTCCTAAAGTTCCATTTTTGTTGACTTTTATATACATCTACTGCAGCCAATCTAAAATATGACTCCATCAATGAGGGTGGCACGAGTGGGGCGATCGCCCCTCTCCAATGCTGCGAAAGTAGCTTTATTCACCATGATATTTACAATTCGGAAAACAGCTCTCACGACAATTTGTCTTCCATTATTTTGTCACAGTAGTTTTGTGAAGTATACTGAATCCCTCCTAGTGTGGAGAAGCTGTTATTAGACTTGACTACCAATTTTACTAAAATCGCCCCCCCCTTAATCATGCTGGCTGGATTCGACCCTGCAAGAATATATACAAGATTTGAATACAATACCACTTCAAAATCACATTTTTATGTAGCACTTTGACATTAAGGAAATGTGCAACAGATATATTATAATTTATTTCAGACACTTTGAATAAAAAAATCTGAAGGTTTGCACTTCTGCCGAAGCAACAATTCTACCTACGTCGAAAGCTGTGGAATCTTGCGGCTTTATTTTGATTATTCCTGTGGGTATTCCTCGTCTTTTTGCTTCGACGCAGGATGAAGGATAATGTTCATCCAAACGAGATTCTTTATCGTGTCAGAAAAGAAACTTTGTCAAATGCATGTGGAGTTTCTTTTAATCATATGTTAAAGAGGAAAGCAAGCCTCGGACAAAATCTGATGTTTAATTATGCTCACTGCGTCAGCTAGCTTGTGCTCAGCATTTCGCTGAAGACGTTTTGACACATTTAGTCTTATACTACGGAAAAAACTCGTGGTAATTATTAGCAGAAATTCAAATCGAGCACAGCAGTTGTGTTCTCATTAAAACGCTATGGTTGGTCATGGATCGAATAACAAAAAAGAAGTTTATTGCGACGATTGTGAACGGTAGCTAAGATCTCTTGGAAAAAAATTAAATAACGCAATGAACTTTCCAAAATGTTCAACCTAAATATTTCAGTCCTACGTCAATGAGTATGTTTATTTTAGTAAACATAAATGTACTCCAAAGTGTACATTTTAGCTGCATATTGATAAGAATATTTCAAGGTTGTTTGTTTATCAACAACGTTTAAGAATTAACTTATTGCGCTGGTTTCAAAACAGACATACCTGACGTTTTACCAGAGGATTCACTGTCTCTTCCATTGTAACGATTCTGTCATGATAGGAATGTATTGCAGTTATCTTTCTTCACTTTTGCATGGAAATTTGCTAAATCAAACCAGCAATAAATTCGAGCAAATCAACATTTAGTAGTTCGAAGAAGCGACGCTGTGAATTCGAAATGCCACAAGGAAGTTCAAAAATCGAATTTAAATAGCGAAAGACTGCTTCAGTGAGCACAGACTATTACAGTAACCTTTGCCTGCGAGAGTTTTCTCTCTGCCTTGTGATGAATTTGAGACTTGTGTCTTTTGGAAACAGTCAAAAGTTCAATTTATGTTTTCCAATTGACAGTGTCTGATCAACGCTAATAACCGAAAGAGCTGCAGTAGACTGAACTGTCATGTCAAGTCATAATTCTTGCAAATGTATGGAAATTTTCTACTGCTTTTTTCCTGACATTCTAGTAATAATTCCTTTCATTGTAGAGGGATCTTGCTTAGTTTGAGTCTTGCAAGTGTCAATGCTTGCGATTGTTGCAAGCAATTCATTTTCAACGAAAGTGTTGTTAGCAGTTGGAACAGGCAGGTGGATTTGGAATAAGATTTTATATCTTCGTTTTTTTGTTGGTAATTCTTAGGAAGCTTGGTGATGCTGTTTGGTGTTTGATTATGCTGTTAAGGACCACTGAACTGTTGCGAATGAATTTTTTCCCTTGTTGGGGGTTTGAGATATTACCTACTACTTTTCTGTATTGCGCGTATCAACTTCACACACATTCTACAGTAGTGCAAACAGTTACATACCGGAAGTTCAATATGGGGTTAACGCCTCAGGCTCCGTGCTTTCAAGCGCCAAGAGTGACTGAACCATAACGAATACTACGACCCACGTAGGCTATACCTACTCGCTTCCATCAAAAAGCTTTGATGTTTCCTTTGATGAAAAGTAATTGTTTTCAGTTGAGGTTAACAAAGCTACAGTTTTTGTATGCAGAACCACTGCCGGTTTCACGCAACATTTCTTACCCATTATTATTTGTTAGAGATTTTACAGCTCAGAGTAAACGAATAATGTTTGGCCATAACTTCTTTGATGTGTGTAGCTTAAAAAACGTTTTTTGTTAGATGTCAGATGCCCACAACAAGCCACAGTGCCAGGAATACCTATAAACAATGAAAGAAGGTGGACTTATTCTGAGACCTAATTTTTTTTTATTTTTCTTGTTTACCTACACATGAAACCCTAAGTTCTAACCATAGTTTCCTGAATGTATTTGGTATGTAGAATATTTCGCTGTGTATGCGCACATGGCGTGAACTCAGAAATTTCGCTTGACACCTAAATACGAGCAACTTGAACCAGGTAAACCGTGCTTGTTAAACATTTGGCAGAATTTAAAAAAATCTACATATTTTTCTTGAGTTTGGAATAAATAGTAGTGGTTTTATGTACAGAGCCAAATGTTGTTGATGATGAGCAATCAATGATTGACGTATAGTGCTATAGGCAGTATTACGAGGTTTGAAAAGTTAAAACTGCACATTTTGCCATTTGTTGTTTTCGTTCATTTTGCCATTCATTATTTAAATTTTCATTTCAGATTTGCAGAATGTTCCGATCGAAACCCTGTTCTGCCGTCCTATAAAGCAGAAAAAAGTGGAATAATCCACGGAGCCATACTACAGTAAGCGCTTTTCAACCCTCTGCCCCAACTCTCGTTGTTCCTCCGAAAACGCACTGCTTGCATGCAGCAATGCAGACAAACCTGAAATTGGTGGTTTTGCGCAAAATATATTCTGATTCTCACTTACCAATTGCTACCAGTTTTCATTTTCTCTTCAGGCCCCGAACCACACGTTTGCCTGGTTACGCCCCTCAGTGATAATTTGCAACCGTACTTTCAACACACGGCGCTTCAACAGTCTCATGTTTTAGTTTTAAGTGATTATCTTTCACCACCACATTAGTGTGCTTGAGATATTCTCGGCACATTGGTCATTGCTGGCTGATAGCTTGTTTCAATGCGAATTGCTAATGCAGTAGTATCGGAACAAAATCCTGCGTGTCCCAGGCTTGTGAAGTGAACATTCACGCATTCATTTTTCATGCTGAATACTGTTTAATGCTGCATGGGCTTATGAACTTGACTTTTTTGAGGTTGGTCGCACTTCATCAGATTATGTTTCTGCAGAGTTTCAATTAATTTTTTTATCTTCTTTGCAAGCGAGGTTAATTGCCGACAACACTGTGTAGATTACTGCACTCACTGCGATGGGTTGTGGCATCCTTCCATCCTAATATTCTTCCAGCTCTTATTTAACTTGTTGTTACAAATGAACAGCACTGTGAAATTACATGGAATTTGATAATGTGTTTTTATCAAAACAGTTGCCTTCACCTTATGATTGGCCACTCCAAATGCAATAATGATGCTTAGAAGTAAGACGAGAGCAAAAATTAAAGTAACATAGAAGATCTTATTCCTTCTTTGGTATGGATTTTGTTGTTTTGTTGGATTGGTGGCACCTGAAAAAAATATGTCGTTTCTAAGGAAGCTGCCTATGAAAAAAGTTTGAAATAAACCACAAGTACCGAAGCAGTACTTTAGTTATTGTTGACAAAAAGTATAGCGCTGCATTTGCAAAAGCATCCAGCGTATATGGCGTGGAGCATACTATAAAGAGTGAAAATGTATTTGCGTGGCATAAATGCAAGAAACCAACTGACTTTAAAGCAGTTATGAAAGATTCAGATATAATTATGCTACTGTGTCTTGACGAAGTCATGATTATCCATTTCTTCCAACATTGAATATTTGGTTCGGAATAAATTGCACCAGGAAGGCAAAAACTGCACACTCTTTATACTTATAATTCATAAGCGAACCGCTCATCGTATCCTTTGTTGAGAGTTCTGAATTATTGTTAACCTAACCTGGTTGGTGTATGGATATAATTTTAAGTATCAGTTTTGCTAGACAGAAAAATCCCCATTGCTTGGTCGCAAAATGTCACCAAACTTTTTGAAGATGTAGCTGTGATAATTGCGATTGAAAGCAAATGAAAACCATTCTGAATCACAAAGAAAGTAGCTCCCAGAAAACCTTTGCATGAAAACGCTTTCTTTGATATTTAACACACATGACACTGCAAAAATCATTTCGTATGTTGAGGAAATGAGGAAAATGTAGTCGGGGATAATTGGTAAAGTGGTTTGTTTGCGACATATATATTATAGTCTGTTAACGTTGTTTTAGGATTGTAGTGTTGAAGCAATCTCAAACAAACAATATTCAAGCTATCGCCAACACCAAAAAATTCAAAATTTTATTCATTATGTAGTGCCTTATTAGATGAAAGCACTGAAACTTTGGAACAATTTACATGATCACAGAAGATGTTGAAAAGTTCTTTCAGCAGTTTAAATGGAAAAGAATCCAACGCGACTGGAAACGCGCAAGTGTCGTGATGGACAGTACTTCCACGCACATTTGCTATTCTACTTTCCATATTGTGTTTTGGCAAAGCGCAATGACACGACTTCATTCTTTGTTTCGAGATATTTTACTCATTCTATGTTTGGAGATACTATGCTCATAAGGAGGCGCTAATTAAACAACCGTTATTTGAAGAGTTGTGTTGGGTTGAACCAGGCACAGTAACGTGAAATTAACAATATCGTGACATACTCAATACTTTGTCTCACTTGCTTGATATAGAGTTGCTATCAAAGAAATGGCAGTACATTGGGCACGTCTGTTGCTTCTGAAGCAATTCATGAAAGGTAGTTGAACATGAACACTGCTACCAGACACTCTTCCATTTGAATATCGTATCAGCTACTTGATTCACAATAATATGTAAGGACTGACGAAGCGTAGTGTCATGTGAATTCGATTTCCTGTTAAAGAAATTGCGATTGATTCCACACTTATTCCACATGTGGTGTGAAGTCAGATAAGTGCAATTTTGAATCATTGCAAAAAGATGAAAGCAGAGCCCAGTCGGTTGATTCCTCGAATGTCTGTACAAACCGAGTGCTTCTATCCGGTGATTCACAAAGTATCAATGTGGCGCTTAGGTCATTCAGCTTACAGTGAAGTCCCTTAGGTTTCTTCATCTTCATTTGGCAAAACAAATGCACGCCAGGCCAGTGCATTGTGTAAACGCACAAGTTTACTGGAATCATGCACGACTACGAAGGAATGGATAGTGTAACAACTTTTTCCTATCGCTATGAGAAAATTATTCATATTTTAAATTTGGATAATCAGCTGTGAATCACTATTGCCAGTCATAAAAGAATGGACCATTTGGAGGTTTCCTAAGATGCATGTATGTGTGACATTGAGACAGTTGAACTGGATTCCATTTCCAGCATTCAATCAGCTGCTAACTGAGTTGATGTAAAACTTACACACCAGTGTTGTTTGAAACACAGTACAACGCAGCTTTTCAGCATATCAAAGAAAAAGCAAGTTCAAAATTTGACGAAGCACATCGTGACTTCAAAATTTGAATAAATATTCTTGTTAAGGGATCTGCTATGTGAAATAAGGTATTAGTTGAGTTTGTTTTGTTATTTAGAATTTCTGAAAAATACGCGAATTTTGAAGAATGTTTCAATTGACAAAGAACCTCTTCATCAACTTCAAATGCTAATCGAACATGAATCGAGTAAAACATTCGTTGTGATCAGTTCTTATGGCACTTGTTCATAGACCACCTGCAAAAATCCTGACCATGTTCGATTACGCTTACAAAATCCTGAATTTAGTGCTTCATTCATGCTTTATTCCACAGGCAAATCTTGCAGCAGTTGTATGGTTAAACTCATGTTTACTTTTCCTACGAACATACCATCAAGAAAAAATGCTTTCCATTGCACAGTGTTACTGGTAAGGAATGTCGATAAGTTTCAAAGCTAAATTTTCAAGGAAGTGCATTGCAAATATTTTGGTGAAGAGTAATTTTCAAATTGCGGTATCATGTTCTCTCACTACAGTTTGTCTGTTCCTTCGCGGTCTGTTATGAAGGATAATGAAATGCTCTCATAGAACCTACCTTGCTCAATTCTTGTATTTTTTCCACAATCAGCTTCTTCATTGATGTTGTTGTACTTCACCGAGCTGGAACTTAAAATGTCACTGTTCATTTTAGACAATATCGCTTAAAAAACTGCAAAATTCAAAAATTTTCAAAAACGTTTTTGCTTGCAGGCACGTATATTCCGACTAAAGTGGTCCTATGCATTGGTGCAGTCAGAGCAGTGAAGTCTGCACTCGTGTAATTACCGATTAATTATGACTAAACGTTTTCGTTGCAATTGGTTTAAACCTTGAACAAATTTCTTGCACAGTCATCATGCTGCTATGTTCCTAATGTCATGTCATAAGAAATGGGATAAATTTATCTGAGCATGACTGCAGATCGTGACCAGTGTGATTGTTCCTTCAGAATCGAAACTATTGTCTGTTTGGCAATGACGTGTGTTGCGGCGTCACAGAACGAATTTCATTGTCCGAAGGCCAGTGGTTTCAAAATTCTAGCCAAGGCCTTGTGTTCCTAATTAGCATATCAATGGTAAAAATTTCAAAAATAAATTTCAAACATCTTTGCAGATCATGGCGATGTTGATCATTTCTTAGTACTGCAGCAGTGGTCTGGGGATAAATCACACCTCAGGGAAATGTGCGATTCTTCGAGGAGTAACACGGAAACAAAATAACAGTGTTGCTCTGTTTTATCAGCGATCATGGCGAAATATTGAAGTATTAAGACATAAACGCTACCATGATTTGGGCAACGTTCCAAAAACTTTGAAAATTTCGGCACTGTAGTGTTAAGAGCGGAAGATCGTAATTCCAGAAATCTTCCAGGTCAACGGCGACTCCAGGTCAATGTCGCTTGGCCTTATCGAGCAACTTCTGATTGAACACAACCGTTCGAGACTTGCATCAGGAACGCCGGAACGGGGTTGCATGACGGGAGCATTGCTCCCTGCCCTTTGAAAGAGGGTGACTGGGCGCAGGTGCACTTGCATCGCAGTAACATAGGTGAATTTAGGGACGCCGTAGAGCGGTGTAACACCGGGGATATTGCCCCCTGCCTTTTCAAAGTATGCAACCTAGACGGAGGTGCCTTTGCACAACAGAATCATGGGTAAGTTCTTGGTTTATCAAGATCGACTTGAAACAAACTTATGGCAGCTATTCGCGCACCAACAGACTTCACAATGGTTTTCTGTAGTTTCTGGTATTATTTTTGTGGTCAACGTTATTTCTGGGCAAAAACAAGCATATGTTTCTATTTTTTTGCTTTTTACAAGCTTCCATTGTCTTCAGCTTTTTACGTCCCCCACTGTCCAACCATTATTCCGGCGTCCCTGGCATCCATCACTGAATTGTCTCTTTGTTGACATTTTATCTGGCAATGTCGTTGCTCTGTGATTTCAGTTACGAATCATGAAAAAAATGTCCTCATGACAACTTAATTGTTACGTAATCACGCCACAGAGAAATGATAACGCCAGTTAGTCCTCTGCCCACAAGTATCATTCACATTAGCCCGAGTTATTGAGAGTTCTTCGCTCGTTTGAAATCATTTTCGAATGGGATCTGTCCCTTGGATTGGAATTCAAATTCACTGTTCTATGCAAATCCACTGCTTCAAAAAGCATTCGATTTGTTTAAAGCAAAACATGAAAAAGGTGTGGGAAGGTCGTAACAACGTCTTTCCGCCCAGCTGCACATCGGGTTATGTTTTTAAAGATACTAAATTGCAAAGGGAAGCTCACGTTCTCACAGATGAGCCAGACGAAACGTCTGCGCACTGGTGAGATCCATGTTAGCCCTAGTTACTGAACAATTTATTGTCCGTTTCAAATTAATCTCGATTGGAGACTGGCATTGGATTGGAATTCAAATTCAATGCTCTATGCAAGCCCATTGCTCCAAAGAAACATTAAATATGACATAAATTAGATTTGAAAAATTACCTAAGCGCAAAGGGCATCTCGGGCTCTAAAGAAAGGATGAAACCGAATAAAGCGCGACTGAACGTATTCGAGAGAACCCTTATTATGAATGTTAATTTTTGATTCAGGTCACCTGAAAACTGAACACGAAAGGGCGGACATGAACCGAAAATGTGTGAGCACTGACAAGGCCCAATGAAAGGATCCCCAGTTAACAACCTCAATCAGTGAAGTGGGTCGCATCACATATGTACAAAGTAAGCAAGCTCACATTCTACAATACAAGTCGTCACCGAAGACTCTAGCTGAGCAGGAGGAGCCCGAGTGCCGCCGGATTCGTAGCTGGTCTTAACAATGATTTTCGTAAAAGCGCAAACAAGCTAAGACATTGCAAATCCCCTGTTGACGAAATCAATCAGAAAAATTTCCTTTTTTCGTTGCATACCTAATACAACTCAACCAGAATGTTTTTTTTTCCCAGTATTTATCAAACTTATCAATCACAAGTGAAAGGTGAAGGTGGATAAATATTTGTGAAATATACCTTTTGTTTAACTTTGAAACATTTGTGCACTTTTAAACTAAATTCGCATGAAAATATTTGCAGCAATGATGTTTGCAAAAATTTTTTGCTATAACCACATTTTTATTATTGCACCAGTCGATCCAAACGGACAATTCTCTGATTACGTTGTTCACCAACAGAACAAACCTTTTCAAGCCGCCTTCCTCAGTTGTTCATCAATGCAGACAAGTGCTCCCCATCGTTGGCAGTTGTAACGTGAACCTCTTTCTGTTTTGTTTTGATGGCGGACAGGTTCCACAGCGTTGTCTGGTCTCAAAGTTCGCATCCTCAATAAAATGCATTGGCCTTTTACCACAAGTGCACGCACAACAAGGAGCAAGCTTTTTTTGGCGTAGCCAAAGTCCTAGAAACTTTAATTGCATAAAGAGAAACACAAAGTTCATCATGTTCTCAATAAAATGTTTTGACCTTTCACCACAAGTGCGCACGGTGCAGGCCCTTTCTGCCTCCAATGTCTTTTACTCTGACGGAGAAGTTTTCGCATATTCTTGTGCCTGTTTCTCAATGAAAACCACGAGGTGAGCAGGATTCGCTTGCGCCTAATTTATTTGTGACGTCAGGGAGTGTACTCGTGTGATCTACTCTCCTGCTGGCTTTGGTCAAAGGTTGCTGGCGTGGCTTGCTAGTGAACTTACATGCACCAATGTCTTTTGCCCAAATTGGTCAACGTTACCTCAGGAGGGATCTTTATGAAGGAATTTTGTTGCACCTCACGTGACCATGGGTCAATTTGGGTACATTGTTGTTCCCCATGGAAAATCACAAAACACTTGCGCAGATTTGAATAGGACTGACTGAAAGTGCGTCTAAAAATTCAGCTGCTAAAATAACCAGCTTTCTAGGTGAACCCTAAATAATTTTTAATTTGAGCAGAAGAACCCTGTGCCCAAATGGGGCAGAGGTTACCTGAGTAAAAGAACCTTGCCTTGTTTATTTGGGCGACGCGTTTGGTGTTATTCTTTCTTTTGCAGGCATATTTGCCACATCTTTCACTTGTTTCCTGCTGCGTTTGTTTTCTTTCAACACCAATGTTACAAGTCTTTCACCTGAAACGCGACTACTTATTTAACCTATACCTTCGGCAATGACGTGGGAACGCCCATCCTTTCGAATCGGGCACGTTTTACTTTTGATAATTTCTGCTCGAACTGCATTCAAGCTTTTGAATCTGCAGGAAAAAGCTGGGACAATATTAAATTTTGAGTTGCTTTGAAAGCCGCTCAGTAAGTACGTAAATGAGAGGATCGTAATTCTTTGCGTATCAAATCACATTTTCCTGAAGAATGTGAAAAAATATTTTTACTATTAATGTGTCTGCCGGAAGGTGTGGAAATCTATTTTTGGCCCTTCGCATGATGGTGCGGCAGCACTTTCTGTTATGGATCGTCTTTCAGTAGAAGGTTTATTTCACAATCAGTCGTACTACGACTGCGACAAAAGAAAATTAATCAAAGATATGTATGCTGCAGTAGGTCAAACATTCATAATTTATTTCAATAGCTTGATGACATAGACAAAGCCCCGATTCCTCCATTGAGAGCATCTCCAACGTACTGTAGTACAAAAGACGCATGTTAAAATCTTTCCCAAATGGTTCTTGTTTCCCGCTTTAAATTGTATGTCGATAAATTAGCATAGTCAGATTCTATTTTTCATTTTCAAATCGAACTTTGCCTCAGAAGCGGCGCAGTCGAGCATCCTTTGGATGTTCCGATACATCTCACGTTTTTCAGCTACCTTTTGACAGTTCTCCATGTTCTACACATCAGCCAGGTGGATGATGCAATCACACCAGGTTCAAAGACAGCTTCTCCTTCGCTTCGCGTTGCGTGTAGCCAGCAGGACTCGGCAAGTCAACCTTTCTTTGCGTTATCTATCTTCAAACCATGTGGCAAAGCAATCGTAGCTTGGATCCTTTTAATCGAAGAAATGAATCGAAGATCATGGGTTTACGAATTTGATAGCTGGTAACTTTGTCTCATCACGTAAATCTGAGAACGCCTCTCAAACACCCAATCTATGCAGTTTGTAGTTCATATAAAACGTCCGCGGTTATAATCTTAGATGCACGGCCATAGCTGAGGACAGGGTTGTGCAGAGGTCAAGAGATGCCCTGGGCAAGTGCTTGAATTAAAGCCTCCCTACAAAATTATAGTATTCAGGAATGTGAGAAACACAGGCATTTGAAATATTGGAAAACTAGTGTTGTTACGGCAAGTTTACCTTTAATTTCAAATTATTCCGCTCTGATCTCGCATTTAAGTGTCGCCGTTGTTTCAGCCCTAAGCGCACGGCGCCTCGCTTGATTGCTACGCTTCATTTGTGTGCTGGCCGTCTGTGGCAGTGAGT
>Ga0210059_1013712_pt1 | contig 12090 bp, 10 predicted proteins | sample Ectturendosymbi2_FD_188042 | JGI IMG/M metagenome (GOLD analysis project Ga0210059, IMG submission 188042) | Ecteinascidia turbinata endosymbiont from Florida, USA - Sample 2 (SPAdes) (version 2) | ecosystem: Host-associated > Tunicates > Ascidians > Unclassified | place: Key West, Florida...
GGGGTTAATGTGCATCAAACTTCAACAAGAAGTGCTCGTTTATTCTTCCAAAGTGCTCGTTTATTCGCCCCTTTTCCAAAGAAAATTCAAAGCCCGCCCCAAATTGAAATATGAAACGCTAGAAATAGCGGAGTTATGTCAAACTTTCGAATGTCAAGCCCTCCTGCGCAAAAGTAAATCCCCCAGACTTTTTGGCGACGGTTCTGCGCTCCTGTTTGTTACTACAGTGCTTATACTCGCCTCATTGACCCTGCAATTATCGACGCCTTGCGAACTGTGACTGGATGCCTGCGTCCTACACCAGCGGACAATCTTCCTATTGTTGCAGGTATCCAACCTGCTGAGCGTCGTCGCAAAGGGCTACACTGTCTCTGGCACGCCCTGCCATGGAGCCTGGACACCTGCTCGACTCAGCGCTCACCTGTCCACTGGGTGAAAATGCACGGCGTCTCAAATCGAGACACCCATTTGTGCTCGCCGCACAACAACTCATCAGTTCATCTGACAACAACATTCCAGCGGAGCACAGGGGGAACCACCAACGGAATGCGGAGTGGTTGGACAACCTTACGAGACTCCGTAGTATCATCCCCGACACCGGCACCAATCGCTCGGAATGACCCTCCCAAGAACAGCGTGGGTCCGATTTAACCGCCTGCGCACCTGTGTCGGACGCATTCGCTTCTGCTTGCACAAATGGAGTATGACCTCCTCTGCGGCCTGTGAGTGTGGCGCAGAAGAACAAACCGTCGACCATGTTGTCCTCCAATGTCCAACCCATTGACCTCCTCATGGACTGCACGGCCGGACGGTTCTAGACAATGAGACAATCGAATGGCTGCTCAACACCTGCCCCGAGATCTAGTGCGGCAAGCGGTGGATTGAAGAACTGGGCTCAAACGACGAAAAAGAAGAAGTTGCCCATACATCAATATACCGCATCTCCCAGAGAATCTCAAGCAAAGACGTGGACAATATGTTGGGAGCAAGTTCAGTTGCAGAGCCAGCCAGCGTTGAGAATATTTCCACTACCTATCGACTCCCCATACACTGATTGCCTTGCGTGGCTTGAAAAAAGCTATTTGATCCATAGCTGGAGCCGTGTCAGAAGGTATACTGTGATTCGCGATAAGACTCCTAATTTTGGTAGCAGTATATTTTTAAGTGAGCAACAGTAGTACACACCAATATTGGTTGCAATCGGTTTTGGTATGATTACGATCGGCTGCCTTCTCCGGAGACGAACATTTGGTTCAACTCGTGTACGTTGCAGAAACGCAACATTACTGGCATTTGAATGGAGGCAGTGCATGTCTTTATTCGTCATCAAATACGTGCACGCATAATATTTTTCTCAAAACAATTCACATTCTGTAGTTTTCATGTTGCAAAAAATTTTACTCGAACGCAATGTACACGTTTTGAACACAAAAGCTGTCGTACAACACAAAAGTGTGTTCTCCTTTCATTAGAGAAATGAGAAATTGCAAGACACCTTATTTTATTTAATTCAGTGAACGCGTAAAACTGGTGCAAATGTCACAAATAACACAAAAGATGTTCACAAGGGAACGGCATTATAAAATGCCATAGGGTTACATGATGCATGGGAAACAACACAAACCATTATTTTTATACAAAGCAAAGTTTTCAGATATAGTGATTTTCAGTGAGCAATGTGAAAATGGATCACAAGGATAACTGCTTGTGTGAGTAGACATTAACAAAATTAAGAATAAAAAAATAACCGCGATACCGTTTTTACAAAAAAAAACTTTGTCTAAGAAGTTTTAGTCTGAAGACCAGGAAAAGCAAAAAACACAGAACTCCTTGGATGCAATCTAGTATGAGAGTGGGAAATGGTTACAGTTCTTGGTCCACATTTAGGACTTTTGGCACTGCAGGATATCAGAGACGAAAGTCCATTGGGTACCAGGAAGTTTCCGAATTTGGTAGAGTGGCAAACGTCAATCAAGATTAGAGCAAAATTAAGTTTTTATTGCTTCCATGTGTTTGCCCACACACAAGCCTGCTATGTGCTGCTGCGTTTGTAAATGTATTTCGCTTATGTACTACCACTAATTCTTGTGATATGGACCACGATTCTTCAATACAAATGAATGGGCGGCAATAGCTCAGTGGTAGAGTGTCTCAATTGAAAGGTTGGGTGTTCGACCCACATCCACTGAGTGAATTGCCGTAACGCTCCTATGGCAAGAGCGTTCACCTCAACCACCCCGGAAAGAAGCACAATTCAGGCTTCGGCCTGGCGCTAATTGCTGTCACCAAAATTAACAAAAAACTGCAAATACAAATGAATAGAAACCTTTATCAGACTGTACAAAAACGAACGAAATAATTACTTTAAAACATCTGCATACGCGCAAGCATTCAGGACACACCTTTAATTAAAAGTTTGGGCTGGCATGGCTATAGTTGAAACCGCTTTGTGGATGAACCCTGCTTACTGGCATCACAAGCTAATGATCAACACAATTCTGCACAAAGTCAAAATGTTAATGTCATACACACCGCAAACTTGTCAAAAAGGGCCAAGTTGCTCAAAGTAATCACGTTGTTATTGTACGCATGTTTCATCATAGCATGTCTGCTGTTCACCAAGATACTTTACACCAAGCAGCTTGTTCGGACAACTTTTCTCCTTGAAGGATAGCTCTGCGTTGCCGAAGACATTGGTGGTTGTCCTACACTTTGCATTAGCAGCTGCAGCGATCCTCTGCAGAAACAGCGAATAAACTGAGTGAATTTTTACTAATTTTCAAATATGTCCGCTTAGTGGTGTTAGGTGAACGGGTGTCAACCACTTAAGCAACTCTTTTGGTGAAGCCATTTGAACATGTCAGTGTCATGCTCTGCTGAATCGCAACGCTTTACTGACAACAGCAAGATTTATTACCAGCTTTGGTACACGAAAATCGGAAGTGCTGAATAGCCTTATAATGAAAATCACGGCCAAAGAAAACGATATAAATGACATATTGCAAATGTTTCGATAACTCCTGTTATCTTCATCAGTGCATTGCAAATTATTTATTACCACCTGTTGCTGAACTTATAAAGCCCAAGGTCAACGGTGAATCAAAGTAGACGTCGTGACTGATCAGCTTTTTAATAATTCAGTCGTTCCCAAGCCCTTTTATGAAATTGCGAACACGGTAGCCTACAGCACCACTAGATTTTGTCTCATCCACTCTACAAGAAATAAATTGGTTGCATGTACACCAAAGAAGCGCCCTCAACCTATGAGGCGTGCTCAGAGGATACTGATTCCAGAGAGGTGACAGGCAGCCTTTACATTTTAAATCGGGTTGAAACAAAGAAAAATCAGAAACAAAATGTTAGCGAACTTTGGATACTTGCAGTGAATTCACTGCCCCACGCAAGTCTTATCTCTATTTTTGCGGATTATAACTGGTAACACGTTTTCACTTACACTTTTGTTTTGGAAATAAATCAAGTTTTTCCAGTACAAAAACGAGCGAAAGTTAATCATGTGTTTTAGAATGTGGATCCGTGCAATGAAAGCCTTATCCTTTTGGTAAGACGTGAGTACTGCGGAAAGTAAGTGCGCGTTTCGTGACGTGGCAATCTGTGTTTGAATTACACGCACCAGTAATTATGCAGGAAATAAACGCTAGTTCTACTTGATTACTAAGCAAGCGTTTTTGAAAATTAGGTTGCACTGTTTCCAATTACCCAGTGGGAAATATCAGAGTCTACCCATCACATGTCCTAGGCAAGATTATAAGTTTTTATTCTCATAAATGGCAGGAAAACTTTGTTTTTTCTTACATGCATTTGCAACCACCTGCAAATCAATGCCTACCGCAGTTATTCATTTAAAGATTTATGCAAAAAATAAACTAAGTTATTTATTTAACGATTTGTGCAAAAATAAACAAAAAATAAACTTAAATTTATGCAAAAAATAAACGTAACGATTCTTGTTCAGCGTTAAAAGCGAAACCACTAAAAGGATTTTCTGATTTAAAAACAGCTTTAACTATACAAATGTTCATTTGCCATTGCAGACTGTTGCAAATTGAATTCATTTCCCCTAAATCCTTTGCTTCTAGCTGAAAACGCGTACATGAAGCTTCAAATCGCAATCTACCTGGGTTTTCCGGCTTGAGACAAGGCACTTTATTGCTATTGAATCTTCAGTCACAACCTCGTGCATTGTGCTTTCATGAATGACCTTATAGTTAGATGTTATATACCTGCTGCAATGTTCCTCGTGATTTCCAGACGCTCCAAGCAAATCCTAATGGCACGCATGCCATTGACATCAATGACATGATCCAACCAATCGCATTCGCCCACGGTGGATAAACGTAGTCGTCAAGTTTGAGTGGAGCATACGTCACGCAGTAGAAAAAAAAGATGGCCTGCAAAGGTACCCATTCATTAATATGGATCAAGCGACGCTTGACTTACTGGATTACAGACATGGAACCAGATTAGAGCATAACAGGCATTTGACAGTTTCATCAAATAGTACTTTGATTCACTTAAATTGGCTAGATCATACGTACGACAATTGACTTTTTCATAGCTTGAATAAGCAAAGATCATGCAAACAAATTTTGTTAATCACGGCGTTCCGTAGACTGGAGGCAAGAAAAAGTAATGCTTGTAATACTCACTGTCTGTCAAAAGCAATCCTTTCACAGCCAAGAATCAGATCCTACGATCTTATCACAGTATATACTTTACCGACTGGTAGGCATCAACCCCTATAGAAGATTGCTTATGATCTACTTTTAGTTACTACCATGAGCTGTTCCCTTTAAAGTATTAAGTAGTTTCATCCTTGAGATGTCTGCAGCTCAAATGACCCCTGGTCCTTCACAGCTTCTCACTCCTCCATGCATTTCATAAATCAGTCGACTTGGAACAGATCACAGCACTATGCAGCGGTGCTAAACATCATAGCAACTGTATTGGCGACATTTATGCGTGTGCGCGTCGCCAGTGCCACATGTCTATGCTTGTGTTCCTTCAAAGTAACCGTGTTAGCGCCATCTGCGTGCATGCTTTTCTATTTCCATGTTCGCGTTCTTTCGTGTGTCTGTGTGCTCCTTGTTAATGCCCTGTATGCTTAAATTCTACTATACTGCGTGTGGTTGTGAAGACGTTATAAAATGCATGCCAGGCGCATTACGAATAGGACAATCCACGTCCATATTTTCCTGACGATGGAATGGGCAAGGCTATATTTGGTAAAAATTGATTTGTACGGATAGACTCTATGGTATGACTATGTCAAACATGTCAAACATAGTCATACCACCATGCCACTAATTAGGAATTTGGTTCAATAAAAATCGTGCTTCTATTATCGATTTTAAAAATGATGCTGCCCACCGTAAAATAACTCTTTATCTATGGCAATTTTACCAACTTTAGCCGTTAATTCCTTTCGCCCTTAAAACTTAGACATTTTAGTCTTACGTAAACTCTTATCTCAAGATATGGTGGAAACCACTGTGGTGCGGTGACGTGTTTCCTTACACATCCATCGTGTTTTCTTACACATCTGGAAAAGTCCTGGAGCCCAGAACTGGAGCTATATGGTTGGCACCGCTTGTAATGCAGTGATATACAACGTTTCAGCAGCGTGTTGAAAGGATAATAAAATGCTTTACACCAGTGGTTCCCAACCTTTTTCATCTCGCGACCCCATTCGAAAATATGACATTAGCCCTCGACCCCAGCCATTAACTGCAGCTCTAAAGGGGTTCAAATAACAACCGACAAGATAAAAAAACACATCATTTTACGGCTTATATCCACTGTATTTACATTCATATGCGTAACAAACAGCATCCATGCTAATCAGTTTGACCAGTGAGCTGGCAGCTGTGCAACAAGTCTTGAAATTTTAAGAGGGCGTTGGTGAGAACTTATTTCATGTCATTCTCAACAGCCAGTCTATTTTTCGAGATTTGTTTTACTGTAATGTGGACAGGGGTTGAAAATCCAACCTCACAGACAGGGGTGGATATTAGAATATAAGGGCCTGAGCCAAACGCTTAGAAAGGTGCCCCAAAACAGTTGTTGAGGACCCCACTTTGGCACATTTACAAATAATTGTTGCTTCATTTTGAAAAACATATGACTTGCTTCGGATCTTATAAAAATGTGGCTTAAGAGTGGTTCACAAGATTTTTTAACAGAACAATGCTAAAACGTGTTTTTTCGCTAAAACCTTTCGGTCTTTTGTCTTGCAGTAGTATTAAAACTTGTTAAAACAGTACTCACTAGCCTACCTTTTTGGACATTATGTCCGAATCGACTTAGTTTGTTTGGTCATTTCAGAATAAATTCGGTCGACCACTGGACAAAGTCAGGCAAAAATTATGTGCAAAACTATCAAAGGGTACCCGCGGAATCTCTGAAAAAAGGGGAACCGGAGGTGACTGTTTCTCGTTCACCACCCTTAACATCCACCCCTGCTCACAGAGGCTGGTGGGAACGAATGGAAGCAGACAACGAAACGGGAGCATGGTTAGTTTGACTATGGTTGCCGCATAGCGCAGCAGGGTTGCGTCAGGGATTTTTCAGAAAACAAGTCACGTGTTTGGGAATCATTTCGCAATTGCAAAATACGGTCAATCGTCAGTGGCATAACCATTTAATTCAAAAAGTGAATACAAGATTGTTGCGTCGAGTTTCTACTGCAGGAAATGTATAGCAATTCTTTTCTTTAGGATGTAACCATTTGTTTAAAACGCAAATTGCACTGTGTTAGAAAGTTACTTTGAACTTTTATGCACATCGCTATCATTTGTTATGCCTGCTGGTACAATCGCACTATGTGTCAACTATACGCTATTTTGTGCTGGAATCATGACATTGAACCATCATGATTACAAAATAATGAATGTAATAAGCTATGGAACTACAAGGATAAAAATATCGGTAAAGCTTAATTGGAATTTCAGCTGGAACGTATTCACAACAGGACTAATGTTTACGAGACTGGCATAATTTCAGCATCACTGGCCAGCATTTAATTTTTCTAGTGCTGCCGTGTTTCTACAATAGAGTCCTGCGTGGGTTTAAATTTTTGTCCGCTCCCGCGTCACATCCACCAAATTTATACCCGTCAGGCACCCACAGAAGTTTGAGAAATCTTGCCCGCGTCCGCACATGCCTCACTTCGCTTTTTCTGCTCCACATCCACACTTGTCTAAAAACTACTACAACATCGTAACGGCTGAAGACAAGTCTAGCAAGCTGCAACATCATGCTGCTTATACTTTTCATTGGCAATCAAAACTTTTCCACACATCTGATCTTCCGCAGTCAACCGATTTGAGGTGACAAAAAGAACCGTTTCAGTCGAGTTGTGACCAGCTATGCGTTACGCGCTTTCTTATCCATTTAGAAGGGGTGCTAGACTGAATTATTCCTCACCAAGTGCGACGGTACGGTAGCTCTGAAAAATGGAAATGGTCACTTGCCTGCCACATGGCAAGATTCCGAGCTAACGTTGCGTATTGATGGGTTTTTACATCATATTGTAATGATTGCTGCAGGTGTATTGTCCTAAGCGCAATGCTGGTAAACACCTTTGGTACATCCACGTGTTTTGTGATTTTTGAGCATAAGTTCATGTGCTTTGGCTCAACATTCAGTTACCCGCACAAATAATTTCTCAACCCGCGTCCGCCCCGCACCCGCACGCATAGCCGTACGGGTTCCCGCACATGCCGCACAAATGGTGCCGGGTACCCGCAACCCGCGCGGGATAACCCACCACGCGCAGAACACTATTCTACAATCAAGTCGATTAAAACTGTATAGGAGAATTTTAAATCGGAATCATGATGGAGTCAATGTAAACTTCACAAGGATTGGTCCGAGTTTCGGTTTTGCTGATGTAACAAGACGTTGATATGCGAAGTTCTAAAAATTCGAGACTTCAGGAAACTATTGAGGCTGCTGTTCGCGACCCCACAAAAGCTCCTCTGCGACCCACTTTGGGGTCGCGACCCACCGGTTGGGAACCACTGCTTTACACCAAGTGTTGTTCGTACAGAAAAGAAAAAGGGACCCTTGCGACTGAAACAATAAAAACATAGCATTGAAAGATCCGACTGCGGAGGGAGTCGCAACTGATGTTGCTGCGTACTTTGAACTGTTCGAAATGATGTCTTGTAACATTTTTAAATGTGCACTTTCACCTGCCTTAACTTTACACGCGATCAGCCAAAACAAGGACATAATGGACTACCCCGCATCACAATCTTTTTATAATGATGCTTGTTAAACGGTGCGAAAACCGTCAGGTCTGTGCGTACAGTACTTCAGAAGATTAGAGTTTGCTATAAGAAAGAATCATCAGGATCGTGTAAGTACAAGCCAAATGCTAGTTAACAAATCTTTTAAAAAATTTATATAAAATTGGATATTTTTGACAGCGAGCTTCAATTCATGAAATTTTGACATCGAGCTTCAATTCACTATAGCTTCAATTCATGAAATCTTTCTTGAAATGACTACAAATTGATATTCTAAAATCGTTGTTCATTGCATGTCAGGAGGTCATTAAATGGAATGAAATTTGATGCGTCGTTTAATTTCCAAGTTCTAAGAAGCTCCTTTCAAGTATAAGATTGTCACTTGGATACTTCAAACAAAAAAAGTTCCCCGCTGAATGAAAATGGATTTGATCATTGGCTTAATTTGTGAACTATTGAAAAAAGAATGTTTTGACTGTTTTCAAGTAAAAACGTATATGTATTTTCCATGGGAAGCTTGTACAGACGCAGTCAACGGCTTTGCTCAGCAACAGCAATTAGCCACTGATACATCACTTACCGCAGCTACTCCTGGTGTGATGAAGCGGTAGCAAAAGCCGAAGTACGGGGAAGGATAATAACCAATCATCTTCTTCACATTTTCGTCGAATTGTCTGGCATCGTAAATCCAACCAATCGCAATCGATTCGAAAAACGTCAACCACAGCAGTGAGATACCGCTGGCCCCGTACAAGTTCATCAGCTCGAACAAGTAGATTCCGCCCTACATAAAGTATGTCACAGAACATATGCTGAATTAAAATTTCAAGTTATATTACTATATAAATAATCAAGAACATAATGCTCTTCTTTCCAGTATGGGGCACCAGCCGAAAAGGGGAGAAAAATCATGGACCCTGTGGCAACGACTTTCGTTAAAGGTTATTCGTTATTTTGAATATTTTAAAAACACAAAATTTAAATCACCAAGTAAAATACAAACGAAAGAATGAGTTGGTTTTGCTTATTGCTTTTGTCTTTATAAACCTTATCAGCTCTGAATAGCACAAATAGCTTGGTGGCAGAGTGGGTAAAAACAAGTTGATGCGCTCTTGAGATCACAAAAGATTATAGCAACAATTGAATCAGCTTTTGAGGTTTTGAACTACAGTGTAGGAGACAAACAGGATTTCCCAAACTCCGAGTGTGCTTTAAAGAGGCCGCCAATTTTTTCATTATGCCAAACCAATGTAGAACTTGATACAGTAGTGGAATGTAGTACATAAATTATACGTCGTGTTTGAGAAGTTCTAGTTTTATTTTTTCCTGTTTCAAAGAAACAAAATGAATTGGAGTAAAATATGAAGCAAAGTATTCCAAAATTAACTCAAAACCTTGTCTTTCAGTCTTACCTTCGTCCGCGATATCAGTCAGCCAGGTCATCACATCTCTTTTGCTTTCACAAATATTGTAAGAGACCTATACCTTGTCGCCATTGTTTGCATTTTTACCGTTTGGCACGGAGCTTTTTCTGTTGTGGCAATTATTTGTGAAATCAAATCGGTGTCAGTAAACATGAGCAGGATTGCTTTCGTCATCCTAAAAGACCTGTTTTTCTAAACGATTCCTAAAGGTTTTCGTTTAAAAACGGACAAGCACCTCGGTTCACGCGCTGTATTCATAACTGGCTTTCCTGCAGTTTAACATTGCATCACCTACGAGCATGGGCGCAATTTGGTGGGGGGAACGAGGGACGTTTCCCCCAATTTTTCAGGCGGGGGGGACATGATATGCCATGCCCCTCCCACTTTTTTCTCTTTAGGTTTTGTATTTGGAAGAGATTCAAAAATAAAAATGTTTGTCATGTTTTGTGTGAAGAGCTATTCATGTTAGATGGTAAGCCACACATTGCCAAGCTGATGTTGAAACAGAGTTTGGTATCACTGATTCTGTTAGTTTATGAATTTTAGCTTCGATAAAATGATTTTCAGCATTTTTCAAGTTTCTAGAGACCGTGAAAGATGTTTAACTGCTTTTGTCCGACATTTTACCCTGTGGCATACTGCTAAAAAGGTTACTTTCTTGTAACAGTGAGAGCGTTGCAGCTGCACATGTGAGAGACCACAGTACAGCCATGATTTGTTCCGTGCAGAATTGCAACTGGCTTTATTGTAACGTTGGTTGTCACTTATTCAGAAACAGACAGCGTATACTTTAAAGATGCAAGTGTATATAATGTTAGAAAGGTAGATTTTCAGGCAAATCTCTGCGAAGCTTTTGATGAAGACAAAAAGCAGCACTATTGTGGAGACTTAGTTTGGGAATGGGGAGTTTCGCATAAGACTGTTTTCAACCATGAGTGAACAGGATTTCAATCACACCGCTGTAGAAGTATCCTACAGTATTTACCTAGCTGCATATTGACCTATAGCTCAAAACGTAGGGATTTGACTCGGAATTAAGGATGAAATATACATTTATCCTCACTTCTTGGAATGTCGCGACAATGGTGACCAACAATTCCAAGCGATATTTTTTCCGCGCAACTCTTACACTTTGTGCTTGTGCTGAATGCATTGGTTCGTAAGTCATCTGATTTACTTGAGTTTAACCAAACCCACAATGCAGCAATGTTTTCGTCTGCTCAAAGGATATTAATTGTTTCGCATACATTTTGCTTGTTAATTTGTCGAGTTATTGAAATACCACGCAATTAATTTGCGTGCAGATTTCAAGGAACATTGTAAATGGGCCAAAAAGTGATAATTAGGTTTTGATGGGAATCTGGGTTATCGTCTGCATCCAGAAACCATCTAACAACTTTGGCAAACCTTTTGGCATCACCAATTTCTGTAGCTTGATGAAACTGTTGCACGAGCTCAAAAACAGCACTTGTTAACATACTGAAGAAGCATTCAGACATTTGATAATGTTTCAGCAGGGAAAAACGACAACTAAAAATTTGCTGGACTTCTATACATAACAAAAAACGAAAGTTTTCTTGCGCACTTTATGCGCATTCTCAATTCTTGTGTAGTTTAGCAAGATTCGATCTTGCAAACATAGGTGTGCGTCAGACAGCCCTGTCGCACAAGTTCTATGCTCCACTGCTCTTATTCGACGGGACATTAGCGAGCCTCATTTTACAGTTGTAAATTGCTCTGACGTAGTGCTGAGTGTGCTTTATTCCTCTGTTTTAACGCGATGCCTGATATTTTTGCAGCAAAGTAGATGAATGGATGCGTTTCAACAAGTTGTCTCTAAATTATTCAAAAACTTCTTACATGCTCATAGGTCCCAGAGGCAAGCGACATCACGACTTTACTGTAAAAATTAATGAAAATACCATATCCCAAACAAACTCCACTAAATACCTGGGGGTGTATATTGATGATAAACTTACTTGGTCAGACCACATTACCAACCTTGAGAAAACTATTTCGCGCAGTGTTGGAATTTTCTATAGAATTAGACACTGTCTTAAGGAAAGAGCACTTAAATCCCTGTATTTTAGCATCGTCTATAGTCATTTGCAATATGGAATAGGAGCTTGGGGTGGCGTCGGTAAGACAAGTCTTCGACGGTTGAATGTATTGCACAACAGAATAGTAAGAACTATGACTTATAGTTCCTTTAGATCCAAGTTAGACCCACTATACAAGTATCTTAACCTCCTTAAAGTGGATGATATATATAAACTGGAGATAGGTAAGATTATGCATAAAATGCACGCCGGCAACCCACCTGACAATTTTAAACAACTCTTTACTCCCTTGAATCAAATACATTCCTATGCAACCCGTAGTGCTACACGAGGAGC
>Ga0210059_1013713_pt1 | contig 12090 bp, 7 predicted proteins | sample Ectturendosymbi2_FD_188042 | JGI IMG/M metagenome (GOLD analysis project Ga0210059, IMG submission 188042) | Ecteinascidia turbinata endosymbiont from Florida, USA - Sample 2 (SPAdes) (version 2) | ecosystem: Host-associated > Tunicates > Ascidians > Unclassified | place: Key West, Florida...
TGGAGGCAAATTCCGTCCACTGGAGTTTTCCACCAATGTTGACGCCAATTGAAAAACTTTGAGAAGGAAAGGAAAGGCTTACGGAATATTGTATAAAACCTTTGGCTTGTAAAAGCTGGACATTGTTACTTCCGTTTACTTGTGCCCTAGCGGCAGTGCAAACTTTTTACTTCTAACTAAACTAATCCATTCGATTCCCCTTTGTTGATTTCAGTTTAAACTGCCGCAGAAACTGAGTCCTGAGTAATCGAAAAATTTTTTTTCTCGACTTTTCCACTGCAAGTTACGGCCTGTTGAAGCCACATGATCGTCTGAGACAAGACCGCGCGTAAAGCGAAGAGTATCGTTGTCAATCAGAGTGTTGTATAGCCGTTTATGATCGGAGTCAACAGTTTTGTAATCGGTCTGGTGAGTTAAGGAGTCGTTCTTTGGCTTTATTATTTAAATTTAGCTTTTGTTCTTAGCAACAGCACGTTGTTTTTATAACTTTGTTTCATTGTCAACTTTCGCATAGGATTGAAGATGTGGCGAACACGAAACTAGTTTCCTTGTGCAAATAAATTGCCATTGATTCGCTTGATGTGTGGTCACTGCTGTGGCTTTGCTATTATTGCTAAATGATAAGTGCAAGCTTGAATCGTTGCAAAGGTATAGAAGACCAGGCTGGAGATTTCCTCAAACAGTTGGCTGAAAAGCTACAATTTGTTTTGTTAGTTTCTATTCCACTTGGTTTTATTCTTATTGCTGGCTCTTGTTGATCTAGAAACGAAAACTTGAAATGAACTCAGATCCATTTCTATTCCTTCCTACGTCACTTGTGCAACCGTTTACACAAACACCACGGTTCTCGACCAGGCTAGCGACGTTTTAACCAAAGCAATCGATGCAGAACCTTAAATGCATTACAAAACATAACATCCATAACTAGCAACTTAAAATTTGCAATTTTGCGAACCGATCTGCCAGTCAATACACTTTTGCTGGAAACACTTTGGGAAAATATTTTAACTCCGTACAAACACCTCCAACACAAAATTCCCCGCCTTGGTTTCAATGAGTTCATGTCTAGATTCACCTTTTGCAATCACATATTAGGAAAACATTGCACAACAACAAATGCATATATGTGGTAATCAGATGTACAGGCGTGCGCAATGGACATCGAGCGGAATTAAATAAAACAGAAACATCAAACAGCATCTAGCTTTACAAAATAAAAAGGCACGCAAATTATAGTGAGGTGTTTCAGTTATTCGCGTGGTGTTGTTCTGCAAGTCTCCAGATACCAGTTTCGCTTCCAGCAAACCAGAAGACCACAATTCCAATAAGGCATGAAGACAAAATCATGTAAATCGAAACGTTGTAGTGGTAATTAGGGTACGGCATCCAGTAAATGAGAGCTATTATTGTAAGAAACGGGAAAAGAGCTGAAATGAAAAAGAGGTGCACTGAGAAAAAAATTGTGAATAAAAAACCTAGGAGTTAGTCTATCACTTGAATTGACTGAAAAAAAACAACATTAAGCGGTTAACAATATGTACAATTTAACACAAATTACAGCACCTGTAGAAGAAACTCTCAACACGGACGGGCATATCGCTGTTCTGCCGGGTTGTTTGGTGTATACGTTGTATGACAAATGAAGTTGTGTTATGAAAACGTAGCCAGAGACCAAAAAACTCAAAGCACAGCAAATTCTTGCAATCCACATTGCAGCTTCTGCAAAGATAACAGTATTCTCAGAAAATATTAGTGCAGATTGGTAAAATTCGCTTATCTGAGAAAATAAAGAAAACATTTCAGAAAAAAGAAATTCTCTACAAAGTGCAAACAAGTAAAGGTTTTCCACTTCAAACCTGTAGTCTGCACTCAACATAAATTTTCTCAAAAATCAAACAGCTTCGATCAGATCCAAAGCGTAATTTTTCATCAGATAACACTTTCCATTTTGAACTGTGACCCCTACAAATGAGATTCATTGAACGAGCCTTTACAAATTTATGAAAAATCTTTGCAAAACACAATGAATGAACTAAATATATACAGGATAGTCCACAAAGATGCATCCATTACATTAACGCTATAATTTCATATCAGGTTAATCAAGACTTCTGTTTGTCAGGAAAATCTTGAGTCCGAAAATTCTATTTCGCAATTTTAATAGATCAAGCAACAATATGTCCGTGCAAGAAAAGGTCAACATTGTAGAGGTTTATATCTAAAAGACATCAGTTGTCCAAACTCAACGACATTTTCGGAGGGACTCACAAAGCAGAAACGATCCAACCATTTTCACAACAATGTGCCTTTTTTACAAAATTTGAGAGATAGGAAATGTATAGGATAACATTGAAGGTCGTAGGCTCGTATTGCCCGGTCAAGGTCAGCTAGGTCAGGAAAACACTGCGTGGCTGTGAGACAATGCTTGGAGCAGTTTCCAAGAAAATCCATAAAGCGGTTGTCAAAGAAAACACAACTTCATCGAGTCCAGTAATGCGCTAAATGTACCAGGGTCTTCAACGGTTTCCGTATGGGACACGTAATTAACAGTACAAAGTTTAGCTGATCCAAATAAGGCTGAGAAACGTGCTTTTGAGCATAACATCAGTCAAAAAATCGAAGACCATTCAGCTTTTTGGACTTTTTTCAGGACTAGCAGGCAGTGCCGTAACTGACGGGGTGACGTAGTAAAGGGACGAATGGCCCCACCTCCTAAAGAAAAGCTAAATGTAAAGACAATGCCCCCACCTAGCTTACATTTTGGTTTCAGTGTTCGTTTGGTTTTCAGTTGTTGTTGTTTTTATATTTATTGGAGTATTTTCCTGTGATTTAGGGTTTTGGTATAGCCATCCAGATGAGGATTCACCATGCGTTCTCAATTTGTGTTCTGACTGTCGGTTAATCTGTCCCCTACAATGGCAAGTGAGCCTCTTCCAGCTACGTTTTGCCCCTGGCTCAAACATCTAGTTGCGCCAATGCCGCCGAGGCGAATTTCCACTTCTGCGGTCGCGTGAACAAACAGAATACGCGCTTCAGAGGGAACATCAGCACCGCTCGCTCACTTAGCGTGGAGAAAATAAATGTTTGGTACGCGATGGGTCGTAATGGTACTACCGGGACATACTGGTTCCAGGATGCTGATGGACGTCTGGTAACTGTCCATGCAGAGAGGTGCATTGAACAATGAGAAAAATATTCATCCCGTCACTGATGGAAAAGCGAGGAGTAGACATGGATACTGTGATCAATCAGTAAGATGAAGCAACAATGTGTTGCTTTAATTTGTTACCCAAATGTATCCATCATTATATCTCCAGGAACAGGCTCATCTCCTTTCGTACGGACCACTCTTGGCCTACACATTCTCCAGACTTATAGCTACCCAAAAGTCAGGGTCTATGCTAACAATCCGCAAACTAAGGGGTAAAATATTATTTCAACAGAGATTAGGGGATTTACTCATGTGATATTAGATAGGATAACAGCAAACTTCAACGTGCGAACAACCATAGTATTTTAGGGCCAGGAATCTTGGATATTGTACATTATAAACTATCAAACTTTACTCGCAAAGTAGTCGTGTACGAGGAAAAAAATTACATCACACAAAACTTAAGTGTCTGTAAATGAGACCTATGAAAATATTGTAAAGTACTCTTTGCAAAACCAAATGCAGATTTACCAAAAATCGTTACATCTTGTTGGACCACCCATACTTTTGTTTAGCAGTGCGGACCTTGCACTTTATTTGCTGTTGATCTGTAAGGTCTGCAAAGGAAACACGAACATGCAGCTACGGACTCTACTTAGTGACAGGCTCCATTATTTGTTTAACAACATTCCGTTCTTTCCACCTATGTAGAACTCTATCGTACATATCGTTTGCGCCTTAACATTTTTTGTATGGTGAATGTGTCTGAATCAGCACTACATTCAGAAAAAAACATATAGATTCTACTGTAATATACATGTCCTTTCTGCGAAATGGTCACTTTCCAAAGAAACAAAGAACGAATTCTTTGAACAGCATACAAAAGAAAAACGTGTGCCTCTGATGAGCTGTTATTCCAATAACTCGTTCTTTTTTAGTAATTGTGCAAACTTTTGTATTCGGATGTGAAATGTATGCAACAATGTTAAGCAATTCTTCAATCACCTTTGAATAAGCAACCGTTATTTTATTGTCGAAAACACTGACATACCAAGTTAAAATGTATTCAACCTTAAACGTACGCAACAATTTAACACCATTCATGCATTTGCAAGCTTTTGCATTTGTTTTTCATGTTTTCTATATTGTCACAATGACGGTCCCGAATCACTTGTTATGACGACATGATTTTCGGTTGGTTGTCGTTTGATATAAGATAATGTAAATGGGTTAAAATTAAATACAGTACCATTTTTGAAAACAGCAAACTCTTTTTTGTTCTTAAAAGTGTTGGGTGGAGGCTTGGACAGCGTTGCCAATACGTTGCAGTAATCAGCGGAGGTGGTGTTTAGCTTCTGTTTCACTTTAAGTGAATAAAATAAATTTTGAAAGTTGTCGTCATTTTATTGATTTAGGCAACAACCAGTTTTTAATGATGGCAACTACATTGCAATCTGTTTGAAGTATTGCATCTTGGCTTGAATTACCTTACAGCTGAGCATGATTTTGGTTTTCGTTTGTCACTACATGTTGTTTTGTTACTATAAGCTATCAACCTGATCGTTTTCTTGCTACAGAGTGCGAAGTTAATTTAAAAGGGAAAACTTTGAATTGGAAATTCCGCTCCTGCAGTCAGTTGATATCATTTTCGATTGCACTGCAAGCAGCAACAAAAAGTGCGGTTTTCGAGGCGAGCCCAGTTTGAAAAGATCAGCAAGACGTGAACTTTGTCTGCAGATTTCATATAGCGTTTGGTGGAGACTTCTGCGTTACTAGTTGTAAGGAAGACACCAATCGGTAATTCAACAAATGAAAAAAGGCAGTGAACAGTTTGCATATAATATTGAACAATTAGGGGACCCTCTGTCAGACATAGATGCGGAAAGACGTTAAACATATCAATGTGTTTTTTTACAACTTGCCTGACGAGGTCGTATTGCACTTCGAAGGTTGACAGTTTTTCAAGAAGCCAACATAATCCTCAGACTGGAAGTCTATTATCCATTTGCCGGAGAAAAGGCCTGCAGAGGTCAGTAGAAATATAATCACAGAAGCAAAAGTAAGCACATGCACTGTTATTCCGGGCATTCTTCCTATTGAAAGCAAAATAATTGGGCTCACAGTTGCACATGAGTGTAAATAAAAAAACCTGAGCTTCTGTTAACGTAAACAGGATTTTCTACTGTGGTTGCACTCTGGCGATTTTTGTAAGTCTATTGGCTAAAGTACTTTACTGCTTTTCTAACTCTAACCTTTTCCCTTTAAAATGTTTCTGTTCAAACAAAGAGTGAAATGTAGACTCTTTTTTCTTAATTTTAAATAAACTTTTTTCTTCATACTTGTGACCAGTCGGAAGTTCTCTGACCTTCTTCATCGGATTGTTTGGTTGTTGAATGCCTACATTTAAAACCCGCACTGTTTAACAAGTCTGTTTGTGCAGGAAAAATAGTGTCGCAAAGTACATTTTGTCTAGTACATAGGTTCTCAACCTTTTTTGAAGCTGTCACCCCTTTCATAAGAATAATGATTTCGCTCCCCTTCGTCTAACAAATTCGTGGAAAACACAAAAAACAATGCGATTTCGCAGTATCTTCATTTTTTAAATTACTAGTCGTAATCTGGAGGTCTATCTGTACTGACAACAGAACATAAGACACTCAGTTGTAGGACTGCTCTTTAAATTTTCATGCCTTTTTACTGACTAGAAACAAACCTAGTGACTTTTCTTGCTGCTTCTCTGAAATGATCCATTTATACCTTGGCATACAATTACACAGAGCCACACGAAAATCGTTCGAGGGGTTCGAACAATTCCGACACTTGTTTTTCAAATTAAGTAGAGGGAAAATCCTGATTCGCACAAATATGTTGTTGCAAAAGGGATTAGAATAGACAGGGCTTTCGTACACAGTTCCTGGTAACTTTGCATTGTTAGATTCAAGATGTAGTGCTAAAAAATGTGTGGAAACACATTCAAAACTAGCTATTTTAACATAGATTCAAACTCAAATTAAAGTAACACGTAAAAAAGGTGTGGGACGGCCGTTCCCACGCGTTCCCACCCAACTACACGCGTGGTTAGGTTACCAGAAACCTTCGATTTCTGTGAAAGCAAACAAAAATGTTGCTTAATGTGCCATAAATCTTTAAACGTTGCAATGCGCTTGCATTTGCATCACCAGCCATCTTCAGCGTAGTAACCACAGCGTCAAACAGAAATAGCAATGCGCGCATTTAGCAATTCAAATTCTTAAATTAGTAACGCTAGTTGGAATGATAACGTTGGATAATGTTAATTGAATAATGCCATTTACAACCTTTCATAAATCTCGGTTCTTACATCCAAGAGCATACAAACTCTTACCCTCATAAATCGCATTTCAGACCACCGAAAATCTTGTTTCGGACACCCAAGGGTCAGGGAAACGCCGGTTGGGAACCACTGGTCTAGTTTACTGTGCCCCTTGAAAAGCTGTCCCACACTTTGTGCCAGATTCTAATTAGAAATGATTTAACAAACGAACAAAATCATCACATAAATACTTAAAAATAAAACAAGTCAAAAGGTGCTTTTCAAACAACGGTTTAGTTGTGTTGTTCTCAACATTTTCAGGCCACGCACTCATTCAACTGCAAGAAAACATCTTCGCCGAGTGAAGTTGTTTCAACAGACAAACTTGATGTTTTACAAACTGGCTTTAACGCAGCAATCCACTCTCAGTGCAATTGGTTTTACTATCCGTACTTGTTTTCTGAAACAGTTGGCTCAAACAAACTACCAACTCGATTTGAAAATGTTTGCAACTAAACGTAATGCTCAATCTTGGGAAAGGTAATTTTTAAATGAAGCATTTAACTACAAGTTATTTCACTGGTAATGTAACGTCAATTCATTGCAAAGGAATGCCATACAAATGAAACTCAACTATTTAGCTAGATCAGCTGCAGTAAAACCTTGAAATAAAAGCGATTCGACATTTAACTATTGACGCTTGGCAAGGTAGAAGTTTGACAAAAAGATTTCGTGTTGCTAGAAGCGTTTATCAACGTCCATGTAATCATATAATTGAAAACACGTTTGCTGTTGTCTTTATCTTTCCAACGGCAACAATATTCTCCAAGGATGCTTAATCTGCTAACTCACTAAACATTTATCTAAACTTAACTTTCGGTTTGAATTGCATAATATATTGTTTTATTCTGTTCTCTACGTTGAACCTTGACAGCACGTCGCAAAAACCCCAAACACATTTCCTAACACAACACTCTTCGATATGGACAGTCGCCTCTGATACGCGTCTTCGCGGTGCTTTCCTGTTTGTACGCCGACTACCTTTGAGTTGCACCACAATTGCGAAATCCGATAACATTTTTGCGGCAAAGCAATATTGGCCACAAGCTGCTGGTTTCGTCACTTTTCGAAACCTGTCGAAATGATGCAGTTCCGCTTTCAACAGTAACAAAGGTCTTGGTTGCTCAACGCCTGTTGGCGGCCTTTCCAAACCCCATAAAAAGCTTTGTTTATTCACTCTAACCAAAGCTCAATTGTCAATAGAAAAGTCAACAGTGACGGCATAATTCAAATGTCACCTTTTTTACGGAAGTGTCTAAAACTTAATGTCGTGACATTTATCTTCATGTATCGTCCTGCAAGCGCTGTAACAGGCTTCACGCTAACCATAGGATTAATGGAAAATGCGAAGTGAACGTAACTGTGAATTTACAGTATGCCGGTTACCTTGAATATTTACATCGTCCCAGTTAAGCACTACGAAAAATTTATTTGAAAAACAGTCCTGTTGCATGTAACAAACGTTTTGTCTTTGATTTGCCAATAACACGTAAAATGTTGATGGTTTTTGTCTTTTTGTTGACTCTTTTGAGTCTGCCGCTGAAAATACAAAACAGAAACAGTAGAATAAAAATCTTAAAAATAAATGAACTGATTGCTTGCATTTAATAACGGAAACTTAGTGCATGACTTTCATTTTACCAGACTGGTGCCACGAAAACGTTATTTACTTGGCAGTAGCATTGCAACCAAATACTATTTGCTAACTCTACAGAAATTTAAAATGTGTATGATAGCATGTCGTTAAAGCAGAGAGAAGGACGCTAAAACCAGTTATTTACCAGCGAATATTTCCAAATGCATTGGTACACATTTCTTTGAACCCAATTTCTAAACGCGACTCTTAAAAGCAGCAGTTGAACGTGGAAAGACCAAAAGAAGAGTCAACGACTGAAGTCAAAAATTTCGATGGGTCAGTAATTGATTTTTGAAAAGCACACTAAAAAATTTCCTGTTCTGGGTTTGTGTTAGAACAATAAATGCATTTTCAAATTGCCAAATGTTTTTGTCTAAGTTTTCCTGACTGAAGCTTCAAGTTCGTTTTTTTTGCCATAAAAGTACCACTCAGCACTGGGCGTTGTGTCCGAAGCAGGCCCGTAGCCAGGTTTTAGTTTTTGCGGGGAAATGTCTTTATCACATGTTTAAAACAGATTTTTCTGAGCACAACGAAACGTTGGGACATATAACAAATTTGGGGTGACTGTCCTATTTCCCCCGTGGCTACAGGTCTCAGGAAGCACTGCTAACACCCCACGCTATAGAACATACAACAATTCTTCACTTGATAATCAACAATAACATAGAGGGCAGACGTGATGAATTCAACGTAAGCTCATTGCTTTGGAACAACCAAATAAGGAGCTACGCCAGGTGCACTTCAAAATGACCTCGCTTTTTATCTTTTCGCTCCATGTGACAACCCAATACTGCTATAGCATCTCATGAGAGAAGTGCTAAGTTTTGTGTTGCCCGCATGTACGTTGGCCAAGTTTCGGAGCTGTCGAGTACAACACTTCATAGAATCCAGTGGTGTAACTGAATTGGTAGGTTGCAGCAGATTTTTGTTTAAATGACCAGCGGAAAGACCGCACAAACGGTAGAAAAATAGTCCATCAGTGATTGTTGGCTTTTGTCACTGAGTGAAGCGAAAGCAGCACCGTCCACAACCAGCAGTTCACGTACCATGGATATGCCGCGTGTTTGCAACTAGATATAACAGCCTTGACGCATGTCGCGTTTCACCTCAAAGAAAGACAAGAGAACTGTTAAGCACGTGCTTTTGTATTGTCATAAAATAACCAGACAAAAATGAGAAATCCAGATGGACAGCCGATCTTTTGCAGAAAAATGCTTTGTATGATTCCTAATGAACATATCCATAGGTATAGGAACAGGCGAATTTTGGGGTTGCGTAGAATATTTTTCCCGATTTCCCAAATCTTGTCCAAAAAGTTTTGTGCGATTACCTTTCAACCTACAAATTTTCTGAAGCATTGTTTTGCTCAATATCAACTCTCACCAACCCTATAAAATGAAACTTTCCGTCTTTTATTCAAAAAGAAACATTTTTGGGAAAGAAAATCAAAGTAAGACTTTTATACTTTTTTCGTCTGTCAGACTAATTGACCACTCTGTAGAAAACAAAGGTTTCGAAACTTCTGTACCTGAATTTTCAGATATTTTGACCGAATTGCTAAGAATTCTGCCGGCATTTTTGACAAATCACATCATTTGGAACTGCGCTTGCACCCCTACATCACCAGCTTCTACACAACGGAATGCATCAAATGTATATTTCAAGTACCAGGCGGTGTACAGTGGGCGAGGGCGGCCCATCTTGTCCGTAGTAGATCTACCGCGGCGGAAACCAGACTTCTATTCAGGGTGGAGCCTTTCCGCATGAGTACGGAGGCGAGATGGCATAGCCCTGCTACAAACATTTCCGGTAATCTTGAAACAAGAAATTCTTCTGAAGTTATTGCAACCTCCCCTTGCAGCAAAGTTGTAAACGGGTCTCATTTTGAAGCCCAAACCCAGCCTGAGTCCGAAATCACAAACCCGCACCCGCCCCGAGTCGAACATTTAATTTTGAAGCCTAATTTTGGTCCGAAAAGCAAATTTGCCGAGTGAGTCAAAATGTGCGGAAGCACGGAGTATCAAAAACGTAGTGCACGGGTATCTCTGCAGGTACATGGTTTTAACACACACAAAATAGCAATCACTTTGATCAGAATGTTGGCTTAAACAATTAGCACAAACTTAGTTTGTTAGTGCTACACATGAAGGCTCACAGAAGTGTTCCGCAAAAAACTGACCACAGTTTATTGAAACAAAAAAATTAATTTTGCTCGAATGAGCATCGTCAGTACCACAAAATAAAAAGTGAAAAACGCAAAATATGCAAGTGAATGAGTAAAAAAGGAAGTCAATGAATTAGAATGGTAAGTCACTGCACCAACTACGGCAGTTATGTGACCAATTGCACCATTTGAAGTAAACAATGTGATGGTCAGGCGTTACATAATTTCTCCACTCGTTGGAATGCCCATCGTAGCACTTGGAATTTTTTTGACGCTACTGCTGATAATGACAAAGATGCTCTGTTAAAACATTTTTGCAAATACCATGATTTTGCAGAAAAGCCACCCATTTCGCAATACTTAAAGTTACCATTGTAGAACAATCCAAATCTAGGTATTTCGGTCAGTGTGAGGCAAATGGTTTCACAAAACTGACGCAGAAATTAATATAAAAATATTGTTTTCCGCATATGAACTAGTTGCGTTTTTGTTCATTGCCGTTCTTTCTGATACGTGATTTCTCGCTCTGCGTTGTGACTTTGGTATTTTCGCATCTAATTTCTGCAGGGACGTAACTTGCTTCACGACTCCTGACGTGGACACGGTGCTGCACTATGGAGTGCCGCTTTTAAAAAAAATAAATCTGCGCATATTTCGCTAAATCTACGCGTATTTAGCTATATCTGCGCGCATTTAGCTGAATCTGCTCGCATTTACATAAATCTACTTGCATTTAACTAAATCTGTGCGCGTTTAGCTAAATCTGCTTGCATTTAGCTAAACCTGCTTGCATTTAACTAAATCTGCTTGCATTTAAATAAATCTGTGCGCATTTAGCTAAATCCGCAAGCATTTAGGTAAAGCCGCACGCATTTAACTATATCTGCACGCATTTAGCTATATCTGCGCGCATTTAGTTATATCTGTGCGCATTTAGCTCAATCTGCGCGCATTTAGCTATATCTGCGCGCATCTAGCTAAATCTGCACGCATTTAGCTAAATCTGTGCGCATTTAGCTATATCTGCAAGCATTTAACTACATTTGCGTGCATTTTGCCAAATTTGCACGCATTTAGCTAAATCTGCGTGCATTTAGCTCAATCTGCTTGCATTCAGCTATATCTGCGCGCATTTAGCTATATCTGCGTGCATTTAGCTAAATCTGCACGCATTTTGCTAAATCTGCACGCATTTAGCTAAATCTGCGCGCATTTAGCTATATCTGCGCGCATTTAGCTAAATATGTCCGCATTTCGCTAAATCTGTGCACATTTAGCTAAATCTGCGCGCATTTAGCTAAATCTATGTGCATATACCTAAATCTGCATGCATATATAGCCCTGAAGCATGTCGGCTGTGAAGAATAGCATGGTATCTTGTTTAAAGAAAAACTTGGTGTTCTGTGTCAGTATTCCTGACAAATGCTAGGGTACTGTTTTTTGTGTGAGGCACAAATACCCTGGCATTGTTTAAAGCAGAGGTGACGAACATGCGGCCCACGACAGAATTTCGTGCGGCCCGCGAAGCATTCAGGTGAGACCAGCAGTCTTGAAATTTCTTTGACTTGCTTCTGTTGATGAACAATTTTTTTCGTTTTAACAGGTTTCATAGTATGACTACAAAGTTGTGCGGCCCGCTAACTCAGCGGTAACTGACAAAGTGGCCCACGATAGCAAATAGGTTCGTCACCCCTGGTTGAAAGCAAGGTGGCACCACGTCTAAATTAAGGCTGTTTTTGTTATAATATTGGTTTGTGTAGACGATGGATGGTAGCCAACTTGCAGTG
>Ga0210059_1013716_pt1 | contig 12089 bp, 6 predicted proteins | sample Ectturendosymbi2_FD_188042 | JGI IMG/M metagenome (GOLD analysis project Ga0210059, IMG submission 188042) | Ecteinascidia turbinata endosymbiont from Florida, USA - Sample 2 (SPAdes) (version 2) | ecosystem: Host-associated > Tunicates > Ascidians > Unclassified | place: Key West, Florida...
CCTGTATTGGTTTCACACCAAGCTGTACTCCCCACATTTTACAACAAAATTGCGCCCGTGTGAATGAATAGCAGAAAACAAAAATAATGCACTTGCGGTGCCTCGTTTAGTGAAGGTGTAAAATTCTTCAACGAAAATCGTTTCACACAGGAGACAGATTTTTTTAGTGAGTAGGGAAAATTACTGATTTGCGATTCGTTTGGAGTACCAGGGAATGTCACAAAATTACGTCCGATATCTAGCAGTATACCTTTTACAACACAAAGTAACGCAGATGCTTCGAAATGTTTCAAGTGAAGAAAGAGGGAAGCAAACAAAATATATTGGTGAGTGATTTCAGGAAAATGTTTGCAAGACAAATATCAAAAGTACAACTTCATCGGTGAAGATTGCAAAGCAAAGTGCGCAAAAACCTGAAAGTTGGTGCAAAACGTTGAAAGCGTGACAACTTCAACATTTGAATGTAAATTTTTTCTCCGTATTGGATTCACCGTAAAGGCTTGATTCTCGATGCCCAGTGTTGGTTTGATTCGCTATAATAAAAACGACGAGATGTTTCGGTACAAAAATGACCGCCACCATTTAGTAGGTTTGCTTACAAGCAGTGCCACCCTTCGAATAAAAAGAAGCTTTGCTTTCTATGCGCGTTTATGCTAAGCTGTAAAAAAAATTCATTTTCAACTTGGTCGGTTTTGAACAGCGTTTTCCAAGGTGCTTAGGTATATAACAGCTTCGTTGCAAGTAGGTGGTTAGCCCAGCGAGACCGTTGAATTGCAGCATTGTATAAAAAACATTTCGATTTGGGCAAAACACGTAGTACAACAAATGATTATGTTACGTGAAAAGCAACAGTGGATGTCTGTAATCGCATGGATTGCTATATGTTGCTCACGACTGACATCACTTATTCAAACTTGCAATTTTTTTTCAACGTTGTTGTGCATTTTTTTTCAGCGAAAAACTTTTTTTTCACGGGTGAAAAATTTTTGTTGCTGGGCTTGTGAACGTTGTAAAAATCTGAGAAAATGCAAATGGTTGTGAAAACAGACAACGCTATTATTAAGGTGGAGTAATAACATTGTCATTCACAGTTCTCAAGGATGATATTTTTTCAATAAAACTAAAGTCGTCAGACTAGAAAAAAATGGAATTATGTAGGCCTAGTTGTTTAGTGTTTAGTGGGCACAATTTGAGGCACGAAGCTCAAAGTGAAGACCCCTGCTACCACGCTTAGAAAAATAGCGTTTCCCCAAATTAACTGTAATGTGAAAGAAACGTTGTGATGCCTGTAAGAAAAATAACGTGTGATGTAGCAGAAAAGCGATATTTCATTACCAAGGTAAGTTACAAGAATTTTTTCGTGCTGGTTTGAACGAAAGTAAATACGACTACGTCGATTTCAATCAAACAGCATTTTTATCTACAGTAACATGTTGCAAAAACAGACGTGAAAGCACTTTGCAAAAAACAAACGGCACTTCAAGCAGTGGCATACCTAGGGTTTCCCGCGCCTGGGGACAAACTGAGTTGAGACCAGTGGTTCTCAAACTTTTCTGCACGTTGACCCCCAATTAAAGTATACAGTTTTCTGCAGACCCCGTGGCCGAGCCCAACAGTTACTAATACAAGGAAAGTATCGCTAGCTTTGCAAAAGCATTTACTGTGGCTATCACTCGGATTTGCAATAATTGTTCTCCGTTCTACCGCGTAGCCTACTGCTGTGGGCTACTGCCAGTCCCAGGGTTGCCAGATTTTTTCGTAGCTTATGGCCAAAATACTGGTAAAAATGGCCAAAATGGCTGTTTTTTGAAAAAGTTCCGGCCAAAATCACAAAATCTTTTAACTATGGCAATTTTCATATTCATAGGTGTCTCAAATGGTTCGGAAGGCAGTATATTTTTTGCCAAAAAACGTGGTTTTGCCAAAGAAGCAAGTTTTACCTTGAAACAGCAATTTCTGCAGTAAACTTGAACTAACCTATTACAACTTGTCTTTATTTATCTTAATAAAACGTAGAACCATATATTAAACACTATTGTAGATACATGCTTCAATTATGACCCATTTCTAGGTGAAACAATTTGAAATTAACTTTCCAATTCAAGGACAAGGCTAGAATTCTCTTGATCTTGTGATCCAAATATATGAACAAAAGATCGATTATTTTGCCGTTGTGTTTCAACAAAAGATTGAAGTCATGAACTGTATTAAATTGGTGATCATAATGAGTTAACCACATGCTCAAAGTCAAAACCATCATTAAGTTCACATATGAACGAAAGGGCAGGAACACTTGAGAATAAACATTGACTCAAGACAGGACAGACTGAAACACTTGCACAAAATCTACAAGATTGCAAGAGCTAAATAATCACTACACACCTTGAACGTTACAAGGTTGAAGTTACTGCAGAGTGTTACTGTAAAAGTGACGAGAAACTTCTAAAAGTAAAATCTAACCAAAAATGCAAAATACTTCTACTATAATATTTTTAGTCACACAACCGAGTGCAGCAGTCTTCAGACACAGTACGAGCGCAATAGACACCAATGGTAACCAAAAGATTATCACTGACTGAAACATCTGTACAAAATCTACTGACTGCAAGGGCTAAATCATTACTACACACTTCAAAGCAATAAAAGGTTGATGTGTTATGATGTCACTGCAACAATAAGTGACATGAAGACCGTCCAAAAAATACAAAAAGACAAAATATTTAATGAAAACTTAATTTTACAGTGACAAACCGAACAAATGGCCAAAAAATGGCCAAATTTCACAAAATGGCCAAATGCGTTTTTTCATGGCCAGCGCAGTTAAAAAATGGCCAAATTTTTCGAAATTGGCCATGAAATGGCCAATCTGGCAACCCTGACTAGTCTAACAACTGCCGAACTGCGACACACGCACTACAATATTGTTTGTGACGTAACAAACAGAAACGTTTTCATAATGCCATCACAATGGATGTTTTAATAAAAAACTATTCGAATCGAATGTACTTTTAAACTACTGTAGCTGAGATTCGATCAGCCCTCTTAATTTAGTTTGATTTGTTGAAAAACGCCGTTTGCATTCCTTGCCTTATCAACAATAATTTCGATTTGGAGGCTTTATTGCTCCGGTAGACCACAGCAGTTATTCATTGACCCCCTGGCCATTCAGTGACCCCCATTCGACCCCGTGACTATTTATCGACCCCTTGGATGGTCCAAATCACCCCTGGGGGTCGATATCGACCACTTTGAGAACCACTGGTTTTGACGCTCCCACCCTGCCCGTTCGTGGCAGCATAAAATAAAAGAAACACTGCAATCTAATGGTTTACTTGGAATTACCTAATTCTAAGGACAACGTTTTCTTGCTTTTGCTGCTGAAAATTTATTGATTACATTGTCTAAAAGCTGGTAAGATTTAAATGTGTCACATACTTTACCCTAGAGAAAATATCTAACGTCAGTGGCTCTCTGTAAGAAGTTTTGTTAGCAATTTTGTCACTTGAATTTCGACGATCATGTCTGCGGAGATGCTCAGTTTATTAGTGGAATTAGATAAAACACAAGTAGCAGCCGGGGCAGCGGTAGGGGCCAGTAAAAGTGTTGAGGGAAATGAAAACTTATGAAAAACAAAAAATTCTTCACCAATATGTTTGTTTTTGTTCAGCAACAATGTTGACCTCAAAAATAATAACAGAAAGTGTAGAAAACCATTCTGAATGGTGTGGGTGCGTGATTAGCTGCAATAAATTTGTTTCAAACAGATCTTTGCAACAATGAAATTCCTTATGATGCTGTTATGAAATGTTATCTCCGCCCCGTTGCTTCCGTTTTGAAAGAACAGGGGAAGCAATGTTCCTGTAATGTCCCCGCTCTTCGGCGTCCCTGGGAGTAACAGAGTGTAACTGAAAAGTACGCAATGATAACTAATATGCTCAACGCAGTTGCCCATTTGCAATTAGAATTTTACAAAAGTACTCAGGATTTATTTAAACATCCCACAAATAAAAATCATCATAATTACTTTGAAATCCACATCAAATCCATTTCAACATGAAGTTTGTCAAACCATCAAAGATAAAATAATTTCCTAAACATCAAATCTGTTGTCGTAACAACATACTGTTAAGTTTTATCGCTACTCTAAAAGCATACGCAGTTACATGCACTGCGAATGCTGGATTCCCTTCCATTGTGACGCAACTATAGAATGAGAACGAAGTGGGAAAGTTCGCAACCCGGGCTGTCTGAAAGCATTGTGACGCAACCGTGAGTCAAACCACATGCGGGCGCTGGTTGCTGCAGACACAAGCAGTGGTAGGTTTAGGGTTTGGGGGCCCGAGGCAAGAGTAGAAAGGGGCCCTCTGATGACGTCATCATACTCAGCCAACCGTGATAAGCACTTTTGATCAAGTCTGGGATACGGCCACTCAAGGATATGTTCCTTACACCACCGCATGACTGACATAGCAGAAGGAGAAAATGCAAAAGGGTGTTCATGATACACAACCTTGAAAAGACTGAAAGTTGGGAAGACAAGGCTGGCAAAACATAAAAGTTAGGCAGTAGCAAGTTGGCATCGCCCCCACTTCTGTATTTATGCGCACCATTTCTCTGCATTCACCATCAATAAACTAGAAAGTTTACCCCTTTCAAAGTTTCACACTTTCCCTCTGAAAACATTTTTGGTAGTTGGCATAGGCGTAAGAGGCAGGCGGTCGGGGTGGCGGCCGCCCCCCGGACTTGAAAAATTTCTGGTTTCAGGGCAAGCGCTAGTTGCTAAAAATCCTGAATGATAAAAAATATTTCAATACAGTAAAAAAATCCAGGGCAACTCTGTTTTTCACGGAAACCGCAAGTTGCTCAAAAATCCTGAATGATAAAAAATGCATATTCAATACAGTGAAAAATTCCAGGGCAACTCTGTTTTATGAGGGCAAGCGCTAGTTGCCCAAAAATCCTGAACAATAAACAATACATATTCAGTACAGTGAATTCAGGGAACCCTCTGTTTTTCAGGGCAAGCGCAAGTCGCTCAAAATCCTGAATGTAAAAGGTATATTCAATTCAGTGAAAAATTTCAGGGCAAGTCTTTTTTTCAGGGCAAGCACTAGTTGTTCAAAATACTGAATGATAGAAAATATTTCAATACAGTGAAAAATTTCAGTGCAAGCACTAGTTGCTCAAAAATTCTGAATGATAAAAAATATTTCAATACAGTGAAAAATTCAAGGTGAACTCTGTTTTTCAGGGCAAGCGCAAAGTTGCTCAAAATCCTGAATGATAAAAAATATTTCAATACAGTAAAAAAATCCAGGGCAACTCTGTTTTTCACGGAAACCGCAAGTTGCTCAAAAATCCTGAATGATAAAAACTGCATATTCAATACAGTGGAAAATTCCAGGGCAACTCTGTTTTTTGAGGGCAAGCGCTAGTTGCCCGAAAATCCTGAATAATAAACAATACATATTCAGTACAGTGAATTCAGGGCACCCTCTCTTTTTCAGGGCAAGCGTGAGTTGTTCAAAACTCCTGAATGTAAAAAGTATATTCAATACAGTGAAAAGTTTCAGGGCAAACTCTGTTTTTCAGGGCAAGCGCGAGTCGCTCAAAAATCCTGAATGATGTAAACACATATGAAAAACAGTGAAAAATTCCAGGGCAACTCTGTTTTTCAGGGCAAGCGCGAAGTTGCTCAAAAATCCTGAATGATAAATAATATTTCAATACAGTGAAAAATTTCAGGGGAAACTCTGTTTTCAGGGCAAGCGCAAGTTGTTAAATATCCTGAATGTAAAAAGTATATTCAGTACAGTGAACAATTTCAGGCCAACTCTGTTTTTTGAGGGCAAGCGCAAAAATCGTGAACGGTGAAAAAAATTTTGAATACAGTGTATATTCACTTGAGGGTGATCTGTGTAATTTGGGCTAGTGCAGTGTGTAATCTGGACCGAAGTCGTGATCGGTTATAGTGACTATGATCTGGACCAAGCCCTCGTTTTCTGTAAAAATCGAACGGATGTCGGTAGTTCAACAGCTTGATATAAGAATTCGGTAACTCTTTCTTTGTTCGTTTTCCAGTTTGCCCTGGGTAGAGGTGCAGGGTGTTAAGATGATAGATTTTTTGATTAACAGGAGTTTTAGAAGCGGACAGCACGGACGTGCAGATTGCTTGGCTCCTTTGAGTGAGCGTCTTTAAGTGCCTTGTTCAAGCGCACAGCAGCGATAACACAGGCAGGTTTAGAGAGTCAGATCATACGATCCGGAACCGTCGCTTTTAAAACATTGCGTTGCGTCATCGAAGTCGCGTACATGTTTTCATCAGTAAAAGAAATTACCGTAAAATTTCTTGTCTGGGAGAACACAACACGCAAGGAACTTCAACCCCTTGAGTTAACAAGCAAGGTAACTACAGAATTCGCCTATAACGAAACCTCTAGGGAATTGCATAAAGAACGTTATTGCCGAATGGACATTATAAGCGAATTGAAATGCATATAAAAGATGCCATCGTGACCAAACAAAATGTAACGTTATGGGCAAATTGACGTTACAGAGGAAGCCGTTATACACGAATTCAACTGTATAGAACAGATTTACATAAGGTTTCAGGTCCCATTCGGATTAAACTGAAAAGATAGTTTCAGGGCAAATTGTTTATTTTTAGGGCAAATTGTTATTTTCAGGGCAAATGTTTGCCGCCCCCCAGTTAAATGCCTTCCCGTACGCCTATGGTAGTTGGTATCCTGAATTTCTTCACATTCATGTCTTTATGGGAATCCATGAAACACTGGCGGACCTATAACCATTGCCTGCTTCTTTTTTATTAAGCCAGTGTTATATTCGGATACGGATGGATATCGTATACTAAATTTCTGAAATTTTCGGATAAAGATTGGATATGGATATGCAAAAAGTTTTCGTATATGGATCAGGAGTTGAAAAATCAATATCCACTCGGCGCTCACCTGCTACAAAGGAAGGATGTCAGTTGACATCCGGGAATGCGTGTATCACCTGAGATCCCGCCAGAAATTAATCCAATGAAAAAACTTAATCAAAATTACATATGTTGTTAGATTTCCAGTGGAAAATCATCACTTGTGAATTACATTGATAATATCTCTAAGTGGATTACTGGGGATAAGGTCTCTTAGTGAATTACTCGAGTCATAGGAATCTTTTGGTGTCTTAGTGAATTACTAGAGAAAATAATGAATCAATAATTAACTTCTACTAAAATTTATCTAAATTCATAATGGCTCTAGGAACTCCCGCTGCCTTTTCGTTTATATTATCAAAGTCGTGCTATTACCCCTGGCACAATAATGTTTACATTGTTTTATTGTTTAATAAACTCACGAAAAGCTATTCAATTGATTATGATTAATTTCTGAGCTACGTGCAGAGTCGAACTAGGCCGATTCAAATCAATACCATTGGTTGGGTCATTATATTTACCACTTAGTGCCTAGCCAGAGTAATTGGTTCGTCTGGGGTAAGTGCCCTTAGGATGTTATCAAAAAACAGAACGTGTTAATAAACACGTGAAAAACATTTAAATTCGTTCTGCCTCCATTGCTGTTATGAAACATTATGTTAATAAGTGGCTGTGAACCTGTGATTCAGCCTCCAGTGCCGTTGCAAAACGTTTTGTTTTGTATGTTTTTATCCACCTACGTTGTGCAGAAAGTGTGTGTTTGTACTATGGACTTCGTTTCTGCGGACAAAAATACATCATTATTATCTCTTGTTCTTCACTCAACTCTTGCGTTGAGGTAGGTGACCTACCTGACCTTGCAGTCTAACCCGGACGCTGGGAGATCGAGCACTTTTCGTAGGATGTGTGCACCCATTGGCGTAGCCAGCCCAAAAATTTGGGGAGGGCCAAAATATTTTGAGGGGGGGACAAAATGTTTGATTTTTGGCGAACAACACTATTTTGCTTCGAAAAACGCCTCTCAAAGCACAAAATAGCTATATTTTCTAAAAATATTGGGGGGCCATGGCCCCTTTAGCCCCTCTGGCTACGCCTATGTGTGCAACAGAGATGATCACTATCTGGTTTGCCGGTTGGATATCCAGCAGGATAGCGAGTTTGCAACCGGATACGGATATCCAAAAACTGCTTTCAAACGGGAACCGGATACGGATCCGGATATCCCAAAACGCTTTTGTTGATATTTCGAGGATTCAGACTTTTGGAAAAACTTGCACATTGCACAATCATTCATTCATTATCTTCAGAAGCATCTTTTCAGCCTTCTGTGCCATGACTCCGAATCTCTCTATGGTGCAATCTCTGTACCGTAATGGAATCCCATCCCCTCTTAATCTACTAATTGGACACGCCCAGTTTGTCAGCATGAATCTGTTCCTGTGTGGCAAGATAGGGCTCTTTCAGCAGCCTATACATTCAGGACGTTGTTTGTTGCGTACCTACACCTGGCCGAGATGAGCACGGACAGGACTGGATCGGACTGGATCAGGACTGGAGCCAATTTTGGCCGGATCAGGACTGGATAGGACTGCAACTTTATGAAAATTGGCGGACAGGACTGGATCGGACTGAGAAAATTTTCGTTGTTAATGTGAATATTCTGAAAATATCACAAATTTTGGTTGTAATCCGATTTCACAGGTTTGTTAAATGGTAGTTTATATTTTGCCATCAAATGCAAAACTCTGCTGGGACTATTTTGCAATTCGAACTGTATCCACCTTTGTTCACATATAACGTTGAGTTCTATTCTAGTAGCAACGCGATCATCCTTGAGTGGTTAGTGTCTGTACCTCCTGTACAATTGTTCCTTGTTTCTGCTCTTAGCATTTCCTTTGGCTTAGCTTGTACAGTAGAGGTTACACCTTTGATAGGAGGGCTTTTAATGTACTTTTTCAAGAAGTTTAGGGTTAAGGGTTTACATTTAGGGTGCATGTTTAAGTTTCGCTTTAGGTTTAGGGTTTAGGTTTACACATTAAGTATCGTGTTTAGGTTTTAGGTTCAACTTTTAGGGTAAGGTTTTGGGTTTAGCTTTGAATTTTGGGTTTAGGTTTTGAGTTTTTATGTTTTGGGTTTAGGTTTTGGGTTAAGTTTTCGGTTTAGTAGGTTTGGGGTTTAGGTTTTGGATTTGGGTTTGGTTTTAGGTTTAGGGTTTTAGGTCATGTAACAAGGATCTTATGCTAATCCAAGTGTATCGACCTTGTCACTTGATCAATCCAAGCAATCGAATCCTCCAAATGGCAAGTAACTCCAGCAGTGCTTTTCCTTCTGATGCCAAATGGACACTTGCTTGTTGAATTTTGTAAATGCCAATAGGCTAAGTCTATTTTGCCTCATGAAGCAAAAGCACTGTTGGAACTATTTTGCCTTCAACCAATCATATTTGGCGAAAGGCAAAATAGCTCCTATAGTTCTTTTGCCTCATGAGGCAAAATAAAAATACATGATTTTACCTTGGCAGATCAGGATTGGATCGGACTGGTGATTTTCAAAAATTTTGCGGATCAGGACTGGATCGGAATCCATTTTATCGGATCAGGACTGGATTCGGACTGAAAAATGCTAGCTAGCCTAAATTACAGATCACAGTAGGCCTACACTAGCCAGTGTTAGTCCAGGTGACAGAGATGAGCGGACTGTGAAATTTTTCAGTCCGAGTCCAATCCTGATCTGCAAAAGTTAAATCCGATCCAGTCCTGATCCGCAAAATTTTTGAAAATCATCAGTCCGATCCAGTCCTGATCCGCCCATATAAAACCATGTATTTTATTTTGCTTCATGAGGCAAAACAGCCTCGTGAGGCAAAATAGACACAACCTCATGAGGCAAAATAGACACATCCTTTGCCATTTCCAAAATTCAATAAGGCAGTGTTTATTTTGCCATCAGAGGCAAAAGCACTGCTGGAGTTATTTGCCATTAGGTGAACCCAATTGGTAGAATTGGTCAAATGGCAAGGATGATGCACTTGGGTTAGTGCATGATGCTGGTCTCTGTCACATAGCCTAAAACACTGGACCTGGACCCAAAACCTAAACCGAAAAGCTAAACCCATAACTTAAACCCAAAACTTAAATCCATAACTTAAACCCAAAAGCTAAATAACACCCTAAAACTAAACCCTAAACGTAAACCTGAATCTTTTCCAAGAAGAGTACATAAAAAGACTCTCCCATCGAAGGTGTGATCTTTACCAGATAAGCCAAAGCAAAGGGTGAGAGCAGAACTGCTGAACACATGTGTTGCAGTTGACTGCATCGCCTTGAACTACTGAGGCAAGCACAAGAGAAAGAAGGCAATTTGGGGCATTAACTAACATGAATCTGTTCCTGATGTGGCAAGATAGGGCTCTTTCAATATGCATTACGGACGGTATCACGCCTATTCTACGTGAACCTGCAAGTGCATTGACTTGTTGTTGGACGATACCAGGCCAGATAGCTTTTTTCTTTCTTAAAACACGATATGCAAAATTTTTGTTTTGTGACACTGACTTGTTGGAGTGAATTTTTAGTCAGTCATTTCAATACAAATGACATATTTTAAGTCAGTGTGTTGTTTTGAATGCTGTTTTGTTTTGGTTTGTAGAGTATCATTGCTATGCAGTCAGGCTTGGTTAAAGTGCAACAATAAGAAATGAAATTATGAATGTGAACTCATGATGAATGGTATTAAAATCTAACCATTGTTACCAAAGAAATGGATAATGAAAAGCTTGGTGTGGCAACTGAACCGTCACCAAAAAGTCTTCTGTAGGCTACAGGGATTTACATTTGAGCAGTGGGGCTTGACATTCTGAAATTTGAACAAACATCACTGTTTTATAGTGCTTCATATTTAAATTCGGGGGGATTGGAGCTTTGTTTCGGAGGGGCTAAGCCCATCAAAGACCCCCGTGCCTACGGGACTGTGTGGCAAAACTTCAGTTTGCTTTGTAATGCAACTGACTCGCAAAAATACTTTGGTTATGTGATATGTCAAACTTTCTGTTTATCAGCATTACAGGGCCCAAAGTGGCACAATGCATTCAGGTAGTGTCCATTCTGCTTCATGAGACAAAACCTGTGCTGGGACTATTTTGCCTTCATTTGAACACATTTGGTTGAAGTGGCCATGTGCAAGAGTGTCGTGCAAATGAAGAGGAAGGCCGCACCAAATAGTTTGAATAAAGTGAGCATTTGCCTGCAATAACTTCTACACTGGATCTTCCTGTTTCACTGTAGACTTTTGACTAGCAGTTCGAATTTGCATGTAGCTAGCACATCTGTGAGATCGCAGCCATGTTTTAATGTAATCGTTTAGACCTCACATCTTCAAGTACCGTACTTACTAGTGAAAAAAAAGTATGGGAACGCTTTCCCACACTAAAAAATGTATGGGAACGTCGTTCCCACCCCACTACAACCCCGATCATATGACAAGTAGGCTACAATATGCAGAGACAATTGGTTGGGATTTAAGAGTTTATGGTTAGGGTTTAGGGTCAGGGCTTATGGTCAAGGTATAGGGTCAATTTGTAAGTTGAGGGGTTCAGTGTTTGGAGTTTCGCTTAATGCAAACAAGAAGCTGCTATCTGTTTGCCATGCCTGAAACCATGACAACCATCATCCATGCATGGACTGAGCTGCTACAGATGTTATGTTCAACTAAGCAGGACATGCGTTCCAAATTTGTCATGTGACTACTTCAACCAATCTTGTTCAGCTGAAGGCAAAATAACTCTAAAAGTTATTTTACCTCATGAGGCAAAATAGACAAAGCACAAAAATGTATGTTGTGCATCATAATACACTTTCGGATAGTTTTCGGATACGGATAGTATGATTTCAACCAAAACAGGATTCGAATCAGATACAGATATCCTTTCACAAAAGCAGGATAGGATCGGATAGTAAAAAAACACTATCCGATCATCTCTGGTGTGCACTGCCAAGTATTGCTGTCTTTGCCAGTTGGGCTATCTTGTTTTTGCCAGAGATCTCCTGGAGGTGTTTCTCCAGATTGTTGCTGGTTGCTCCGAGAGCTCCTATTACTATTGGTACTACCCTGCCTTGATGTTCCACATTCTCTGCATTCTCTGTAAACATTT